>Ga0075475_10002107_pt1 | contig 10051 bp, 13 predicted proteins | sample DEB08_DNA_10_FD_76342 | JGI IMG/M metagenome (GOLD analysis project Ga0075475, IMG submission 76342) | Aqueous microbial communities from the Delaware River and Bay under freshwater to marine salinity gradient to study organic matter... | ecosystem: Environmental > Aquatic > Marine > Coastal ... | reverse complement strand
TTCAGGTTTCATTCGATTTCTCCCCAATTATCTTTGAGTTCATCGTCTACTTTCGAGGGGACTCGCAAGACATCCGACAACCCGTTTTCCATTATGTCCTTGATTCGTCGCGCTTGGTCGTCGCCCTCTACTGAGAAGCATAACTCATCGTGGACCGTGAGCATAGGCAAAAGTCCTTCCGCGTAACAATCTGCCATGGCTTTCTTAGTTTGATCCGCAGCCGAACCTTGGATCAATTTGTTTAACGCCTTGTAAGTAAAGGCTCTTCTCAGAGGCTGACCGTACTCCTTCATCGCCTCCTCGTATGTCAAGGGTTTTTTGTACCCAAATGAACGTGGCTCCCACAGGTGGAAACGACACCGCCGCCCAAGCAGGGTGCGTATCTGTCCCGTCTTGTCCGCTTGCTTAGTTGCCAACTCCGCTAGGTTCTTAACGAACGGAACCTTTTCACGGTGCGTGGCTAGCAGTTCTCCTGCTTCCTCGGCAGAGATACCAAGCTGATCCCCTAGTTTGCCTTTGCCCATGCCGTACATGATACCAAGGTTCACGACCTTCGCTTCCTTGCGGTTGATCCCCGCAATGTCCGCAACCATCTGGTGCAGGTCAACGTCCCCGTTGTGGTATTCCTCGACAATCTTATCGACCAGTGGGTGCTTGTGTTCGCCCTTCAAGCTAGCCGCAAAGTGAACCAGTAACCTTGGCTCTTGGCTTGAGTAGTCAAACGACCCCCACTTGGTGCCCTCTTCTGGTATGAACAGACCACGGATCAGCTTCTTGATCTCTGGATCACGCGCTGGGATTTGCTGTAGGTTGGGGTTCGAAGAAGAGAACCGCCCTGTTACAGTGCCGCCGTCATCGGAACGTAGCTGATGAAATTCGCAGTGGATGCGTCCGTTGTGTTCGTGCTTCAGGATCGTATCGATGAACGTACTGTCCGCCTTGTCGAACTCTCGCAGCTTCACAATCATCTGTGCAACCGGATGCTCATGCGCCGACAGGTACTGCTTAGTAAACGACGGTGCCCCTGCATCGGTCTTGGGATACTTCAGCCCCAGTTCCTCGAACACCGCAGCCACAGACGCAGCCGCCCACGGTTCAATCTTAATGCCAGTCTGGCGGTGGATCTCTAAGTGCAGTTCTTGGACCTTGGACCTTAGAAACTTCTTGGCCTTGTCTGCCTTGTCCACATCGACGCGCACACCAAGCTGACGCATGTCGCACATCATAGGGATCAGGCTTGTCTCTAGGTTCCAGATGCTCCAGAGGTCTTGCTTTTCTAGTTCGATCTTGAGCCGCTCCCACAGGCGCAGGGTCATACCCGCATCCTGCTCGGCATAGCGTCCAACAAACTCCGGCGGTAGCTTGTACATCTCTGCCTTGGGGTCTAGCCCCCACTCGGCAGCAGCCACGCGCAGTAGCTTCTCGTCCTTGCGTTCATCGAGGTAGTCCCGACCAAGGTTGTTCAAGCTATAGGACCAACGGTTCTCGTCCACTACGGCCCCCGTGATCATCGTATCGATGATGCGGCCCTCGACCTTGATGCCCTCGGCACGTAGCCAACCCAGATCGTAGGTTGCGTTGTGCATGATCTTGTCGATATGCGGCGTTGCCATTTGTTTCTGCAACCACTTGAGCGCGATCCTCGCGTCCATGTTGTGCCCGTTCTCGTGGCGGATAGGGAAGTATCCTTCCCAGTCTCCCGCTGCTACGGCTATGCCTACAACGTATCCGTCCTTGCGCACCCACCCTGGACCAAGAGTCGTCAGGTTCGGGTCGCATGTCTCAAGGTCAATGGCGATCTGCTTGTGATGCGTCAGGTCAGGGAAATCGACAGGGATATTCCATGTCAGTTCCTTGGGCTGATTCATCTGGGCAGCAATGACGCTGTCCTTTTGAAATAGTTCACCCTGCTTTTTCATTGCGGTTCCCCATGAATGCTTTTTGTACTTGTTGGATCTTCTTCTCGCGTTCATGGAACTCGGCACCCAGTGCGCTGTACCCACACTTGTCGATCCACGAATCGTCATGGTCGGTATCGTGCAACAGCCGTGCCGTCTTTACCCAGTCCATCATCAGCGCAACATGCTGCGGAGTAATGTATCCTCGCGTAGCTTGTGCCTCTTTGATTATGAGGTTCCAACCATCAGCAATGCGCGTGAAGTTATCGTACGCATCTCCGTAGTCCTTGGCCCTCTGTCCGTTGATGTAGTCACCAGCCTTCAATAATACTTCGTCTCTGTTCATATCTTGTACCTGTATGATTTGTCGGACTCTATGAGATAGAGGTTCTCTTTCGCCCTTGTGATTGCCACATAGAATATCCGGTCTTCGTCTTCGGGGTGCTTGCCCTCAACGCAAGCCTTGGTTGACCCCAAGTAAACTGCTACGTTTGTATCCTCTCCTCCCTTCATGGCATGGATCGTTGAGATCTTGATCCTTGGTTCTTGGTAGATGCTTTCGCCCCGCCGCTCGATGGCGCGGACATAAATCTTCTCGTCCTCTGACAGCCTTACGATATCCATCGGGTCAGTGTTGATGTCTGCAATCAAACCAAACTCCTTACGCAGCTTGTCATATGTCAGCAGTTCGTCAGACCCTGCCGCATCGAGCAGCTTGGTTGCACCGTGCTTGACCACCGCACCTGCACCACGTTTTGGCACGGCCTCATACAACCGCTTGACCTGTCCAACATACAGACCCTTCCCCAAGGTCAGGTCCTTCCAGAACCCCATGGCCTCTAGCTTCTTCTCCGGTATCGACCACCGCCCCTTGCGGCTGTAGAAGTAACCCGCCTCTTCCAGATGATCGGCTATGTCGTTCACGAACTTGTTGGTCCGCGCCATGATGGTCCACGAACCTTGGTCCAAGGGCAACTGCCACAGGCTACCGACCTGAGTGACCATGCCCTCACGCTCTTGCGGGAAGAACTCTTTCTCCAACCGCCCAGGAATCCGTGCAGAGATATGGTTAGCAAGCTCCCAGACGCTCCGTGGTAAGCGGTAGGACTGGTTCAGCACCTCTATGTTATCTGAGGCGTTAATGAACTCCTGAACGTCTACAGAGGTCCAGCGGTGGATAGCCTGATCGTCATCCCCTGCAATCAAAACCTCGTCCGCATGCTCCGCCATCTTACGCACCATCTCCCACTGCGCAGGGGTCAGGTCTTGTGCTTCATCCACAATCAACAGGTCCAGACTGGGTGGCTCTACCATCTCAGTGTACTTGGTGATCATGTCGGTGAAATCCAAACGGTTGGTCTTGGACTTGTACTCCTCGATCTGGGCATCGATCTGCACCAGTTTGTTGAAGTGCAGGTTGTGGTCCCCCTCGTAGTTGTACTCATACTCAAGGCCCTTGCCTCTGTACTTAGATCGCCACACTACCGTAAGGTACTTGGCTCCCGATCCACCTATCGCAGGGATCGATATGCCGTCATCAACGGAGGTGGCATCCGCTCCATCAAACGCCACCCCCAACATGGAACCGAGTCGCTTGTAATCCTCGCGTCCCATGACATCCCCACGTTGCAGTCCTAACCCGTGATAGCCCGTCGCGTGTAAGGTTCTGAAATGTGGGAAATCGTTTCTCTCTAAATTAAACTTGGCACATGCACGGTCGATGAACTCACCAATCGCCTTGGTGGTAAACGACACAACGCCAATGCGTGATGGATGCACACCCTCTTGCAGCTTCTCTTGCACACGCTCGATCAGAGTGTACGTCTTACCGCAGCCTGGGGGACCCAGTATCAATGTTGCATTAGGTATCATGGTCTTTTGTCATCCAACCATTCTTCAATCTCTTCACGCTTCCAACGGCTCGTCTTTCGATTGAAGTCGCCACTCCCAAACTTGTAAGGCTCCGGGAACGTACCTTCATTTACCCACTTGTAGATTGCGGACTCAGATACATCGAGCCACTCAGCTACTTCTTTAACTTTCAACAATTTAGAATGGGATGTCATTGTCTATCTCCTGTATCGGAAGTTCACCTTCCAAGTTCTCAAACGCAGGGACCCACCATACTCGGATCGTGGACCTTGAACCGTCTTCTTTGTTTACGTTTTTATGCCCATGGCAATCTTGGTCGCCGTTCATTTGCTTGAGGATCTCTTGTATCTGTGCCCTCGTGAAACCCTTGAAGCGGCGGTTGTGCAGAAACTCTGTCAGTCCTGACATGGTAAAGTATGTATACCCTTGGTTATCGGTCCATGGTTTCCCCGCTAGCATCTCCTCTGGGTGCATCGCTCTGATCTTACTGGTGCAGAATATCCGCAGCAGTTCTTTGAACTCCCCAGTCAGGGTCAGTTCTTCTGGAACCTCTTGCTTGGTGGACTCCGTCATCAGCTTACGCAGCAGCGTCTGCCATGTCTTAGCTTTCAGGATCGGCGGGGCCACTTGGATCTGCTCCATGCATGCACGTTGGAACAGTGTCTGGTTCTGTAGCTGCTCGGAGTTCAGTTGCACACGCTCCCCCTGGACAGTCAGGAAGTACAGGCGCGGCTCCGACAGTTGGATCAACAAGCTCCCGATATCGAGGGCCGTCTCCGCATCCTCACCAATGCCATACTTGCGAGACATGCACAGTTCCTTGTCGCAGTAACTCTTGAACGGCTCCTGCTCACAGGTGTAGAAATATTCTTTCTTGTCCAAACTCTTTTGCAATCCCAAGACTTCCTTGGCATCGAGCGGAGTGGTGAACAGTTGGTGGTTCATTGTCTCGAACTGCTTGACCCAATCATCAGGGTGCTTCATCCGGCAGTAAACCCCACACATGAACAGCTTCTTGTTGCGGTCATCTGAGTTCGGTCCATCGCGAAACAGATGCTGCAAACAGGGAGGTCCATCCCCGAACTGTGTGCGCTGCTTCTTGGTCCGTAGCTTTTCCAGAGCGGACAGCGGTGTCTTGCTGCTTTCGATCATATCCACAAACTCGTCCAGATCGACAGCCTCGACGGCTGCGTTGAAGCAATAGCGTTGCGGTAACTCTGCATTAAAGTAAGGCAGGTTGATGAAGTTCCCTACATCTCCACGATCCGCAAGGATCTTATCCTGCTTCGGGAATATCTCGCAGCCGCTGTGCCCCAAGGATACCGCCATCTCTGACAGATACTCTCGGACCACGTTCGCAGGTTCGTAGTCATCCAAGAACAGATAGAGGTGGGCACCCCCAGACTTTGAGCGGCAATGTAATAACGGAAGTTCTAACTTACTTATGTTAGCCTGTAGTTTGTTGTGGTCGAGGTCATAGATATCTATGTCCAACGCTCCCCATCTACATTTGTTTTCGTCGTTGATCGGGATCGCTCCGATCCCCTGCTTGCCGTCAATGTGTCCTTGCATGATTTGTTCTGTTAACGGCTCACGTACAATCCGGCTGTCCGCTTCGGCCTTGCCGCTACGGTTTAGCTTTCCGACTGTCGTCGTGCCGTGGGCAACCTTCGATCCCTCAAAGGCCGCTAGCATTCTTTGGGCTAGTGACATGCTTGGCTCCTAGTGAAGTTGAAGGGGGCGGGTTTTGTGTCCGCAAGTCGCCGCCCCCAAAGGCTACTTAAAAAGGAATATCTTCCTCTGATCCTGAGTTCCCCGTGGAGGTATGTTCAGGATCGGCAGCAGCCTTAACTTCGCCAGCCATGATAGACTCACGGAACGCTTTCGCTTCCATCAGAATGTCACGGTTTGAGACCAGGTCGATCTTAGCAACTGTGTAGTTGCCCCACGTACCTTGGTCATTGGACTCTTCAGTCGTCGATAGACGCCACATCGTAGCGTATACCGCAGGTGTCACCATTGCACCAGTCTTCGGATGCTTAACTTTCTGCATCGCGATCTGGGTTTTCCAACGGCGGCTCACCTTTAGTTGGCTCGACTTCATGTCGATCACGGCAGGTTGGAACCCACCCTCGTCATCCAACACCAAGCAATAGTGTTGGTCAGACTTAACCAACTCGTTGCCTGTCGGCAGGATTTCACGCGACCCTTCACGGCTCGTGCGTGTAAGTACTGGATCATTGGCAGGGATCTCTCCCATGAAACCACCGCCCTGTTCGCGTGGTACGAACTCCAGATACTTGGTTGTCTGATAGCAAGGGATCACAGTCACGCCCTCTTCGCCGTCCCAGTACTGACCAGTCACGGTGTTGAACAGATCGCCTTGTGATGCGCCCTCGATAAACTCAGGTTTCTTTTTGCTGAGTTGCGGAGACATAGCTTGCAGAATCCGAACGAACGGGATCTGCATTTCACTGGCTTCGAAACTTGCGCCATCCCCTGCCGTTTCAAAGATGTCATCCAATACATCGGTGCTTACTGCCGCACCTTTTACTTTTGCTACTGCTGTCGCCATTACTCTTCCCCTTTGTTTATTTTCTGTTGAATTTTCTCAACGACTTCGATTAATTCCAAGTTGATGAAGTCTGATTCTTTGAAACCAACATCATCATCTCGCGCAATGCTTTCGCTCAGACGCTCTTCAGCTTTATCGTCACGATACGCTTCTTCGATTTGCATTTGTTTTGTAATGCCCATTACGCTTTCCTCTTTATCTCAGCCGCGTTGTTGATGTATGCCCCGAACATATCCAGATCGATGGGCTTACCATCCGTGATGCGCTCCTTCACAAACGCCTTCAGTGTGGATGGGTGAACGTGGGTCTTGGTCTTTGGATCAAAGCCCCGCTCTTGCAAGAGACCAACGACATCCCCCGCAACATTGTCCTCGCCCTTACCGAACGAACAGGTCACATCATTCTTGATGATGTCATCCAGTCCATTCTCACGCAGCCACGAGAACGCTTCTTCTTTCCTGTCCGCAGGGATCGATGCATGTACAATCATCTTGCGTGATACGGTAACCCCGTCCACATCAAGACGCTCGACGCCCATCTCATCCATAAGTGCAGGTATGTTTTCTGTAGACAACTTGTGTTTTTGTTGTTTCAGATATTTAAGGTGATTCTCCGCATCATCGATTTGTTGCTCGACGTTGCGTAGTTCGCGGACCAAGGAGCTTAGTGCTTTCCCCGTACCCGCATCGACACTGGCAAGTGCATCGCCTTCGTCGATTAGATCGTTAAAGATATCATCCATAAGTTACTTCCTCTTCAGGTTAAGGTTGGTTGACAAACCATTTTGCCATCCGTAAGGTGGACTCTAGTGGAGGTATATGATGACTGTCAAGTACAATTTTAAATTAAAACCGTTCGAGCATCAGCTTGCTGCGCTACGCAACGGTATGCAACGAAAAGAGTTCGGCTACTTCATGGAGATGGGGACCGGAAAGTCCAAGGTATTGATCGACAACATGGGGATGTTGTACCTCGATGGGCAGATCGACTTCGCCTTGGTCATTGCACCAAAGGGTGTCTATCGCAACTGGGTAACCAAAGAAATCCCAGAGCATATGTCCGACGATGTACCGCACCGTGTGATTCGGTGGGTCGCTTCGCCTAACAAGAAACAGCAAGAAGAAATGCGTTCGGTTAAGGATAAGTTCGACGGCTTAACCATCTTCGTCATGAACATCGAAGCGTTCTCTTCTTTGAAAGGACAGAAGGCAGGAGAGTGGATGGCTCGTGCGCTTGGGGCCAACGGCCTAGTTGCTGTGGACGAGTCAACTACCATAAAGAACCATAAGGCCAAGCGCACCAAATCTTTACTCAAGATTGCCCAAGGCTTCAAGTACAGAAGACTCTTGACAGGCTCTCCGATTACAAAAAGTCCGCTCGACATCTATGCGCAGACCGAGTTCCTTAGACCTTGCCTCTTGGGCCACGAATCTTTCTACACATTCCAGGGGAGATACGCTGTCGTGCAACGCCGTACCATGGGCGCACATTCTTTTCAGCAGGTCGTCGGCTATCGGAACTTGGATGAACTGACAGACAAGATCGATCAGTTCTCCTACCGTGTGCTGAAGAAGGACTGCCTCGATCTGCCTGACAAAATCTACACCGCTCGGTATGTCACGCTGACTGATGAGCAGGTCAAGATGTACACTGACCTGCAACAACAGGCCATGCTCCTGCTCGATGACGGTGAACTTGTCTCGGCTCCTGCCGTGATCACGCAGATGCTTCGGATCCAACAGGTTATGTCTGGGCATCTAAAGACAGACGATGGTGAGATGCGGTACTTCAAGTCCAACCGCATGGATGCATTGAAAGAGATCATGGATGAACATGATGGCAAGGCGATCATCTGGTCCCGCTTCCGCCATGACATCGTCGAGATCACCAAGATGCTGAACAAAGAGTACGGTGAAGGGTGCGCAGCAGCGTACTATGGCGACACGCGTGACGACGAACGCAACGACATCGTACAGAATTTCCAGAAGGGATCGAAGCTACGGTTCTTTGTCGGCAACCCTGCCACCGCAGGGTACGGTCTGACTTTGACTGAGGCTAACCTTGTGGTGTACTATGCCAATGACTTCAACTTGGAGACACGCATCCAATCAGAAGATCGGGCGCACCGTATTGGACAGAAGAACAACGTAACTTATATCGACCTCATATCCGAGGGCACCATCGATGAGAAGATCGTCGAGGCTCTCCGCAACAAGATCGACATAGGTGCAAAGGTACTTGGAGAGGAAGCAAGAGAATGGCTGACCCTGAAACCTACGAGAAAATAACTAAGCTGATGGTCGAGCGCGTGGGCAACTACGCCTCTGCCAAAACCCAAGGCAAAGAACTTGCCAAGATGACTGGCCTCGATCTCCACATAGCCGAGGCTTTCTTCAAAGGTCTTACATCCAAAGGGGCAGCGCGTCCCTCAGATGTTCGTGGCTACGCTAAGACAAAAAAATAAAGTCAGCGCCACCCCTAAGTCATTGAAAATAAAGTCGGAATAGTTCTTAGCCGATATAAATGAGGGCAAGTCAGCGCCACCCCCATTTTCCTTCATTGGCTAGTTAAATATGTAGGTCCCAAAAAATAAGGGGACGTATGGAGCAACGTCCCCTTAGTACGAGGCAAAAAGACCACAGGCAGTGAGTCCTTTCGAGCAATATACTTATACTGTAGCAGATTCTTCCTGATTCGCATACTCTTTTCTAATGATAACAGACAACTGCCGTGTCATCGTACGCTGATCCGCTTCCGCTAACTCCCGCAAACGATCATGGTCCTCTGGTAACAAGGCCACGTTGCGGAACTTTGGCTCTTCTTTCTTCTTCGCCATGATAGTCTCCTTTTACTTGTAGTCTTGTTATATCTTACTTGTATCCCAACTGCAAGCAATAGGTGGATTGCTCCAAGAATATCTCTTTGTGCTTCTGACATACGTCCTCGACCACACTGAACGGCATATCCATCATGTCCGCCATCTCCGCAGCCGTAAAACACGCACCGTCTTCGTACCCTTTTAGGAACTCGATGATGTTTTGCAGGTCCGAGTCCACCGCAACATGGCCCAAGTCTAGCGTTACATCCGCAGGTTCCACGCGCATCGCCCTCCACGGGATAGCGTCCCGCTTGTCTGGGTAGTTCGGCAACAAGAATGCATTGTAGATGTCGCCTGCTTGTACGTTCATTGCATCCACAAGCCGCTTGTTCATGAACACCTGCTCTCCTTCGGGAGTGACCCCAAACCCACTACCAGTAGGCGTCAAGTATTCAACAATTATCTGCTGTCTTCGCGTATTGTCTACGTCAAAAACGTGGTTCATGTGTTTCTCCATTCTCGTGCTTCCTTTTATAATAGTTAAGCTGTTGTATTAGGCCCTCGATCCTTGGATCTCGGTAGTTCTCCCACTCGATATCATCGATTGTCTTCTGCAAATCTTTGATGATGTCACTAATCAGTTCTAATCTTTTCATTTCTTGGTAGCCCGTATCTATGTTTCACTTGCATCACAGCCTGATGCGTTACGCCAAGGATGTCTGCGATCTCGCGCAATGTCATTTCCTTTTCCAACATCCGATTGATCATCTTGGCTTTGTCTGACATGGCCTTGGGCCTTCCTCCCTTCTTCGCATTTTCCTGTGCTTGTTTCGGATCGCGGTACATTGTGTTCGGACCTAGCTTGGGATTATCCTCCCTGTCCTTTTT
>Ga0075475_10002094_pt1 | contig 10087 bp, 29 predicted proteins | sample DEB08_DNA_10_FD_76342 | JGI IMG/M metagenome (GOLD analysis project Ga0075475, IMG submission 76342) | Aqueous microbial communities from the Delaware River and Bay under freshwater to marine salinity gradient to study organic matter... | ecosystem: Environmental > Aquatic > Marine > Coastal ... | reverse complement strand
TTGGTTTTATTATCTAGCTGCCGTCTTGCCAAATATCCGAACATAGTTAATCTATCCAAGTATTTTGTTACTGTCCTGGAATCCTTAATGCCTGTTCTTTGCATAATATATTGATTAGAAATCCGGCAACCTTTTGGAGCTGACTCAAAGGATTTGCAAATAATATAAATTAACTTTTCATAAGCATTAAGCACCTTGTTATTCATTAAATCGTTAGGAAACTTTTGAAAGTATTCTTTTGTTATTTTATCTTTTTTCACAGGTGCAATCCTCCATGAGTTCGCAAATATTCAGTTCGGTATTATGAATACACCTATGATGTTTAACCTTATATCTGCGATATTTAAATCTTAGATAGAGTAGATACACCTTTAATTTGATCCAAGCAATCAAATCCATATTAAATCCAATCTATTGTAGGCTTTCCATTGTAATTAACGTCAAATACAAACCAAGCAAAACACATTAAGCCACCTGTTTTATATCCTTTAAAAGCCAATCTACCTGGAATAATAAAAACTTTTTCTAATTTGTTTAATTTAAATAATTGTTGTTGCCTTTTTTTGGATTCTAAAAAAACTAATTTATGAAAAAATACTGCTTTTTTTCTAACACATTGTAAAGCCTTTAAAGCAAATTCTAAACTTAGATTAAATGGTGGGTTCGTAACAATATTATCTGCTTTCAAATTAGATTGTAAAAAATCTACGTTAGAGCTGCCATAACCTCTGTTAATTAAATCCGAAGAATAAACCTTGTAACCCTTATTTAATAATACTTTAGAGATAGCACCATCTCCACAAGCACATTCCCAAATATCACCCTCAAAAGTTTGCTTCTCTAATAAAGCTAAAGTTGCCGATTCAGGTGTTGGGTAAAAATCGTTTTCTTCTCTATCCCCTTTTGCGTTATGACCCACATAAGCTAATGCACTAGATTTTTTCATAACTAAACCAAATTATTACCTGTATAAATATCTTTTAAATCTAAATTTAATTTCTTAGATAAGTGAGTTAGGTCTGCAAAGGAATCCGAAGTAGAATCCAAAGTCGTTCTAGTATCTATAGCCAAATCAATGAGTTCTAATAATATGCTCACCTCTTTTGCAGATAAGTCAATCATTATCATGCCTGGATTTTCTTTTATTTTCATTTTTTGTCCTTTCTTTTTTTTGTTAAGTTAGATATAGTTTTGCCAATTTTTTTACAATAATCCATTACCCTGCCAAACCCATAGTCCGCAAAGATAACAATAATATACACACTAAAAATCATAAACATAATTAAAGGAATAATAACCGTAGTAATAACATTAATAATCATAATTTTTTGCTGACCTGTTGTTTAGATAAATGCAATACAAGTTTTTTAAGTTGTTCAGGTGTAAAATAATCATGCAAAGCCATTTGATACATATATACCAAGTGATCCATTTTAAATTTAGGAAACTCATCCTCAATCTTTTTAACTACCTCCAAGCAAACTTCCTTATTCAATCTAGTAATCTCATAAAAATCATGCGTTGAATTTTTTAATTTCATACTATCTGATCAAATGGTTTAAGTTCTTCTTCCTGTAATAAATAGACTTGCGGTCTATGAGCATAACCAAAATCTGTTAATCTGCTCTTATCATTAATAACGTCTTTAGCAAAAATAAAACCTTTAATTTCAAATTGCGGTATTTTATCAATGACAAAGCAAAACAATTCATGGTCTAATGCAGTTTGCCTAATATAATATTTGGGTGGATAATGTTTATATAAAGTTTGCGATTTGACTTGGATATGAATATTTTTAAACATGATGTCTGCTGCTGAACCATGATTAACATGAATTTGTGGTTTAATTTTAAAATATTTTGCTACCGCAAATTCTGCCATAGCTCCTGAAACAGAATCTTTGACTTGCTGATAAAAATTACCGGTGTAATTATGACCCCAACTTTCCCCATGATGAATGGATTCAAATACCCTCATCATACCTACCTGTGAGGCAGTTTGTTGCTCATACAAATCTAAATGAATAATCATCTTAAATTCTCAAATGCTCCTGGATAAATTACTTTTAACTTATCTAATAAACTTGGTTTGGAATGTTCGTTCACAATTGCGGTCATCCAAATAATCATAATGCCAACTAGCACCCATAAATATTTATTCATCTAAACACCTCTTAATAAATTGAACGATACTTTTATTATTGATAAAAACTTTTGTCATAGCTTTTGCCAAACCATCTACGGTTTTTTCTTCTGACCTTATTTCTTGATTGGACTTGTCTATCACAAAGTGCATGATTTCATGTAACACAACTTCTAATAGCAATTCCTTATTGTGTTGTAGGTCTTTATCTATTTCAATCCTTGTCTTATTTGGGTCATATTCGCCTAAAATACCCCTTTTTTTAGCTAAATCATGGTCAATATAGGTAATCTTAGCTGTGGAATTTCTATAAACTATTTCTTTGGGTATTCTCATAATCTTTCTTAGTGATTCGTTTAAATACTATTTTTATAAAAATGTAAATATAAAAAAAATAGTTTGATAATAGATTGACAATATCAAATTTAAAAATTATAAAACGAATCAAGAATGGATAATTTTTTAAATACAGTTTCGGAAGTTTATAAAAAATTTGGTTTAGAGAATACCTCTGTATCAGAAAACAAACTTCCTGAAGATGTTAGATTATTTCAAAGAATAATTTTAACAGAAAAGGAAAGACGATCTTTACCTGGTAATGCTTCTTTTACGATGGGTACATTAATCCATGAAGCTGTGCAAAAAATGATTTGTCATGGCAAAACATTGAATGATGTTATTTATAAAGACCAGGACAGTTTAATTAAAAAGGTTCGCAGCTATAAATCGTTAGATGATAAAGACCATGCCAAAAGCAGATTAATTGCTATTCAAGCAAAAAAGATTGTAACTAATTTTGTAAAAGGTGTGGAGTCTTTGCAAGATAAAGGTTGGAAGTCTGAATTAGAATATACACATTGGGATAATAGAGTAGGAACTTACTTTAGAATGTTTGTGGATGCAGTAGGGGAAAAATATTTTATAGATTTTAAAAATTTATTTGGTTCGGTTAGGCAAACGAAAAAAGGTTGGTCAATATCGTCTAGGTCTTTAGATGCAAAATTATTTTCAAGCGATATTATGCAAATGGCTTTGTATAGCAAGGTATTACCCAATCATAAACCTTGTTTAATTTATGCAACGGTAGATGGTGTAAAATGTTTTCACCCTGACAATACACCTGAAATGAAACCTGAATATTTGCACAAAGCCTATGAAGAATTAATTTTATATCAAAGACAATGGGAATTAAAATTAAAGATAGCCAATGGTGATGTAAAAACATTAGCTATGTTAGTCAAAACAGATTTTTCTAGTATTAGAAAACAAGATTTTTGGTGGAAGAATATACCACAAGAATACATAGATAGGTTAAAAACATATTATGCTTGATTTGATTATTATTATTATTTTTGGTTTATTATGAAAAAGCAAAAAATAACTGAAATAGATTTTATAAAAAAACAATTAGAGGACGAAATAAAAGAAAAGAATTTATATATGACGAAATTTGCTAATCTTATTTTAGAACGCAATCAATTAAGAGATAAGTTAGCCAATGCTCTTAGATATGTAAATGCAAGTAATATCAAATTAAAAGAAACGAAAGAGAAACTAAAAAAAAAATGCTTAATTTAATAATTGAAAAAAATGTTCCTATCCCTGCCAAACTAAATCCTGGTAGTAAATGGGGAAGTTTAAAGAACTATGCAAACAAAATGGATCTAAAAGATAGCATAGTATTTTATGTATATGATTTTCTTACTAATAAAGACGAACCTTGCAAAGCAGATATTGTAACTGCTGTAAAAGATTGTGAAAACGCATCTAATAGGCTTGGAACTTTTATTAGAAGAAAATACGGAAAGGGTTCTTACAAGAGAATACAATTACCATTCCTTGCAAGAGAAGATAACAAATATGTACTTGGAGCTACGGTTCAAGGGTACAGAATATGGAGGATAAAATGAGTGAAGCAACACTACAATCAGCTATAACTAGATTTGTAGAACAAACGAAAGATCAACATATACAAATTAAAGGTCAGCAATCTTATTTAAAGGTAGTAGATCGTTTAAATTTTGTTCGTCAAACTTTTGGTGAACGTATATGTATTGAAACAACAACAAGCTATCCAGATGGATTAGCAGAATTTCATACTAAAATATATTTAGATGGAAAACTAATTGCAACAGGTCAAGCCAAACAAACCATGAAAAAAGACAAGGAGTATGAAAAAGTTGCTTCGGTGTCTATTGGTAGAGCCTTAGCAGTTGCAGGTTTTGCAGGAAACGAATTAGCGACTTATGAAGAAATGAAAGACTTTGTATCTCAACAATCTGTAGTACCTCTTAAATCTGTAGAAACCAAACCAACTTCTAATCAAGACGAAGTGGCTAATGATGTAATAGAAAAGTTAGAACAAGCAGCTAAGTATGCCAAAAGTTCTACCGCATTAGAAAAACAAAAAGAATTAATCTTAGGTGAATATAGAATAGAATTAGAAAACATTAAACTTTCTAATGCTACATTATTTGACAAGATTAAAAACAGATACACAACACTCAAACAAGAAAAGGAAATGAACCAACATGGAAGATAAAAAACAAGACTCCATAGCTCTTTGGAAAAATCAAAAGCGAAGAAACGACAGAGATCCTGCTTATACAGGTAGAGGAACTGTTGGTGGCAAAAATGTTCAAGCAGCTGCATGGATTAATACAGAAAAGAAGAATGAAAATTCTCCTGACTTTACTGTTCGTTTATCAGAACCAACTAACAAACCTAAAAGCGAAGAAATACCGTTTTAATGGAATCCGATAATCCTAATCACTATAAAAAAAGTATAGAAACTTGGGATGCCATCATAAGCCAACTATCTCCTGGTGAGGTAGTTGGTTATATGAAAGGTTGTGTTGCAAAACACTTATTTCGTTTTGGAGAAAAAGGCGGTAGGGATATAGATAAATGCTTAATGGATATGAAGAAGTCATTAAAGTACATAGAGAAATGTATTGAGTATTTAGAAAAGATTAAGAGCAAAGGGTTTGACATAAATAATCAAAATGAATCAGGTGTAACTAATTTAATTGTTAAACCAAAAGGAAAGCATGAATAGCAAAGATTATATTTATTTATCTAAAGTTAAGTTTGATGTGTTGAACTACATTAAACAGTTTATTAAAGAACATGAATACTCACCAACCCTTGCAGAAATAGCTAAAAAACTAGGTTTTACAAGAGCAAGAGCAGGTGTCATTGTTATGGAATTATTCCGTTTAGGATTAATTAGCAAAGGAAATTCATCTCATAGAAAAATTAGAATGAACCAAAAACAAGTTGCATTGACATTGAATTTACAATATAACAGGGAATATAAAGTTAATGAGTTTGGAAAATAAAGTTATGAAAGAATTTCACTACACAATGTCTGTGAAATTTACCGATTTCTTCAAAGATGTAGAAAGTGCAGCTTTGAGTGAAAAGCCTAGTAAGGATGCTAGGATAACAGTTCTTAGCCAAAAATTTGATAAAGCTAAGACTAAACTAAATGAGGCAAATGATGATGGAACTAAATCCAAAAATCATCAAGACTCTAAAGGAAAAGCAAAATGAAGAACTTCGTAAAGCATGGAAGTACAAAAGGCTTTTCCAAAAGTGCCAAGCGAAACAACATGAGCTTACACTTAAAATTGAGTCTTTGACGAACTCAGCAGAAACTGTAGCAACTTAAACAGTTTTTTGCTTTACCTACCAAAGGTTGCATAAACCTTATAGGCATTGTTTGCTCAAAAAGAAAGGATGTATAAAATGGATAACTTAAAACTTGACATGGGTAAAAGGATAGCTAGTGCAAGATTTGAAAAAAGAATGACACAAGCTGCTATAGCTAAAGAACTTGGTGTTACTCATCAATGCATACAAAAATATGAAAAGGGTAAGATAGAAATATCTTCTACTAATCTGTTAAAGATTGCCAACCTTTTAGATAAGCCAATAGATTTTTTCTTTCATGCAGATGTAAATACTCTGCCTAGAAAGATAATACAGAATTTTGAAAGTTCATATGATGTCTTTCAAGATACAGTATTAGGTAGTCATGTTCCTATGCTGTTTAATAAAACATCGTAAAAACAATTTGGTTGTTGTGTGTTGTGAGGCGATAGGTTTTTACTCCCCTGTTAGACTTGTCGCCTCATGCTTTATTACAGGCATAAAAAAAGAGCTACCCAATAACCCCATAAGATTATTAGATAGCTCTTGTATTGATTCCCACCACCACCCATAGCACTAAGCTACGACCAATTGGCTATAAAGCCAATCTCAATTCTATTTGAAACCTTTTTTCATCTTTGCATAAGCCTTAGATGAAATAGTGGACTTAGATTTACTCCTGGAAGTTCCTTTCTTTTTTCTTTGATTAATATTGTACCAAAGACCTTTCTTAGCAATCTTTCCAGATTTAGTTTTGTGATAACCGGATTTCATTTCTTTTTCTTTTTCTCCATGCCTTTTAGTTTTTTCTTACGAACTGTAGCATAGAATATAGGTTTAGCTTTTTTAGCACCATATTGTTTCTTCATGGCACTCATCATCTTTTTACCTTTTGTTGTTAGTGGCACTATTATTTCTCCTCTAAGTTTGGCAATCTTGGTTGTTAGCATGATAATCTAGTATTTAGATTTCATTTTCTTTCCAGTTTTCTTAGCATACTTCTTAGCAGCAGCTTTTCCTTTTTTAGAATAAGAAAACTTCTTCTTTCCTACCATTGGCATAATATTTCTCCTGTTGTTGTTCTGTGTCTTTTTTATAGCAATTAAAATGAGCTGACTTTTTGTCTGCAAAAGAAACAAAAGAATCAGTATTCATTAACTGTTTATTACAATGTCTGCAAAGACCAATCAATAATGATTTTATCTTTTTCTTTTTTACCAAGCCTTACAACTCCAATATCTAGCTGATAACTTATTCGTTTCCCCAGAACATTTGTGTCTTGCTCTAAAAGATTTACGTCTAGCTGCGATATGTTTTTTAATCTTCATGTTAGGATCACCAAAGCGAACTAATCTAACTTGATCTCCTTGCTTAGCCAACACCGCAGACTTTTTAGATTTGCCTGGTGTTCGTTTAGGTTTGTTATAACCTGCAAATTTTTCACCTCTATATGTTATCATGCTTTATCTCCACACATCTAAAATTAACAATTAATTGTTCTTTAATAAAGTCTTTTTTATCTATGTTCTTTAGTATAACGGTTGATTTTTCATATCCTGCAACCCCACAATCGTACATATCTAAGAACTCCCCTGATTTGATTTCAGGCATACATACTTGATGTAGAGTGGAGCATATATATATAATTAAAGCAAATTTCATTTTTTAAATTTATCCAAAACATTAATTCCAAAGCTACCTGATATGATGGCTAGTAATGAATACCAAAACAAATCATTAGCTGATTTTAATAATTCCCAACCTGCTGCCATAAAAGGTTGAGTGTAAGGCACAAAGTGTGCAACTAGAATTAATGTATAGACAATCGTAATCCATTCATCTTTCCAAGATTTTTCGGAACTAACTACTTGTTGAACGGATACATCTTTGCTTGCTTCTATTTCTTTTGCTCTGATAATTTTATCTTTTTCTAACTTGTGTTCAATTGCACCAATCGTTTTAGATATAATTAAATTAGTAATAGGGTTCTTAATAAGTGGTAATATGAAATTTAACATGATTATGTTGTCCTTACTCTGTTGGCTAGGGTCTTGCAACGATCTGGAGTTTGTTGATGCCACCTGGAATCAATCATCTCATCAGCTGCATTAACCCAATTCTTTTCTTGTAATGCTTGAATAAACTTTTTAAATTTATGAACCGTTCCTATACCTAACTGAAAAATCATTTCTATGAGAACACCTTTGATTTGATCAGGAACATCTAATTTGTATTCACTACAAAACGATTCCATTTGTTTTTTGGCATTATCAAAGTCTTGCTCAAATACTTCTTCTAGTATTTCTTTGTCATATTCTACACCTTCTTCAAAGGTATCGTTAGGTGTAATCAAATGTCCATAACCAATGGTTTTTTTACCAAGAGAATCTGCATAGATACTATTGCGAAACCCCTCATGGATTTTAATACTAACCTTTATGGAATCAATATTCATTTTTTCTTTCTTTTGTTACAAACGTAAAGCTCTCTCCATATTTTGTTTTCCAGTCTGCTGACAATGGTAAGAATTTTCCGTAACAAGAATCTATAGAATCTTTCACACATTTGCATCCCCCTAATAAAAAGCATTTAATGTTTGGTGAGTACCAGTAGCACTTCATATATTATTTTTTATTATTAATGTAATTATAAACTCTACCAAAAGATTGATTGATTTGAAACAACTCTCCTTTGATCATAGAACTATCTTCTTTTAATTCTACTACACTTACAAGTACCCATGTAGATAAACCCATTAGAATCGTACCTAAGACTCCTATAATCCACTTCATATCTATCTTCATATTGCTTTAGTGGGTATTTTAATGTTAGCCAATATTTTATCTTTGTTAGTACCTTCTTTAATGGTATAGCCAGAACCATTCTTATTGATATCAACTTCTTTTCTATTATTGAGAAGAACTTTATTGCTTTGTTCTTTTTTCTTTTCTTCATGGTTCTTGATGATTAAATCCTTTAATCGTTCCATAGTTACTCCCCATTATTTTTTTTCTCTTTTACACTATTAAACATATCTTTGTTAGGAGTATTATTGATTAAATCATATAATTCTTTTAAAGATATTGTTTTTCTTAATTTTTTTTTAGGTTTTTGTTTTTCCATCACTAATAAAATCTATAAAATAGATTTCAATATTTAATTTTTTTTGTTTAGCAGTAGGACATCTATAGATTTCAGATTTATCTTTTTTACGAAATGTTTTGGTCTTTACGTCTATTAATCTTATCTCTCCGGTTTCTTTATGTACTGCAACTAAATCAAATAAAGATTGTGGGTCTATTGCTTTGGCAACTAAATAATTTTCTTTCATTAGTTGTATCATCGCAATATGTTCTGCAATAGTACCAATATTGGATTTAGTTATTTTGCTAGTAAAGTTACGATCAGATTTGCAACACCTGTTAGACTTATTCCTAATATAACCCATATAACCTTATAGATTAGATTCACTTTTTCGTCTATATGATGTAGGTGATTGTCTTTAATGGTGTCTATCTTGTGGTGGATGAGAGCCATCTCACCTTGTAGTTTAACTATCTCAATTTTATTCTCTTGAGAAGTGGAAAGTTTTTCTTCAGTCATAGTATATTAATCTTTAATGAAAATAGATCCTCCTAATTTTCCTAAAATAATTGCAGCTCTTTCAGTATTAGGTTTTAGTTTTTTTAACTCAACCAATTCTTTAAGGCTTTGTGGGTTTAGCAAGGCATTAGCCATAACTCTTTCAGATGCTTTTTTGTATATCCTTCTGGAAGCTGTAAATAATCTTCCTAACAAAGTAAATTGTCCAAGTCTTGCTCTAATAATATCTGAGAACGCACTACCAAAAACACCTTCAGCTGCTCTTGATGGAGATTTTCTTCCAGAAATTTGTAATGCTCTATTTAACGTATCTAAATTATCTATAAATTCTTTTCCAAATATTTCTCTTAAAGCAACTTTATAACCTCTTTCCCCTCCAGCACCGTTTAAATAATTATCAAATGCTTTAGGATTGATAGTCTTCATTCCAAGTCTATCAGAAGTAATTGCTACTCTTTCATTTAAATCTGTTAAAACATTTCTTTGAAATCCTCTAAATACTTCAGGATCATTTTTTAAAATGTTTTTTAATTTAATAATTTCACCAATGTTGTTTGGTTTATAAATTTTAGTAAAGATTTCTTGTGGAGATGAACTTTCTAGTTTTCCCTCAAATGATTTAATGAGTTTGTCAGACATTTCTTTTCTTACTTTAGTAATGTCTTCAATATATTTTTTTAGTCCACCA
>Ga0075475_10002092_pt1 | contig 10087 bp, 22 predicted proteins | sample DEB08_DNA_10_FD_76342 | JGI IMG/M metagenome (GOLD analysis project Ga0075475, IMG submission 76342) | Aqueous microbial communities from the Delaware River and Bay under freshwater to marine salinity gradient to study organic matter... | ecosystem: Environmental > Aquatic > Marine > Coastal ... | reverse complement strand
TAAAACCTTTATTCTCAAACCCTTAACACATTTAGTAGATGAATATGATACTGGCACTCTTTTTACTCCTTTGGATTATCGCTCTTGTTATTGTTTTGTACCTCTTGGTAAACGATAAACCTTCCCTTACCTTTACGAAGAATCAAATACAGATAGCGCGGGAAAGATACAAGCGCCGAAGGGAAAACCCTGAGAACTTTGTTAACCATTACTTTGAACTATGATAAAGATACAATCAACCGTAAACGTAAACCCCGCAAAGGACTTCAACGACTTTGCATCAAATCTGTTAAACAATGAACCTACCACACAGAACACTCATTCACTTCGAGGAGAACTCGAAGCAAGCAACGTACAGAATAATCTTCGCCGGCTCCGGCCCGGAAAGCAACCTCTTCTTGATACGACTCCTCGCATCGAGGGGGATTGTGAGGAGCGGCCAGGATTGGATACTGCCAGACAATTCCATAACGGACTTAATCGACCTGCAAGCGGGGAAGATACATTTACCAACCCTTAACGTTAATAGATATGCGCGTAAAGATGTTCGGCAAATGGGCTTCGGGCCTGATGCGTTTAAGGCCTTTCTGGAAGGCAAAGATGTTTATCTTCGGATTGATAAAACGTCCGGCGAGTCTGCTGTTATTATTAGCTCTCGTCCTGCTTAAAGTTTACATTGTAGCAATTATATTACTATGGCCGATACTAGCAACGATAGAAGCCGAGGATGGCGACAGAATAAACTCGATAAACAGCCTCTAAAGTTCAACGCCTTGATAAGCGCGGAAGCACACCTCCAGTTCTTGGAGAATAATATCCGCATTATCATGCTCGCTAAGGGCTTAACTCCTGACCTGCTGACTAGACACCTTCGGCGCCATAAGATAGGCGCAAATAGGTACGTCCTAAAGCCCAGAAAAGGATATTACCCAAGGATTGAACTCGCAGAGCTTATAGTTATTGCTTGGTACCTGAAAGTACCCCTCGCTGACCTTATGTTCAAAGACCTCACTAAAGGCATAGAGGATTCGATAGCGCTTACCAAGAAAATAAACTCTAAGAAAACTGCGGATAAGATGCTGAGAAACAATAAGTTAAGTACAAGAGACACTTATTAGAGTGTTAAGGTTAATACTAAATAAGGGTTGGTTAATTATCCGCCTTGAAATATAGGCGGGTAATTTTCTTAAACTATTTGGTAATTGACAAAAAATAAATACCTTTGATTCAAACCTTTAATTTTTACACAAATGGCAAAAGACAAAAACAGAGAGCGTCAAATGGGCGAGCGCCTGGAAGTGGGCGATGTAGTTTCAATCTCAGCGTGGAGCGGAGAAATGAAGATTACAATAGCCGAAACAGACGACACCACAGCGAGCAAAGGGGGCTTTATATTCCCCAGAGAGTATGGTAGGGAGTTCAAGGCTATCAACCCAAAGATTGATGGCGCAAAGTACACCGTATGGGAACGCTTACCATAACCGTAAACGACAGAACCTTCGAGGATGATTTCGATTCCTTGGATGAGCTGAACGGATTCTACCTCGCCGCGAGGGTACTCCTTGAAAAGTTTGAAGGGGAGCGCGTTTCGATTCAGTACAAGGTAGAGTATAACGGCGACACGTTTGGCCATACCGACAATAGCCAAAAGAAAAACCTACCCGTTCTCATCCCGATACAAGTATCTATTTACCGAATGAGATTAAGACGATTAACAAAATGACCTTTAACCATGAAAACAACTAACCCTTTACAAACCATGACATTCAAAGAACTTTTAATCAAATTAGACGCTTGCGAAGGAGCAAGAGAATGGGCAAGAGATATGCCTATCGAAGAAATAGTTTCAACCTGCCACCGAGGAGATTGGTTGCTTTGGCTTGCCAAAAAAGTTGATGTAGATTTACGCCTTCGCACGTTGGCGAAAGGGCATTGTGCCAACACCGTTAGGCATTTAATGACAGATGAGCGAAGCCTAAACGCTGTTGATGTGGCTATTGCATTTGGTGAAGGTAAGGCTACACGTGAAGAGTTAGACGCCGCTGCTGCTGCTGTTGCTGCTGATGCTTATGCTGCTACTGGTGCTGCTGGTGCCGCTGCTAATGCTGCTTATGCTGCTGCTGATGCTGCTGCTACTGCTGCTGCTGCTGCTGCTGCTTATGCTGCTTATGCTGCTGCTGCTGCTGCTGCTGCTGTTGCTGATGCTGATGCCAACCGCCAACAAGCCGCCGACATCTGCCGCCAGTATATCGGTGAAGCTTTAATCGAAAAAGTAAATCAATTACTATGACAGAAAGTGGAATGCCAATAGGCAGAAATTTAGAAGCAATACGCAAGGCGAGGGGGCTTACCCTCAAAGAGCTTGACTATTCCTCCGGCCCGCGCATCGAAAAGGGCAAGGACGTAACAGTAAACCTCATATCCCGATACATGAAGGCTATGGGCGTAGGTGTAGAGTTTAAGATTAAGTTCCGAGGCTCCTACACCCCAAGCACCGACAACCCTTTCCTGGAAGTTATCCGCTACGCTATGGTGGCGAAGAAGGTAAAGGTTGCCCAGATTGCCAACCTCGCCGATATGTCCTACGACAAGCTCTTCCGTATTCATGGAGGGTACCGTCCTATGCGTATCAAAGACTGTGAACGCCTTTTTAAGCTATTAGGAATAACAACGAAGTTTATATGAAGTTAGTAGTAGAGAAGAACGTTTTGAAGGCTGTAATGCCTATGAATTTGTTTCGTAAGGTGGAGGTGAGTAGTCCTACCCAGATGCTTAGTGCCTTTGGGCCGATTATGGTACTTGTTTATCAGAATTTAGAAGAGGTGTTCGGCGCGATACCCCACGCCGGAGAGTTGCAATACGCAAAGAACAAAGTAAACGACCTGCGTACCATGTACTGCCCGAAGAATTACATCTGGCAAGACTACTACGCCGAAATGAAACAGGCGATTATTGACTACCACCTTGCTTTGAACGCTCAGTACAAACCAAACAAGTACTTGGAAGAAAACTTTAGAAACATCTACGCCTTATTTGAACTCCATGAATCACTACAAGACAAGTAACGGAAGGGTATCGAAAAACATCATTGATGCGAGGGTAAAGGAAGCGAAACAAGCCCTAGTAGATAGCGTTGAGCATTACTGCCACGCTACCGGCAGGACGGATGAGCGCTTAGACTGCTCCCACATCATAAGCGTAAAGCGGTGCCAGGAGATGGGCAAGAGTGAGCTTGCTTGGGACGTAAATAACTTGCAACTTGAAGGGCGCACTGCTCACCACCATTGGGAAAGTTGGGAAGCTTATATTGAGGAAATAAGGAAGCATGACAATTTAATGACTAAGTTAGAATACATTAAGAAACACGACCCGGAAGGATATGCCAGATTCAATAGATATTTCGAAATTGAGTAAGATGGAGCTTATAGCACTAGGCTTAGATATTCAGCATAGGATTCGGCAGTTGGACGCTGCTAAGAACTCTGTTGACCATATCCTGCTTTACTATGGTGTGACGCTGGAGGAGGTACGCTCTTCGAGTAGGCTTGCGAATTGTGTTTCGGCGCGGTTGGTGATTGTGGCATACTTAACGAAGTTGGGTGTTGCCGACAAAGTAATCTGGCCGTTTATTGGCAGGGATAGGACGATGCTCTACCACTACCGCCGAATAATCGAAGGCGCCGAAAAGTACAATAAGGAATTGTTCAACGACATTCAAAAACTAATATGACAATCTACGCTACAATACGAAACGGTATGATTCTCGTGGATGAAGACTTCAAAAAATTCCTCCCCAAGATGAACGGCAGGGTAGTAATCACCACCGCAAATAGGGGGAAGGAAGCAATATACGCATACTACCACGCTGTAGTGTTGGAAGTATGTATAGCAATGCTTAGAGATATGGGTGAGGCGTGTGATGAGAGTTATGCTGACGACTTCTTGAAGTTTATGTTTGCCAAGCGGAACGTCCACAACCCACTAACCGGTGAGGAAACTGCTGTGCTTATGACCAAAAGGGAAATGAGTTATGGCCGGCTCACAACGTTTGTAGGGGATTGCGTTTTGTATCTGGAGCAAATGGGATATGAAGTACCAACAAGTGATGAATATAAAAACCAGTTAAAATGAAGAAGTTAGTTACCATTGGCACAAAAGTAATCAAGGGATTATTATGCATAGGCGTATTTTTCTTGGGTGCAAAGATTTGTTTTATTCCCTTATCGTTAGGGGCAGTTGTTTACTTTTTAATACTATTTGAGAAATGAAGAAGTTGGTTTACATAGGCGCTACGTGGTGTGGCCCCTGCAAATTATTAAAGCCTGTACTTGCGGAGCTTGAAGATGTGGAAGTGGAAATGCTAACCCTAGACGAGGGAAGCGCCGAAGAGCAAAATAAGAAACAAGAGTATGCTTTGAGTTCCGGAGCGCGTTCTATCCCCTACCTCATTTACTTTGTAGATGGGGAGCAGGTAAACACTAGCGTAGGGGTGCTAAGCAAGGAGCAAATCATGTCAAACTTTGTAACAAATAATGTCAAAAAAAGTTAAACCATGATACCTGCTGTGTTAATAATACTTGTGATTATCTACCTTTACTACGACACGAAGGCGGATATGGGCGATAGGTTAGAGTTAATCGACTACGCCATTATCTTAGGTGCTTTGTGCATTGGCCTGGGGATTATCCTTGGCTCTTTACTTGTAAACATTATACCTTAAATATGAAAAACGTACATTTAATACCAACAGAAAAACCAAGTGTGCTAAGAGTTGGTGATAACGGAAATTTTGTATTTGGACTGGCTAAAACTTACATTCAAAGTAGGAGTGATTGCTTTACAAATCAACACATCTACATCACTTCGGAGGAAGCGATTAAAGAGGGAGATTGGTATTTAGTTGAATTATTTAAAATCACAGGAGAATCTGATGGGTTTTATATTGAAAAATGTACTAAACTTGATGATGTTTGGTGTAACAATTTTGATGTGATTTCTACAAGACATAAAGGTAATTGTAAAAAAATCATCCTAACAACAGACCCAGACTTAATAGGAGTGCAATCTATTGACAACGAGTTCTTAGAATGGTTTGTTAAGAATCCAAATTGTGAGAGTGTTGAGGTTGTAGATATATCAATGCAGTACCATGATGAAGATTATTACGAATACAAAATCATCATTCCAAAAGAAGAAGCTAAACAATATCCAATAGGTGGTTATGCACCAGGCTATTATTCTTGTACTTGTGTTACTTGTAAAACAGAGTTTATGGGTGATAAAAGAGCAGTACAATGTGAGCCTTGTGCTATTGAAATGGTAAGTATAAAGATTGTGGAAAACAATGGTAGTTATCAGATAGAAAAACCTAAACAAGAAACACTTGAAGAAGCTGCTGAAAAATATTCGAGTAAAATGTGGGGTGTTTATTTTGATGATAAACATCCTGATGTTGCTATAACTAATACACAAGGAGAAATATCAATACAAGATTTTATAGCAGGGGCTAAATGGCAAGCTGAAAGAATGTATAGTGAGGAAGAATTAGAAGTAGCATTTTTTGAAGGAAGGGAAAACACATTATCTTTCAATGAATGGTTTGAACAATTTAAAAAGAAGTAATATGACACACAACATTATCAAAACAGAAAACTATCTGCTGGTGGTAGATGATGAAATTCATGTTGGACACCTACCACTCAACAACTCACCTGTTCTTGAAGGTGTGTCCCTTTTGCCACCGCTTGAAGATGAGGTTGGGGAGTTGGCACAAGCCTATGTTATAAACACGCCCGATAATGAACCCTTAAGAGTATATGCTTTTATAGAAGGCTACAACAAAGCCAAAGAGAAGTATAAGTTTACAGACGAGGATATAATGAAAGCTGTTGTATTTGGATATAGACAAAATGGTAGAAATGGACACATTGATGATGAAGAAGAAAGAGATTTTATCCAATCCCTCCAACAACCAAAGATGCCTGTTGCGTTTGAGTGTGAATCAACACAATATACAGTTGATGAAATGAGCAAATTACCATTAGGCACGGTTAATCAAAAACCTAAAACCACAACCAACCCCAAAGGCCAAACCGTTTTGGTAGGCAAATACATTTACTAATATGCTAACCAACAAGTACAACCTCCCAGAGGTAATTGTAAAGGCTGCGAGCCAAGACCACTATGTAGCCTCAGGCGACATAAGTGTTACCTCCCTCATTGATAGTCCAAAGATACGCGTCTATAAGCGTATGTATCGCGGTAAGATAGAGAAAGACGTTTCCGAAATGCTTATGGCCATTGAGGGTACTGCCCTCCACCATATCTTAGAGCTTGCCGATGTGTATAACGCAGACGCAAAGAAGATGTATCGTGCTTATGAGACCTTAGATAATGTTATTGCAGACCTTAACGCTAAGAAGGATAGGGAAAACTATAAGAAGGCGATTCAGGTAAAGGAAATGCTAGGGGATATATTGGCTTCGGCGTTTCCGCACTTCCGGAAATACGTTATGACCGAAGAGATAATGCACGTAGATATTAAAGGGTGGATGCTCAAAGGCCAATTCGACCGCCTAGAAATCGACAAGCGTAAACTAATCGACTTCAAGAAGGTGTCGGTATGGTCATACGCTAACAAGTACGAATCCGAGCAGCATAACCTCCAACAGAATATCTACCGGTGGATGATAAAAAAGACCTTCGACATAGACGTAGCGCAATCCGTTCTTATCCGGTGGTATAGAGATTGGCAGAAGAGCAAGGCGGCGACTATGCCCTCTTCCTCCTACCCTCCGCAGCGTGTCCAGGAGGTAGAAGTGCCCCTAATGAGTTATCGTGAGATTGAGGAGTACGTGAGTGAGCGTATCGACTTACACCAAAGGGTAGAGCGTGAAGGGCCGGAATCGTACCAATGCACCCCTCAGGAGAAGTGGCAAGGGGCGAGTGAGTGGAAGGTGTATAATGCCGACCCAGAGAAGCAGAAACGCGCTCTAACCTCTCCCTTTTATCGTGAGAACGATGCGTTGAAGTGGCAGTTAGAGAATGAACACAAGTACCCCCTAGGCGTGATAGTAAAAAAGGTAGAGGGGGAGAATCGTAGGTGTAAAGAGTATTGTGAATTTAGAAACTTTTGTAAGCAGTACCATGAAGAAAATAATGCTTGATGATTTTTGTCATTTGAGTATAGATACTCTTGACAATGTAGTTGTTAAAAAAAGTGAAAAGGGCTTTGATATTTCGGTTAATACGAAGGCGCCGAAGGAAATAAGCCTTACATTTGGGCAGTATTACGCGATAAAAAAAGCAATCAAACACCTAATGAAATGAAATACTATTTTAGCAGAAACTCGTTTTATTTTTTACCCAGCGTGAAGCTTTATTATATGTTTCGGCGCCGTAGGGTAATGCACCTAGAACTCCAAGTGTCTTGGCTGTTCGTTACGCTTTATTTCCCATTCATTAACTGGAAGGTAAGATTTTAGGTTATGGGAGGCAAGCAACAAACGGTAGTACATTGGCTTCAAGAAGCGCTGGAGGGTACAATTCTAACGCAAGACCAAACTATGCAAGTAATTGGCTTGTTTATGCAGGCCGATGAAATGTTTAAGGAGCAGATAATCGACACCTTCGTAGAGGGTATGCGCTGCCAGAACTTCGACCCAAACAAAGGGCGTGCGGAGATATACTACAACGAAACCTTTAACAAATAACTTATGAGCAACAAACAACAAACCGCAGTAGAATGGCTAATCCATGAAATCGAATCAAAAGGTGATGCGTGGGAAAACGCAAGCATAAAAAAAATTCAGATTTCTATTGATGCTTCGGAATATGCTGAATTAAAAGCCCAAGCCAAAGAACTTGAAAAACAGCAGATTATTGATGCGCACTTAACAGGACTTATATACCCATTAGAAATGGAAGCTACTAAGCAAGCAGAACAATACTACAACGAAACCTTTAACAAATGAAACTACAATCAGCTCACATCAAGAACTACAAGAACATCAGCGAAGCGGTTATCCGCGTAGATGGTAAGTCGTTCATCGTTACCGCTCCCAATGGTGCCGGTAAGACATCAACCATTCAAGCCTTCCTTTCCACCCTCTCCGGCCAAGGGCATCCCACAGAGATAATCAAGAAAGGGGAATCCCTGGCCGAGGTAATAGTGGAAGTGGTAGATGCAGACGACACCTACAAGGTACGTGCCCTATGGTCGAATAACACCGGAAAGGTTGAAGGTAACATCACCGTACATAACTCACAAGGCCAGAAGTTAGGCATAAAAGCGTTTCGGCAGATGCTTGGCACTATCTCCTTTGACGTGGTAGAAAACTTCCTTAGACGCAAGAAAAACGAGCAAATTGAGTTACTTAAAACGCTCTCCGGTAAGAAGCGTGAGCTTGATATGTTAGACGTAGAGCGGAAGAGGGTGTATGATGAGCGCACTGAGGTTAATCGCCAGGCTGTTACCCATGAGGGTAAGCTCAAAGGTCAGGAATTGGGGGAGATGCTTTCGCCGATTGATACCTCTGCAATCTATGATAAGATGAATGGCTTGTCGGAAGAGATTGGGTTATACTCTAAGGCAGAACGTGGAGTGCAGGAACGGATTGATAAGATAGAAGATAATACTTCGGCGATTGAGGATTACCGGAAAAAGATTGAGCAGCTTGAAGCGGAAAACATATCCCTTGCAAAAGAAATCGAAAAAGGTAAAGCGTGGTTGAAAGGTAGGGAAAAGCCTACCCTAGACCAATACTCCGAGCAGCTCAAAAACGCCGAAGAGCATAACGCAAAGTACCGCACACAACAAGCCCTTATCGAAGAGCATAAAGCCCTACAATCCCTCAAAAAGAATAGCAAGGCACTCACCGAGAAACTCCAAGACATTGATAGGGAAAAGGCAGAGATACTCTCTAACTCCCAGTTACCGGTAGAAGGATTATCGTTTGACGATGATGGTGTGTACCTAGACGGCCTACCATTTGAGGAAGGGCAGATAAACACCGCGAGGATATACGAGGTAGGCTTCCATATCTTCCGCGCTCTAGGTTCAAACTTCAGGGTAATGAAACTCGACATGAACGCTATGGATAAAGATACCTTCGAGCGCATAATGGATTTGGCCGGGGACGACATTCAAGTTATCTTTGAGCGTGTAGGGTGGGACGTTGAAGAAGGCGTAGAAATTAAATTCACAGAAGAACTACTATGATTAAGATTGTAATCGAAAAACGCACTGACTTCGTAGATGATACCTACGTTTACACTGCACTCGGCAAGGTGTCCTACTCCACCACCCCACAAGGGCAGCACGAGTTTAACACTTTGGTAAGGGGTTGTAGCGACTGCCTGATTGTTACCTCCTGCGGATATGTTCACTTCGATGGCTATGGCACGATTGAAACGTATGGCGAGGTAGTTGTAGATACAGACAATACTTCCTTCGCTGAGGTGTATTGCCGAGGGTTAGACGTAGTGTTTGTACGTGAAGGGGGTAAGTGGTTGGCAGATGGCTCTTCCGAGGCTTCCGATATTATGTACTCCGTATTCCAAGACGCTATTGATACCATGCTGGAGAAAAAGTGGGAGATTAAAGAACTTCATAAAAGGCTCGCTAATATCTTTGAATGTTACAATCAATTTGATACCTTCCTAAGAGCGAATAGATGATTTATTTGAAGGATAATGGAGACCTGTACTTGAAGTATAGGGAGGGGGAGTATTACGCTGAGTTGTATGGCTTGCAGAGGGTGGAGATAAAGGGTAGGAACTATTGGAAGGGGAATCTTTCGGCGCTTCGCAAAGAGGCGGTAAAGAATCTCCTAGACGATAGAGGCTTGAACTGGAAATCTCCCGAAGGAATCAAAATCGCCGAACAGCTAAAGACGATGTACGCAAAACTGTACAAGTATTTCGGGAACAAGTTACACTCTATGTTTGACCTAAACGGAAGGAAACTAAGACACCACCAGATAGACACCTTAATGTTTGCTTGCACCAACAAATACGCTTTAGCTGCCCTCGACCAAGGTACCGGTAAGACCATCACTACCATAATGAAAAGTAGGTACAAGAACTT
>Ga0075475_10002090_pt1 | contig 10097 bp, 8 predicted proteins | sample DEB08_DNA_10_FD_76342 | JGI IMG/M metagenome (GOLD analysis project Ga0075475, IMG submission 76342) | Aqueous microbial communities from the Delaware River and Bay under freshwater to marine salinity gradient to study organic matter... | ecosystem: Environmental > Aquatic > Marine > Coastal ... | reverse complement strand
TTAGGTGCTTACATTAATACAGACTCTCAAACATTGAGTGTTGATAACTCATCAAATGTTGTTACTATTAGTGGTGGTAATACTATTGATTTGAGTGATGTATTAGCAAATGCCAGTGGTGCAACAAGTTTATTAAACCTAACAGACGTAGGTTCAGATGGCACAAACGGACAAGTATTAACAACAGACGGTAACGGATCATTTACATTTACCACAGTAAGTGGCGGTGGCGGTAGTGGTGACATTACAAGTGTTGTAGCAGGTGTAGGTTTAAGTGGTGGTGCAACATCAGGTGATGCTACAATAGACTTGGCAAACACGGCTGTAACACCAGGTACATATGGTAATGCCACTAGATCACCAAGAATTACGGTTGACCAACAAGGTAGAATTACCAGTGTTACTGAAGCAACTATATCCGGAGCCGGTGGCGGCGGAGCCACAATAGAAAGATTTAAATTAAATTATGCAAGTAATGGAAATTTAGCAGGAACAAGTGATTTAACTTCTGGTATTACAGCAGTTACAATTAATAGTGCCACTGGCGGTGAAGTAAGTATTGCATTTGACAGTGGGTCTTACAATTTACCTCCTGGTGCTGTCATGTTTTATGGTTACGATTATACAAATAACAAGTATTCTATAGTACCAATGGAAACTTCTATGGGTTATAGAGAAATAGACGCAGGTGGTTCAAGTGGATCTCCTACACTATTTGCTGGTTCGAGTACATTAACTGTTAAATTAAGATTACGAGAAGCAGAAACAGGTGCAAGTAGAGGTGGTTTTGGTACAACTACACATGCCTGGATACAATTTGTTATGTATGATTAGGAATAATAATGGCATCGTATAAATCAAGACAAGTAAAATTAAACTATCCTAATAAAGTTTTAAGTGTAACTACCAGCAGTATAGCAGGTACTGATTATTGGCCTCATCAAAATGGCTCCGGTGATTTATGGTATAGTGGTTCTGCAAGTCCAAAATATTACAGATGGCAAATAACATTTACTGTTACAGAGCAACAACATGGCTCACACCTTACCAGAGACGATTTCAGATATAATGGTTTAGATGTTATTGTGGGCGACTGGATAGGTGGTGCCACAACAGGACAATGTTTAAAAATTATTTCAATTACATCAAAAACAAAAACAAGTGTAACCTGTGTAGTTGAAGATTGGTTAAGATACAATACATTTAAATCAACAACAGGTAACGGTATATTTGGTACTGGTGCCGCAGTTATTTTTACCCTTAACGAAAATGGTATTCCAATGTTGGACCCACTTCCAACATCAGTATCTAGTTCTTTCTTTACAGAAGTATTAAGTAGATTCAATTATTTGAATCCTCAATTAAATTATGTATTAGAAAAAACTGCACATGGTTTTAGTAAAGGTGATGTAATAGCAGTAACCAGCGATGGTTTTGTAAAAGCAAATGCCATCACAGCAGATAGGATGATAGGTATAGTTACTGAAACAGGCCCTGGTCCTAATCAGTTCATGATTATGCCTAATAACAGAGTTATTGATTTTGATCCTGCTATACCTGGTGTACAGGGAGATTACATATATGTTGACAGTTCTGGAACTTTAAGTAATACAGATTCTGGAAGTGGAAAAGTTGCATTTTTAAATATTCAAAGTGCAGTACCTACTGTATTAACAGGCGATCAAGGTAATCCAGTAATAGGTGACGGTAATACTATGTTGTTTAATAGTGTTTCAATCACATTTAGTGGAACTGGCGGTTCATCTAATGTATCAGAAATTGCTAATCAACTAAATGCAGAATCCAGTAATACTTTTATAGTTGCAAGTACATTACCTAAAGAAAGTGTAGCAACAGCAGATAGTGGAAATACAATTTATGGACTAATTGGCGGATACACACCCTTTAGTGCATATTTTGATACTGGCAGTGGAAACACTCTTGTTAATTTTACCAGTAACGGTAGTGTGTATGCAACAGTAAGTACTCCACAAGATATGAAAACAGACATCGATGCGGCCAACATTGCAAACTTAACTGTTACAGCAACAACAACAGAATTGTCGTTATCAGATGTAAATGGCAATGCCATTACTATTAGTAACGGTAATGCTGATACAGGTGGTTACTTCTATGTGGGAGCCAGTAATATATCTGGACTTCCTGCAAGTACCAGTGCCACAAATGCTGACAAACTTAGGCTTACTAGAAGTGATGGTGGTGAAATATTAATCTACGAAGACAGTACAATATTCCAAGATCAAACAGGAATATTCTCAGCACATACAGGTAGTGTTCCATTAGCAATGAACATTGAACAGGGTGTGCGTACAGGTGGTACCACTGTAGTAGGTAGTACAAGTGCCAGAGATGCCTTAGCACCAGCGGCCGGTGACCAAGCATACGTTACCAACAAAGGAGACGGTGAGTGGGGACTTTATCTTTATACAGGTAGTGCTTGGGTACAAGTTTCAGATGCCGATAGTGCCAACGTTGATGCAAAAACATTAACTACTACCTTTACAATGCCAGTAGGTGGCTTTGGAACAAGTACAACACAAAACATAGGAAATATATCTCCTGGTAGAAAAATACAGAGTGTAAGTGTTGACGTAAATACAGTATTCACAGGATATTCTGGTAACGTATTACCGAACATAGAAGTAGGCACTTTAGCAGATCCAGACATCTATTGTGATAGTCCAAGTAATGATTTAACGGAAGACGCTTCTTTTATTTGTAATCCAGAGTATGTTTATCCTTCATCAGAAACACAAGATCAAACTATCCGAGCACGTTGTAATCACTATGGTGCAACTGCTGGAAATGTCACTATAAAACTAACTTACATCTAATTGTATCCTTCCAAAACATTTAATTTTTGATAAATACTTGTAACGTTCAGCGAAAGCAAACGTTATCGATAACGAATTAGAACACATAAGTATTAGGAGATACAAATGGCTGATATTAAAAACTTTGGTATCAAGGGTATAGCGGCTGATGTTCAGATGGGTAAATCTGGTGGACGTTTAAAATACGATTCCAGCAATAATAGATTTGACCTAACTCAAAGTAATGGTTCTACACTAGAAGATTTAAGACTAGGTAGTATTACAGCGGGTGCTTGGACGGCAACAGCAATCGGAACGCAATACGGTGGTACAGGACAAGATTTTTCTAGTAGTTCAGGTATTATTAAAGTTTCAAGTGGAACAATGTCGGCGGCGGCAGTGGATCTTACTGCAGATGTAACTGGTGCATTACCAGTTGCTAATGGTGGTACAGGTGCAACTTCGTCCGGCGATGCAAGAACCAACTTAGGACTAGGTAATATTAGTACGCAGGCTTCAAACGCAATTGACATAGATGGTGGTGCCATCGATGGTGCAATTATAGGAGCCAATAGTGCGGCGGCAATTACAGGAACGACAATCACAGCAAATTCCGGCTTTGTAGGAAATTTAACTGGCATAGCCAGCCAGGCAACTGAATTTACTTCAGCAGTAACGGTTGCTTTATCAGGCGATGCAACAGGAAGTGCAACATTTACAGGAGCGGGTAATACTGCAACTATTTCCACAACATTAGCAGATAGCGGTGTTAGTTCAGGTAGTTACGGTAGCTCAAGTGCTATTCCAGTAATCACAGTTGATGCAAAAGGTAGAATAACAGCAGTAACTACTGCGGCTACTTCAAGCACATTAACAATTGGAGCCGATACCGGTTCTGATGATACTGTGACTGTAGGTACAGATACTTTAAACTTCGTAGGTACAGCAAACGAAATTGAAACAGCAGTTAGTAATAACCAAATTCAAATTGGTTTACCTAACGATGTCACAATCGGTAATAACTTATCTGTTACAGGTAGTTTCTTATCAGACGATATTACAGCGGCAACGGTTACTATTAACGGTAACTTAACTGTTACAGGAACAACTACAACTGTAGACTCAACAACAGTATCTATTGCAGACCCAATTTTTGAAATTGGTGATGATGGTAGTGATGATAACTTGGATAGAGGTATCAAATTTAAGTATAACAGTAGTGGTGCTAAAGTTGGATTCTTTGGATTTGACGATAGTGCAGGTGTATTTACTGTAATTAATGATGCAACTGATTCATCAAGTGTATTCAGTGGTTCAGCAGGTGCAGTAAAATTTGGTGCAATTGAAGGTGCTTCATTTAGTGATGGCACAATTTCAGGTGTTACATTTGTCGACGAAGACAATATGGCATCAGATAGTGCAACCAGAGTTCCAACACAGCAATCTGTAAAAGCATACGTTGATACACAAGTGGGTGCAGTTGACTTGGATTTCCAAGGCGATAGCGGTGGCGCTCTATCAATTGATCTAGACAGCGAAACATTAACTATTGCAGGTGGTACAGGATTAAGTTCAGTAGGTAGTGGTAATTCACTTACACTAAACTTAGACGATACTGCCGTAACAGCAGGTGATTACGGTGATGCAACTAACATTCCATCATTTACAGTAGATGCTCAAGGTAGAATAACATCAGCAAGTAATGTTGCTATTTCTACATCATTCACATTAAGTGATGGTAGTAACACTCAAACAGTTAATGGTGGTGACACTTTAACAGTTTCAGGTGGTACAGGACTTACATCAACAGTTTCGGCTACTGATACTGTAACACTCGACCTAGATAATACTGCCGTAACAGCAGGTGACTATGGTAGTGCAACAGCAATTCCAACATTTACAGTTGACGCACAAGGACGTTTAACAGCGGCCGGTGAAGCATCTATTAGCTCAGACCTAACAATAGGTGCTGATAGTGGTACAGATGATACTGTAAGAGTAGGAACAGATACACTAAACTTTGCTGGTACTTCAAACGAAGTAACAACTACAGTTAGTAACAATACTATTACTGTTGGATTAGCAGATTCAGTAAGTGGTTTAACAAGTGTTAGTGCAACTACATTGACAGACGGTACATTAAGTGCTAGTTCTGGTGCAATTACAGGTGCTACAAACATTACTGCTTCAGGAACTGTACAATTTGGTTCATTAAGTGATGGAACAATTACTGCAACAGGATTTGTTGATGAAGATAACATGGTATCAGATAGTGCTACTCTTATTCCAACTCAACAATCAGTTAAAGCATACGTTGATTCACAAGTTACAGCACAAGATTTAGACTTCCAAGGTGATACAGGTGGTGCTCTAAGTATAGACTTAGATTCACAAACACTTGATATTGCTGGTGGTACTAACATCAATACTGCAGGTAGTGGTCAAACATTAACTGTAAACTTAGATACAACTCTAAGTGGATTAACAAGTGTAACATCAACTACATTAACAGACGGAACAGCAACATTATCAAGTGGTGCTTTATCAGGTGTTACAACTATTGCTACATCAGGTGATGTAACAGTTGGAGGTAACTTAACAGTTAGTGGTACAACAGCAACTATAAATTCAACTAATACAACTATTAGTGATACATTGGTTGTTCTACAATCTGGTTTAACAGGTGCTAACCCTAATGACATTGGTCACATATATGAAAGAGGATCAGACGGAAACAACGGATTCTTTGGTTGGGACCAATCAGTTGATAGGTTTATAGCGGCAACTACAACAGCAGATGGTTCAGGTACAGGTGACCTTACATTAGCGGCGGCTGACTTTGAAGCGGCGGCAATTACAGCAACAGGTGTAACAGCATCAGGTGTTGTAAGTTTTGGTACATTAACTGATTCAGGAGAATCAATTGCTGTAACTAAATTTGTTGACGAAGCAGATGGAATTTCAAGTAACGATAATGATACTAGTATTCCAACTTCAGCGGCAGTTATTGACTATGTTGCTAACAATGGCGGTGACGGACTACTTTTAAGAAGTGCTATTTCTAGCGGTTCAGCAACAGTAGACATCGGAACTGTACCAAATGTTTCAAGTAGAACATATTATGCAGAAAAAATTGTAGTTAAAGTTAGTACAGCATTTAGTGGTAATAACATCAATTACATTACAGTTAAAGAAAATGGTGGTTCAGGATCAACATTAGTAGCAAAGGCAGATGCTGATGCAACTACAGTTGGAACCTACATTATTGAACTAGACGGCGATGTTACTTTAACAAAAAATGCGGCAGTAACGTTAGCATTCTTTGATTCAAGTGATGGTTCAGTCTCACCTTCAGGTGGTGCGGCAGTGGCTTCAGTTCACTACAACTGGGTATAATTACTAGTTAATTAAACTTAAAAAGGGCCTTTTTTAGGCCCTTTTTTATGATTTAAATGTATAAATAATATATGTAATAGCAATATTATGCTCGTTCATTCACTCTAAATGTAGCAGTGAACGGAAGTAGTCAATTGTGACGAAGGAACGCATTAAATACGTTCATCTGGAAACAGACGGAAGTAGGTAATGATACCGAAGGAACGCATCTTTGTAAAAGGAGATGACATGACTAAATATCAATCAAGGCTCTTTATAAGAGCAGTCAAAAAATCTCTTAGGGAAAGACATTTATCTTCTGGTGTTAAGAACACTATTAGAGAAAATAAAAAAAGTGAGTTACCAAAATATATAACTGATAACCCATATTATCCTTAAGATGAATTTAAGAGGGCTCCGGCCCTCTTATCTAATTACGTCTTGCAGGATTAGGTGCTTGAACGCCTATCCTAAATGTCAAACATAAGAATAAATTTTCTATCATACTTTCATTTGCTGAAAGACCCCAAGGTATATGACTAGGAAAGAAAACCACCTTATTAGTTTTTGGTTTAACAACAAAGACAGATTCTTGTGTGTTTTGTTGAGCATATAATTTTTCACTAAAGTTATTTAGATATAAATGTGAACCCTTGTCTGTAGTCTGTAAAAATAATAATGCATTGTACCAACGCATTGGTTCTATATTTACGTTGTATTGATGTCCTGGATTTACTCCTAGTACATATGGATTACATACCTGTATTTCATTTGTTTGTGTGGGTAAAACTTTTTGACAATCATTTATAAAATGGTGAGATATTAACTTACATAATCTTGCATGTCCTTGTGCTAAAGGATATTCTTTGTTTGTTCTCCACCCAAAATTTGTATCTGTAGTTATTCCAGAATCATACATTTCGTCTCTTTCTATTTTAAGAGTTTCTATCATTGTATCTGGTATGCTAATATTTTGTTCAAATAAATAGTTAGGAAAAACAGTATGTGTTCTAATTCTCATACTACTATTTAACAAAAAATACTTGACAAATTACAGTTTCTTAGTATAATAGTAATGTAACATAGGAAAATGAAATGAAGAAAGATAAAATTATTTTAACAGACTGCGATGGTGTATTATTAGATTGGGAAGAAGGATTCTCAATATGGATGGAACACCATGGCCATAGTAAAGTTGATGGTTATCAGTACATGTACAATATTGGTGATAGATATGGCATTACTAAAGAACAAGGAAGTAAGTTAGTTAAACAGTTTAACGAAAGTGCGGCGATAGGGTTCCTCCCTCCACTTCGTGATGCTCAATACTTTGTTAAAAAATTACACGAGCAACATCAGTATAAATTTATTGCTATTACTAGTTTAAGTTTAGATCCATATGCAAAATATTTAAGAGAAAGAAATCTTAAAAAGTTATTTGGAGATGCATTTATAGAAGTAGTATGTTTAGATACAGGTGCTGACAAAGATGAGATACTTGCTGAATATGGTCCTAAATATCCTGGAAATTACTGGATAGAGGATAAACCAGAAAATCTTAATTGGGGTATTGATAATGGTCTTAACGGTATATTAGTAGAACATGGACATAACATGGACTACACAGGAAATGCCAATGTAGTAAAAAATTGGGAAGAAATTTATAATTTAATTATAAAAAATACTTGACAAACTCTTTAAAAGTGCTATACTGTATATGGTTAAGTAGGAGTAACTATGTTTAAAACAAAAGATGTAATAGCAGTAAGTTGTGCCGCACATAGATTTAATGGCGGATTTTTAAGTAAAGACTCAATTAGATTTGACAAGAAAGCAGAGGGTAAAAGAGCAAATAGCGACTTACTTTATGCACATTTTTTAGATCCTAAAGAATTAAAATTTAAAAATGCTTTGCCTAAATTAACTGTAAAAAATGAAGATTTAGAAATGGCTAATGAAGTTATAGATTATCTTAAAGGTCTTAGTTTCAAAGCAATAGAAAGAAAACTTACAGATTTTGAAAGCAATGTTCTTAGTGTTGTTAATTCAGAACACATAGATAAAACACAATTAGGGATTACAGCAAGTTTACCTAAGGTTTATTTTAATAAAATTGAACAAGATAATTGGACTGACAGAGAATTAGAATTATCAAGAACCAGTAACGTATTAGGAGAACTACATAATAGAAGTACTTTTAATGCAAAAGTAGAATTTGTTAGATATATACCTAGAACAATGAGTTATCTAATTACTTGTAGTGTAAAAAATCAACATATACTAAAATTCTTTCACGATAAAAAAATTAATCTTAATACTAAAATTAAAGTAGATGGCTATGTAAAATCACAAGATAAAGGTAAATTTCATAATGGTATGGAAACCATTATTAACAGAATCAAAATTCACAAAGATAAAATCTAATAATGCACCCGACTCATAATCGGTAGATTCTAGGTTCAAGTCCTAGTAGGCCCACCAATTCGATAAATAGTAGTATAACAAATTAGGGAGTTATACAATGGCAGAAGACACAGTTAAAAAAGAATTTCATCCTGCTGATACAAACGGTGATGGAAAAGTAAGTAAAGCAGAAGAGCAAATGTATTTAGAGTTCAAGAGAAAAGAACTTGAAGATATGGATGCTATGCGTGATGCTCAAAGAAGTATGGCATGGTTTGCACTAAGTGGTATGTTATTATATCCATTTGCAGTAGTGTTAGCAGTATTGGCTGGATTAAACCAAGCAAGTGAAATACTAGGCGATATGGCGGCTACATACTTTGTAGCAGTTGCTGGTATTGTTGCCGCATTCTTTGGTGCTCAGGCATTTAGTAAGGGTAAATAATTAAAATGTTTATAAAACACTTTGTAAGAATGTTGACACGAGAAGAACTTCCTGATGAGGATGTTATTGTGTATTTCGATATTGTGCAAAGTGTTGTGCCTACAAAATTACTTACGGCATATGATGAAGAAAAAGCAAAAGTAGGCATAGAAGTTATGGCATACACTAGCAGTGATGACGACGGTGATATGTGGATATATGAAATTGTTTTAGAAGAAGCAATAGGCTCTGAAGAAGGCGATGAAATATCAGAAGAACTTTTTAAAGAATTTGACGACATACAGTTTACATTTGAAGCAAGTATAGAAGTATAAAATGGCAAATCCATATCCCAGAGACCAAGATTTACGCAATTTGCATAATGCAATGGACTTTAATAGTCAAGGATTGCCTGTTGTCAGAACACTAACAACTGCTGGAAATTCAACAACAGATGTAGGTATAGATGGGTTTGGTAGACAACGTGTAGCAGAACCATTTACACTGTTTGACGCACAACTAAAATATACCAAACGTGAAGATTTATTTGATGAAAGTTTAACTGGTAATGCCAGTACAACCTATCAAATAAATGAAAGCACTTTGGATATGGAAGTAACGACCACTGCCGGTGACCATGCTATTAGAGAAAGTAAAAATGTATTTCCATACCAACCAGGCAAAAGTTTACAAATTTTAGCAACATTTGTAATGGACGCAGGACAATCAGGTTTAGTACAATGCGTGGGTTATTACAACACTCAAAATGGCATCTTCTTTATGAACAAAGATGGTGTTAATTATATTGTTCGTAGAAGTTATACAAGTGGCTCAGCAGTTGATGAAGAAATTGCTCAAAGCAGTTGGAACAGTGACAAACTGGATGGTACTACAGCAAGTGGTATTGACATTGACATAACCAAAGCACAAATACTGTTTATGGATTTGGAATGGTTAGGTGTAGGACAAGTTAGAGTGGGTTTTGTTGTTAATGGTAATTTCTACACTGCTCATACTTTTCAACATGCTAACATTTTAGACAAAGTGTATATGACCACTGC
>Ga0075475_10002089_pt1 | contig 10099 bp, 11 predicted proteins | sample DEB08_DNA_10_FD_76342 | JGI IMG/M metagenome (GOLD analysis project Ga0075475, IMG submission 76342) | Aqueous microbial communities from the Delaware River and Bay under freshwater to marine salinity gradient to study organic matter... | ecosystem: Environmental > Aquatic > Marine > Coastal ... | reverse complement strand
ACATATGTGTATGAGCCTAAATTTAAAGATAAATTAAAATATTATGACAATTATCCTCTTATAATTATGTTAGATACAACAAGAGATGGGTGGTACGGAGCTAATATTCATTATCTTCCTCCTAAATTTAGAGTTGCTTTATTAGAAGAAATAGAGTATAATAGTAAATCATTAAGACAGATTGCAGCTGCATTAGAAAATAATCCTTTAACTAAAATTTGTTTAAAGAGATATCTCTCTAAACAAGTAAGATCTGTTCCTGTGACTATACCAAAAGAAGAATGGGAAATCGCTATTCAATTACCTTTTGAAAATTTTCAAAAATTATCAATGAAAGAAATATGGCGTGAGTCAGGAGCAAGAAAATGAATCTAGGTCAATTCCAAGCTACAATTAATAAACAAGGTATTTCTAGAAATAATAGATGGACCTGTACAGTTTTTCCTCCTAGAGGTTTGACTTCTACAGGTAATGCTCTTTCAAATCTCTTGTCTAAAGGGGGGTTAAAGGTAAATGTTAATCTACCAGGGTTGGATTCATTAGATGATGCTGTCAACGGTATTAACCAGGTTTTAGATGTAGGTAATACTATCTTAGGTACTAATTTAGAGTTGCCAACAATAGGTGGTTTATTGACTAATCAAAGAGGCAAAACAGAAGCTTTAATGATGTTTTGTGAAACAGCTCAAATTCCAGGTAGAGATGTTTTCAGTACAGAATTCAGAGTGTATGGTGAATCAAGACAAATAGGTATTAGACACCAACATGGTGATCTTACAGTTTCATATTACACATCAGATGATTTAAGAGAAAGAAGATTTTTTGAAAATTGGCAAGATCTTATTTTCAATCCTTCTAATAAACAACATAGCTACTATGAAATGTATATAGGTAGTATGGAAATATCTAAATACAACCAAGGCTGGACAGAAGAGACAGCTAGATATAAATTTAACGAAGTATACCCTACTAACGTAGGTGTTCAAGAGTTGCAATCAGATCAAGGCGATTTGCTTAGACTTAATATGACGTTTAAGTATTATAATTATGAAAGGCTAAAATAATGAGTCAACTAAAGAATATAAAATTAAACACTCCTACATTTAAAGAAATTATTCCTTCTAACAAGCAGGAAGTATCTATTACACCTTTTAAAGTAGGTGATGAAAAAGTGTTATTAATGGCCGCAGAGTCAAAAGATAACATTGCTATGATTAACAGTTTAAAAAGAGTAGTTAATAACTGTACTCATGGAGTAGAGTTACAAGAATTAGCTTCTTTTGATTTAGAATATTTGTTTTTAAAAATCAGAGCAATTTCTGTAGGTGAGACAGCTAAAATTCTTCTTACATGTCCAGAGTGTAACACTGCAAATAATATTACCGTAGAGTTATCAGAAGTGCAAGTAAAAGGAATTGATAGTTTTGAAAATAATGTTAAAATAAATGATGAGCTTTATTTTAACATGAAATTACCTGAATTAGAAGATTATGCTGATATTGATGTTAATGACCCTGATACTATTATCAATTTTATTGCCTCAAACGTATTAAAGGTATTTTACGGAGAAGAATCTATTGATGTAGGTAAAAATGATATCAAAGATGTGGTTAATATTATAGAACAACTTACTTCACAACAGTTTGAATTTCTTAAGAATTATGTTTTAAATATACCAAAAGTATCACATGATGTAGATTTTAAATGCTCTCATTGTGATAATCAAACAAACATTGTACTGGAAGGACTTGCTGATTTTTTCTAATATGCCTCTCTCATATTGATTTAGTTAATTATTATCAAATTATTTTTAATATGAAACAACATCATAATTGGTCTGTACAAGAGATAGAAAATATGATGCCATGGGAGAGGGAAGTTTATGTTACTCTATTAAAGAATTACATAGAAGAAGAAAATCAAAAAATGAAACAAAAAAATGGCGGATAAATCAGAAAAACTACTTCAATCTATAGCTAACAATATATCTATACAAAATGGATATACTGTTACTGTTAAACAAGCTATCGAGTCTTCTAATCAAAACAATAGCATTGAAAACAAGAATATAAACAATTCAATCAAAGAATTGAAAAAAGCTATTGAAAATAATAATGATAATGGTGGTAATGATAAAAACAATATAGATCCAAAATCTACCACTAAAGATATAAAAGAAGGTTTAATTGAAGCTAATAATAGTTTTTGGGGTGTTGATGGTAGAGCAGAACTTTTTGCTAAACTTGATAAAATAGGTTCTGGTTTTAAAAACATTAAAGACGGTTTTAAAGATTTAGGCAAAGCTCTTGCGTTAGATAAGTTAGGTAAAAAAGTAGGTGGTTTTTGGGATTTCCTTAAAAAGCTTTTTACAGTTGGTTTAGCTACTATTGGTTTTATAAAATTTTTAGAAGGGTGGAATAAAGCTAACGATTGGTTTGAAGGTAATGCTGATTTTGGAGATCGAATAGCCTCTGCTTTATCTAATGTTGTAGGGTCGTTTTTAGGTTGGGATGAAGAAGCTAGAAAAGAAAATGCTAAAAAATTAGGAGCTTTTTTTGATAAAGTAGGTATCTATCTTTCTACAGAATTTAAAGCCATAAGAGATGCTATAAACGGTATGATCGATAAAGGCGCATTTACAAAAGTTATTGATGGTATAAGATTAATTTTAAAAGGTGATATTTTAGCAGGTTTAAGTTCTCTTTCTTCTGGTTTAGCGCAAGTTGCAACAGGTATAATAGATGGTGAATCACAATTACTTAAAATAGTCGGTTTGTATTTCGCAGCAAAAGGAGCTTTTTCTCTTTTTAAAGCTGTAAAAGGTGTTGGTAGTGCGTTAGGTACATTATTAACAGGGTTAAAAGATCTAGGACAAGGTTTAACAGGTATTGGTTTAGAAGATGGTGGTAAAAAAGGTAAAAACGCAAATAAAATAGGTAATGTTAGTAAAAGCTCTAATCTTAAAAAAGTGTTTGGTGCTTTAAAAGGTATGGGTAGTTTTTTGGGTGGTTTGTTAGGACCTTTGTTACTACCAATTCTTGCCGGTGCTGCTTTAGCTGCAATAATAGGATTATTGCTTAAAACGTTTGCTGATCCTACACCTTCTATGATGGCTTTAAAAAATGAAATTAATGATGAAACTATCAGCGCAGAAAAAATTGCTGATGGTAGTGATAGAGAATATGCTAAAGTAAAAGGTGTAAATTCTGAAGGTGTAAGTTACGAAACAACAGTAGACAAAGATACTTACGATGCTATTCAGATGATGAAAAAAGAATTAAAGAATGATGACAATAGTGATTTAGTTAAAGCTCAATACGCAAAAGAATTAGATAATAAAATTAGACAGTTTTCAAAAGCTGCAGAAATTATTAAAGACAAAAACGATCCCCAAGGTATAAAAAAATCTATGAGCGGGTTTAATAATTATAAAGAGTATTTAGACGCTTTAGTTAAAGCAAAAAATGAAAGTAGAGATAATGAAGAAACACGTGAATTAATAAAAGCGCGATTAGTTGCGGAAAAAGCTCAAAAAGCAGGTACAAGTTTCCAAAATTTCCAAAACAACCAACAAACAACTAATAATAATTTAATTGCTCAACTTAAACCTGATATTGGTAAATGGTCTGGATATGGAGGTTCTTTAATTCCGTCTCATTAAGATTTACGCTTAGGTCTATTAGTTGGTCGTCTAGTTAAATGTTTCATAACCGGCTTTGAGGAACTTTTACTTTCGTGCATTAAAATTCCCTTGTCGGTTTCCCACTTTAAAATACCTAATTTTTGTAGCTTAACTTCAGTCCATATTTCAAATTCAATTTTATTTTTACGACAGTATTGTTCTGCTTTAGCCCATTTTTGTTGATTTACAGCATATGTAGCTATTTCTTTGATATATTTTTGCGTTTGTCTTTTTGGTTCAGCTGGTCTTTTTGTTTGTGCAAACGGTTTTACTTCAACAATTTTTACACTTCCGTTAGCATGTTTAAAAATAAAATCAGGAAAATACCTTGCAAGACCACCTCTTACAGGATGCTCGTATTGTATTGAAACTTCTTCTGATCCCCACTCAACAATATTAGGATTTTCATCTAACCATCTCATAACATTACGTTCCCATAAGGATCTATAAATTACGTTATTGATGTCACCTATATATTTTTCGGGGTTTTTGAAGGTAGTGAATTTTCCTTTGTAAGACATAAAAACCTTATTAAATAGTGTACGAGGTATTTATATGGCAATTACAAGCTTTAACGCATTACGATATCCACAAGGATTAGGGTCCGATCAATACCCTAATTATGTTACTTTTACGCCTATGATAATGAAGTATGGTGGTACAGAACAATTATCTAAAGGTACTAATGCCGTAGGGTTTCCTGGTTCTGGCTCTCCTTCTGGTGGTACTGGTTCACCTACACCTACTGCTCAGCTTGGAAACCCTGAAGCTATATTAGGTAATCTTCAAGCAGGCCTTAGCGGGGTATCAGGTACTATTTCAAGTATGGTAAATGCTGCTGACGCTGCTGCGGGTAATATTAAAGCTGGCTCGTCACCTCTTAAAGAAATAGGTAAGTTAGTAGGAAGAATAGGTCAAATAAGTGGTGTTGAAGTTGGTGTAAAAGTTAACGGTTCTTTAAACAACGCTTTAAAAACAGCAAAGGATGTAATGAATTCAGCTGGTTCAATTAGTTTATATTTACCTGATAATTTAGAAACTAACTCTTCTGTTGATTATGAAACTGCTGCACTTGGTGGTATAGGTATGCAAGCGGTTCAAGTAGCTTCACAGGTAGATAAACAAGATTTAGTAAATTCTTTAGGTCAGCTAACAGCTGGTGCGTTCCAAGATATGATTAGTTCAGGTAATAGAAGAGCTGTTATTGGTATTGCTTCCGGTCAAGTTACAAACAACTTTTCTTTTCAAGTTTTTAACAGTGTGTTGCATAGACAATTTGCTTACGAATTTAGAATGATGGCTAAAAATGGAGTAGAAACTGCTACTATTAAAAGAATCTGTGATATGTTTCAATATTATATGTTGCCTGCTAGAAAGAACGAAGGTAATATAGGTTTCTATGAAGTACCATGTCAGTGGAAAATTGAATATAAAAGAAAAGGTAACAGATTAGAATATCATCAACAACCACGAAATTGTTTTTTGCAAAGCGTTGATGTTGGATACGGTGGTGATCCGGGTAATTCGACTTACAACGATGGTGGACCAATGGAAGTTACTTTAAGACTTCAATTTGTAGAGATCGAACCTTTATACAGAGAAGGTGGATACTTCAACGATAATGAAGTAGCACAAAATATTAGAGGACAAGCTGGCTCAGAAAGCAATTCTAAATCTAATATTTCAGAAGGTCAAGTTTCAGATGGATACGGTGGATTGGGTCATTAATGAATTATTTTAAATCTTTCAATTTGTTAAACTACACTTTCCCAGACGGAAAGCAAAGATTTTTTAACGACATTTCTTTACGTTTAGATTTACAAGATAGAGTTAAAGAAAGTCTTAGTAGCTATACACCTTACTATGTAAAAGAAAACGAAACACCTGAAATTGTAAGTTTTAATACTTACAATAATGTAAAATACCATTGGTGTATAATGTTAGTTAATAACATTTTTAATTTATACACAGATTGGCCTAAAGATACATTTCAGCTGGATGCTCATTTGTTAGAAAAATATAGAAAACAAATATCTCAAACAGATTCAGATGTTGTATTACCTGATTTATCAACTAATGAGTTAATATATTTTACAGGTAGTCCTTCAAATCTATATAAAGATTCAGATGGTAAATATGGAGTTGTGTTTAAACCTCATCATTTTGAAGACGCAGAAAAGAATGTTTATTCTTATGACACAGCTATAGGCGAATCTAAAGACGCTTTTGGTCGCGTGTATGATAGACCATTATTGACTCCAATTTCCATTTATCAGTATGAGTATGAATTAAATGAAGCGAAAAGAAGTATTATTTTACCAACTAGTGATTTAGTTGAGAAGATGGAAAAAGAGTTAAAAATTTTAGCAAATGAGTAGTCTAGATTATCAATATTACCCAGGTAGAATTAAAATTGACGGTGTCTTTATATCTAATAGTAAAGATAAAGTTGATGTTACTGATCTGTTTGTTGAATTTAGTTTAAACACATCTATTACTAATTCATCTGCTGTAGCAGAAATACTTTTAATAGATGCTGTAAATTTATTAGCAAAGTATCAAATTAATGGCGGAGATGATATCTACATTGAAATTAGTTATTTAGATCAAACTAAAAAATATCCTTTAAAGATTGTATCAATTAACAGAATAACTCACAACGACAGACAAAGAGCATATGTTTTAAGATGTATATCCAGTTTTGGTTACTTTGGTTACTATAAATCTGTACAAGGTAAATTAGAAGGATCTCCTTCTGAAATGGCAAAAAGTTTGTTTTTAGAAAACACTAAAGAAGAAATAGGTTTGTGGGAAGAGTCTTTAGGTAATCAAAGAATAGTTGTACCTAATTGGTCATTAGGTTATACATTAGAGTGGTTAGCTCAAAGAGCTGTGTGGAAAGATGATTCTGTAAGATTTAGATTTTTTCAAGATTCAAATATGAGATATAATTTTATGCCTATAGAAAAAGCATTACAGTTATACAAACAAAAACCAGTTATGAAATATAGTCATAATTTAATTGCTAATTCTATAGGGCCTAATCAAATACCAAATTCAGAAGCTGTTAATAGAGCTATTAAAAATATTGATTATGAAGATAGTTTTAATATCACAAATGCTATACAAACAGGTAAATTATCTAGTATAAAATATTCACCAAATATAGTTGAAAAAAAATATAGTGTTTTAGGTTTTGATTACTTTAATAATTTTTCTAAAGAAAGATATCTTAATTCGTTTCCTCAATTTAGAAAAGAAGATTTTGAAGGTGCAACAGAACAGTACACCGTTAATACTTCTTTTACTCAACAAGGTAAAGATGTTTTAAATAAAGTAAGTGATATTAGTAGTATTAGACAGTCTACTTTAGACGAATCCCAAACTATTAATATTGAAGTAGTTGGAAATCAAGTTGTTGATATTGGTCAAGTTGTTGATATAGAAATAGCTAGTCCTGAACCGGTTAGTGACAATAGAGATAATGATTTAGATACTAGATGGTCAGGTTTATATTATGTTGTAGCAAAACGTGATGTGTTTACTAGAGATGAACACAAAATGGTTCTTGCTATAAGTAAAGAGTCGCAGATTGTAGGAGATAGTTTAGGATGATTTACTCAGGCGATATGGTATGGTTTTTAGGTGTCGTGGAAGAAAGAAACGATCCTAAACAAATGGGTAGAGTAAAAGTTAGATGTTTTGGTATTCACGATCTTTCTAGAGAAGAATTACCAACTAAAGACCTACCCTGGGCTAGTGTTATGCTACCTACTAATTCAGCAGGAACAGGAACTATAGGTCAATCAGCTACAGGTATAGTTCAAGGAGCTTGGGTTGTAGGCTTTTTTACTGACGGTAAAGACATGCAACAACCTTTAGTTATGGGTGTATTACCTTCTATGCCTTCTGATATTCCTCCTGATAAACCATTTTCTGATCCTGCAGGAGAGCACCCTGCTAAAAAAGAAACTACAGATCAACCTCTTCATGCTTCTGAAAGAACATATACTAAAGATTGGAGCTATTTAGCTAGAAAAGCTTATAGAGTTTATGATGTTGAATGTGCAGTACCTCCTAGAGTAAGTACTTTAGTAGAAGACGAACCAGATGCTTATTACGAAAGACACACTTGGACATACCCTGAACCTCATAATGGAGAGTCACCTAAATATCCTTACAATAAAGTTACCGCATCTGAATCAGGACATGTAATAGAAATAGATGATACACCAGGTGCATCAAGACTAGCTACTTTTCATAACTCAGGAACCAATTATGAAATGTTAGATAACGGGGATCTTACAACTACTGTTATTGGTAATGATTATAAGGTTGTAATACAAAATAATAATATTGTAATCTACGGTAACTATAATTTAACAGTAGAAGGTGATATGAGAACTTTAGTTAAAGGTAATTATCATTTAGAAGTAGAAGGCGATAAAACAGAAAAAATTAATAACGGTTCAAGAAGAAGTAAAATAAGTAACTCTGAGCATACAGAAATAGGACAAGATTTTGGTAGTAATGTAAAAGTAGATTACGTACAAAGAGTTGGTGGTATGGAGACTAGAAATGTAGATTCTGATAGAATTACTACTATAGGTGGTAGAGATGATATAACTATTCTTAATAGTAGTAATAGAACAGTTCATCAATCACAAACAGAAACAGTTGTAAAAGCTGATATTAAAATGGTTGGTGGTACACATACATTGGTAAGTAATGAAGATATGAGAATAGAAACAAGACAAAATCTTACTATGGACATTGATCATGACAAAACAGTTATTTTAAATGATGGTAATTTATCTTTAACGGTAAACAAAGTAGATGCGAGTAAAGGTAATGTAACAGAAAATGTAAGCGGTAATCAGACTACACAAATTACCGGAAACCTAGATGTAGATGCTGCAAGGATTGATTTGAACTAATGACTGGAAAATTTGTTATTTTAATTAACGGTAATTTACAAGAATACAATAACGTATCTGATATTCCTGATTCGTTTGATAATTTAATTTCTTTTGAACCAGTATATCCACCCGAACCACATACAGAAGAACAACACGAAGAAATAGCTATGTTTAATTCAACTTTACAAATGCTAATGAGTAGGGAGACAAAATAATGCCAGCTGCAACAAGAATTGGAGATGCAGATGTTCCACATTGCTCAGGAATGACAAGAGCTGCAGGTAGTCCTAATGTATTTGTAAATGCTATATCTTGGTCAAGGCAAGGTGATAACAACACTGGTCATTTGTTGCCGCCAGCACCATGTCCAGGTCATTCTGCACCTATTGCTACAGGTTCTTCTACAGTTTTTGTAAACGGTAAAGGAGCTGGTAGAGTTGGAGATGGTATAAGTGGTTGTACATCTGTAGCTGCTGGTTCATCTAACGTGTTTGCTGGAGGATAATAATGGCCTTACCTAAATGTATTGTACCTTTAAGTAAAACTATAGACGATCTTAAAAAAGATCAAAAGTCTATGTCTAAAAATTTGTTAGCTAATCCTAGTGAAATAAAATCTATATTAGACCAAAAATTAGCTGAAGCTGGTGGCATAGAAGGTATTATGGCTAAAGCTAAAGCTGAAGGTAAAAAGAATTTAATTACTAAAGTTGATAGAACTCAAAAAGTAGGATCTGTGCTTTTACTACCTAATGAATATTATGATATTGTTAAAGTAGAATGTTCTAGTATTGGAAGTAAATTTTTCTGGGAAGAATTAAATTATAAAATCGAAACATATGATGATGGTGACACTTACGTAGATGTAGGTAAAGATAGAAGAGTGATTAAAGTTACTTATAGAGTAGAAGATAAGAATCCTCCAAAAAATTACCAAGAAGAACTATTCAATTTAAAAAATGCAAGTAGCGTACCCGAACTGTTTAACAAGCTTGCAGATGAAATAGAAAAAACTTTTAAATACGTTGATGATAAAGTTGCAGATATAGTAGAAAAAATAAGAAAAGATGAAGGTGATGTACCTAAAAATCCTAATACTACATTTAGTAATGAAGAGTTTCAAGCACAGTTTCAAAAAGATTTAGCAGCCTTTCAAGCTCAGGGAGGTGCTTTGGGACCTTTACAAAGAAGTATGCAAACCGGCTCTCTTTCTAAACTAGGAATTGCAGGACAAAGTATAGGTTCTACCGCTGCTGGGTTAATAGGTGCTAACGGGCTAGGAAATTCTAACAGTACTGTAACTCAATTGTCAGGTACTTCTTTAACTTCGAGTCTTACACCTTCCGGTGTAGCTCAAGAAGTTGGTGATTTAGATTTTAATTCCTTATTACAAAAAGCTTTATCTGAACAACCTACTACAAGAACAGTAACTAAAACAACACCCGTAATAAAAAATTATGATTCTGTTGAGATTCCAGAAGAAAATGTTACTATTGTTA
>Ga0075475_10002078_pt1 | contig 10118 bp, 23 predicted proteins | sample DEB08_DNA_10_FD_76342 | JGI IMG/M metagenome (GOLD analysis project Ga0075475, IMG submission 76342) | Aqueous microbial communities from the Delaware River and Bay under freshwater to marine salinity gradient to study organic matter... | ecosystem: Environmental > Aquatic > Marine > Coastal ... | reverse complement strand
ATCATACTTAACTAAAATTCTCAAGTATGATAATCTAATACAAGCTGTTAACTCTAAAACATATATCCCTGAACTTGTAGATTTTATCGAAACTCTTATAGAGGATGAACGTACTGGTACAGATACTATTCATCTCTGCAATCCCAAGCCATTAGATACTGAATCAGTTATCGATATTATGAAGAGTTATGGTTTAGAAAATCCTAATTGGAAATTTGTTGACTTTGAAGAACTTGGTTGTAAAGCTAATCGCTCTAACTGCACTCTTGATACTACCAAGATTAGAGAAGAGTATGGCTATACACTTCTAACTGAGAGAGAAGCTCTACAAAAGAGCTTAGCTGCCATCACATCTACATGATTAAATAAGTATGTATGAGCACCAATGTATTCGAAAATACTAATTTAGATTTCGATGTCTCGATTATTAAGACAACGCGTACGCTTAAATCAAATGGTACTGTAACTGAAGCAGTTGAAAGTGTAACACCTCTTGAAACAGCTGCTATTCTCGATTTAAATTTAAGAGAATCATCTCTTAGTATGGGGATGGTTGGGACAATTACAATTAGTAACAAATTTAAAATTTTAGATACCTTAAATATAACTACAAATAGTCCGAATGATATTTATATAGCTATTAAAATAACAGATGTAGAACTTGGAGGTGTTGATATTGGAGAAGAGAACAAGTGCGTTACAGTAGTAGGTTATATTAACAGTACTGCAGCAGCTTCTCAAAATGCTGTAGATGGAGCAGTAGTATTTTCTTTTGAAGAGGCTTTTGTAGCTGCGTTAAGACAAACACAGGCAATTGTTTTTACCGATAAACGTATTAAAAGTTCTATTTCAAATACCGACTACTATAATGTTATTACTCTCCTCGATTCTTTTAATTCCCATCTTTTCAAATTAAAAGATACTGATTCTATTTTTGTAAAAAATTCTGCAACTCCCAACACGAAAACTAACATTAGATTATATATAGGAGAAGAGAATGGTGTTGGGATGAGTGTCTATGATACTCTACAGGAACTGTTGAAGTCGACAAGTGTTGATATAGGTAATAATAAATATGGAAAGACTCCCTACCTTAGATTTGTCAACAGTACATCAAACGATCCAGCTAACAATAATGTTATTAGACGTGTCAAGTTTGATGCTTTCTTTAATACCAGACATAAGGAATTTGTAGAGGTTGTTCGTAATAAACAGCCAACAAACAACAATGAAACAAACAACAATGAAACAAACAACAATGAAACAAACAACAATGACTTTAGTGATGTATATTTAGAAAAGTTTACATTAGGGCCTATGACAAATACTATACCTAATGATCCTAATACCTCACTCTACAATAGAATAGAAGTTTATGATATAACAAGAGCGAACGTAGGGGATTTGAGAAATAGTGTTTGGGGTGATTATAGATTGGACAAAGTATTACCAGGTCAAGATAAGAGCATACAATCTCCCAATACAATTAGTTTTTTTGATATTCTTAGAAACTATATAGATATAGATTTGGAAGGTATAAAAGTGGGTTACAATCTACCCCTACTAAACCCTAACAACTTGAAGGAGTTTCATATACCATTTAAAAATTACTCTTCAGCTGTAGACGTGTCAGAGTCGCTTATACAGCAGCGCAATAATATTATTAACAAAGTTAATAAAAGTTTTTTTACAATTAACGAAACTATAACTTTTACTGTGAAAGGTAGTGTAATTAGACAGCCAAATAAATTTATTTGGCTCGAAGATGGTAAAGAACAAGAGGATTATAAAAAACTTTGGTATGTGAATAGTGTTGAGCATAAATTCGGAAGTGGTAGATATACTAATACTATTATTGCTACCAAACTATTTGGTAATATTACGCGTAACATATTATTAGCAAATGAATTACAATCTACTCTTGAAACAGATGATGCTTCGTTATCTTTACCTGGAGCAATTATAAGTTGATTTTTAAATCAAATCGAATATAATATATATATGCAATACGATATTCTTGTTGATGCTCATAAAAGTAGTGTCTACAAAAAACATAAAGCACGACGACCATTTAAAGATGTTGTTGCTTTTACAGCAGGTAATTTCGACGTGATTCATGCTGGTTACACTGCCACTTTTGAGGAAGCAAAGAGACATTGCGATAAGTTCATTATTTTTCTCCATGGAGACCCATCAGAAACCCGTAATACTAAATACAAGCCAGTTACTCCATACTATGACAGATATAAAATGCTCATGTCTATTAAACATATTGATGAGGTATATATTTATCAAACAGAAGAAGAGCTGTATGAGTTGATGAAGCAGTTCGATTGTGATATCCGTATCCTTGGTGAAGATTATATTGGTAAAGACTTTACAGGTAAGGGCCTGCGCGCAGAAGTTGTATACACTACGCGATCTCATGGGTGGAGTACAACACGGTTCAAGAATAGAATAGCAGCAATGACGTTGGCTCAAAATGATACATTACGCAAACAATTAAATAATCCAGATGTATTAAAAGAAATAATCAACGGAGACTTCAGTAGTATAGAATGAAAAAAAATTATTTAGTAACTGGTGCCGCGGGCTTTATTGGCTCACATGTTGTAGATCAAATCTTAGAGCGCGATGATGTAGAGAAATTATTCGTTATAGATTTTCTAGGAGATGGATCTAACATTGAGAATCTCTCTAATGATCCGCGAGTGAATCTTATTGTTCAGGATTTATGTAATCTATCTTGGAAAGAAAAACTACCCAATATAGATTACATCTTACATTTAGCAGCTGAATCACATGTTGATAGATCGATAAAAGATCCAATGGCATTTATAAAAAGTAATGTTATTAGTACAGTTAATGTGCTTGAGCTAGCTAGAGAAGATAGAGCGCGAATGGTTCATGTATCAACTGATGAAGTATATGGTCATCTAGATCTTGAGGATGACCCATTTACAGAAGAGACTTGCATGTCCCCTCGTTCACCATATGCTAGTTCAAAGGCTAGTTCTGATCTTATTGCATTATCATATAGTACAACATACAATACTAATGTATCGATTACCAGATGTTGCAACAATTATGGACCGCGACAACATACGGAAAAGCTTATCCCGACAGTTATTACTAGCTTAAAGGAAGGTAAAAAAATTCCCGTTTATGGTGATGGTAAGAATATACGTGAATGGATTCACGTAACAGATCATGCTAGGGCTATTGTTGAAGTACTATTCGATGGTAAGCGAGGTGAAGTATATAACATTCCAGGCTCATGTGAGTTAACTAACTTAGAGCTTATTGAGAAGATCATTAAAGCAACAAAAGGTAAAGATGTTAAGGTAGAAGATTATATTGAGTTTGTTGAGGATAGAGCTGGTCATGATTTTAGATACTCGTTAACAACTAAACATAAACTATCAGCTGTTGCCAATCAACGCGATTTTAATTTAGACGATACTATTAAATTTTATATAGACAAATGAGTAAAAAAACTTTTCCAAGAAAACCTTTCAAATTTGGAAGGTATATTATCGAATATACTGAAGATACAAACAGCTCCACTCACTTTTTAAAGGAAGTAATTGACACAGAAGTACAAGCTGAGTTGGCTGCAAAGCAACTAAAGGAACAGGGATATAATAATGTAGTCATTAAGCAAATAGGCTAAAAAATCTAGTTGCTTTAGAAAGAGATAACTATATAAATAAAAATAAAAAAGAAAATAAATGGAAGCTAATATTAATAACTTTCTCTTTAAGTTAGATACAACCAATGATGTTATTGAAGTGTATATAAATTCGGAAGCTAGTCGCCCCTACGGATTTATTCACGTTAAGCCAAACATTACTGAAAAGGAATTTCATTACGAGATTTCCGATTGGTTTATTCATAACTCCAGCGATTAAGGAACTTCAGTATAATAGAAGGGTAATGAAAATAGTCTATTGTGATTGTGGAAGTCTCGTACGACCTACTCGTTCAGAACTCGGGTTTACAACTTGTATCAGATGCGCTCACGAAAATCCTGTTGAACCTCCGAAAGGGGTCATGATTTACGATCATAAAACAGGAGGTCAATTGGAGGTTCATTCCGCTGAGTCGTGGCGTGAAAAGAAAAAATATTACGTACCTAATGGTAGAAGTTGTGTTAAGAATTTTAGTCGTAATGTCTGCTCGTAAAGATAAGAATGCGCGTAGGATGGCTCAAGGTCATTATGTGAGAGATGCTTTCTTTTTCTTACAGGATCTCCATGGATGCCTCTTAATGAATAAAGTGGAAAAGTTTTCGCAGACGGATGCGAGATATGCTCAACGACTATTAGAAGAGCTCGATGAAATGAGGCCCTTGCTGCAAGAGCTCGCTAATAATCTAGATGCAAATAAACCCGAAGTCATAACAAATTGGCACGATCTTTAGGAACTCTGATATCATATCAATATGACCAAACCAACGAGAGAAGATCTTATTACATTAGGTTACCTCAACCCAGGAGACTGTATCGCACGTGTTCCTAAGCGAGAGCGTAAAATCTGGCTTACTAAATCTGATAAAAAATATGCAGAGCGTCGTGGTCTCACTAATCAAGAGATGATTGCCTTTAAGAAGGATATGCTAATTGATGAGGAGATTATTAGAGATCATCATATAATGGCTGCTAAAAATAAAATCGAAATCGAAAATAGTCCACAGTCACACTACCCAGCGTGGTAACAATTAAAACAAAACAAACTAAAAGCAATGTCCCAAATTTTTCAATACGATCCAAAATACGTTCAGAAAACCACCTATACCAAAAAGGAATGTCTGCAAATTCTCGAAACTCTTTTATACCAGCGAGATCGAATAGATACTTTTGGAATGAGGTTCCGCCAACTTGGATTGAGTTTGTGCCGTCTTTTTTCAAAAAACCTTTTTTCTCAAAAGCTCGAAACACCGATTCCGCCTCGCCAATGGATAGTCCAAATGATTGCGCTTCTGGATGAGATAGAAGAATCGGACTTGTCCAATAAGCTCCGTAGTTCCGATGCTTATAGAAAAATTTGGCAATCAGCCGCAGGTCTTTCTCTTGAATCGCCATATTGGGGCAAATGGTTTTGTGTGTGGGATTTTTTGAGTTTCTTGGCTAACGATCAGGGTGACGCACGGCGAAGGAAATTTTAAGGATAACAAAAAAATATGAGTACGCAATGGTCAGGAGGAAAGGGAGATAGAAGTAGAGTAGCTAATTACAGAATGTATACAGCGAACTATGATAATATCTTTGGTGTAAAAGCAGTCGCTAAAAGAGACATTTGGGGCGAAATAGATATCATTGAAGGTGATACAATTATGTATAGCAGAGAAGGTGATAGATTTAGAATCGTAGTAATAAGCGAAGCGCCTTTCAAATTTGGTGAAGCTAGTGGCAACGCCGGTAAACCTTTTTACGTAACTAAAACAGTCTTTGAAGAAAAATACAAACAAAACCTACTAGATAAATAAACATGAGCAGTCAATTAGGAAAGGATTATTTCTTGGATAATATCCATAAAACAAACAACGTAAAAGATAAAAATACAAAGAAGGATGTAACGGTGGATAAAGAAACACTTAAGCAGTTACAATCACTAGGATTAATTAAACAAACTAAAACCGATGTATAAGCAGATTAAAGAAATGCTCCAGGGTGGGCAAGTCATTTATGTAGAGTTCACTAAAAAGAATGGTGATGTACGTAAAATGAATTGCACTACTAATTTAGACCTCATTCCGGAGAGCGAACACCCTTCAGAAGACTCAGCGAGAGTTTTTACTGAAGAGGTTGTTCGAGTATATGATGTTGATGCTGAGGGCTGGAGATCTTTCCGAGTGGATTCGGTAAATGTTCTCGAGTCAAAAGGAACTACGGTATAATTAAGGAGATGAGAAACAAAAACGATATTCCGCAAGAAGTAATCGACTACTGTATTGATAATAGAGTGTCTATTGAAAAAGGAATGGTAGCAGTTATTGATAAACGGCTCGAAGCAGTTGAACAAGACTTAGCTGAATTCAAGAAAGAAGTTAATGAGACAACTAAACGTGTAAACTCAGCTGTGACAGCTGATGATATTGAAGATGTAGAGAATTATCTCAACTTTATTAAAGACAATGTTTAACATATCTTACATCTTCTGGTGCATTAAAACTCTTTTTGAAAAGAAAAAGCCTGTCTTTGGACCTGATATTATTAGACATAGGACTTGGCTCGAGAGAGAGATTCAAGAGCAGCTCATAGAGAGAGATAATAACTTTATCTTAATGCCGTCTGACAATTGGTATGATAAATACCTATAGTGAGACAACACCATTTGCCTTATTATATGGTAATCTCTATTACTTCTGAAGAAGAGCAACAACTTATCAGTCTACAAGTAAAGGCTAAAAGCTGGCTTGCTTCTCTAACAGATAAATATATCACGTCAGAGCGGAAAGAAGCAACCTTAGCAGATATAAAGTCTGTGAAGCAAACTTATTACGCTCTTACCGTGCAACGACAGCCGTACGAATCGATTAATCGATCTATGATTGTGCTAACAAAAGCAGTAGAAAATGGGAGTATATCAGAAGTAATTAAAGAGCTCATCACATTGAGAGAAGAGCTCAAAAATTTAGCACCTCTAGTATTGCTGTGAAAAACTATAATCAAGCTCATATAATTGCTATAGATAAGCTCGATAAATATGAGCAAGTTACAGGTACTCCAGAATTTTATAACGAGTCAGCTGCGATTAAGTTTTGGGAGCTAAATAAGCAAACTATTCAAAATGATCATAATACTAATAATTATCCTTTTGTTATTGTTAGAAAGGAAGTAAGTTGCTTTTTAGTAAAAGAACTTTAACATCTTTGCAAGATGAACATTAACTATATTGAGGACCATCAATACGATTATGATTATGATGGGAGAATAATCTACGAAATGAAAAAATCTGATGAGCAGATTGAGGAATGGTGGTATGAGTATAGCGAAGATGGGACGCGTATCACCACTAAATACTGTGAAGAGATTGTTTGCGGTGATACCTATACTGAGTTTATTTAGAGATTTCATCATGAATAAGAAACATACAGTAGAGGATGCCGGTCACATTATTCGTATCGGTGTTCCTACTCATTTTAGACCAACTAATGAGAATGTGTCTGCTTGTGGGATCGAGTGCCCTGAATACGCAGCCTACGACGGGAGGGACGTTGACTGCATAAGATGTCGCAAAACCAAAGCGTGGAAAAAATACGTTGGAAAAATAAAAGGAACGTTGTTATAATAAGGCTGATGATAATATTAGACCCTTCACGAGGTATTAAACAAGCAACAAAGATAAACTTTAATCTTTTAAGTCAACTGCTTACAACTTTACTAGAAGCTAATCACAAACGTAAAATTAATATCGTAGCCAAAGTGCATAAGAGTAGAGTTGCTGGTACATCAATGTGCTGGCATGTAGATGAGCATGAGTTTCAAATTAACTTAGATATCTCAAATACAAAAAAGCGTTATATTTTTAGCTCCTTATTACATGAGTTACGTCATTGTATCCAGATAAACTTATTTGAATATTATTGGGACACTTCCTCGTCTATGAAAACGTGGAGAGAATATTGGTATTCAAAAGAAGAGGTTGATGCACGTAAGATGGAAAAGCTCACAACACAAATGATTAAAGCGTATGACGCAATGGTGGTTATGAATGATCAATTCAAAAAATATGGTTTAAATAAGATTGCATAACAAAAGGAACTCCGATATAATAAACGTATGAAAGATGAAGACCGCGAATTTTTCGAGAATGTAGTGTTGGGTTGCATGATTTTTCTTATTGCTGTACTAACTTACCTTCTCTTAACTAAATAAACCAAAAAAAGGAACTCCGATATAATAAGCGTATGAAACATGATATTGTATTTAAAACTAGAGAGGCTTACGATGCAGCAAAGAATATTCTTCACGCATTTGCATGTAGGTTCAACGACTTAAACGACTATAGAATCGAATTCTATTTTGAAGGCAGACGTGAAACTGCTAAGAAGATGTTTATCGATATGGGGGCCATTGATGAGTCTGAGATGAAATTTGTAAGCGCATAAGGAACTCCGATATAATTAGGTATGAATAAAGATAACTATTTGGTAATTGTAAGCTTTAATGGTCGTGACGAACGAATCGTCGTTAAAGCTGAGTCGCGACCCGATGCTGAAAACATCGTGTATGAGAAGAAAAAGCATCTCTTTGACCATGACATTATTCATGGTAAGGAAACAATTCGCATCAAGTCAACTCGTAAAATGTAGTCTTGTTTTGCTATGAAAAAATTTATAAATTTAAGCGCGTTGGTAGCAGGGATTGGTATTGGTTATATCGGTAAAGATATGACTACTGCATTAGCATCTAATGAACATTACATTAGCGTTGAGATACCTTCAATTGATAATAGCCATGAAATTGAAGTTGTAGTTCCCTCCATTCAACAACCTATCTTAGTGAAGCCTTTTGCACTGCCCATGCTCACTCCTGTTAATGCGAAGCAAGATCCACCTTCTGACCAGGATGTTGATTGGGGTTCTGAGCTTTTATCAGGAGTTAAGTTTTTTGAAGGTTATAGAGCTAAAGTCTATACTTGCTCAGGAGGCGTTCGAACTATTGGGTATGGTTGTACTGACGGTAGTATTTTGGCCAAGGGCGTTATCACTAAAGAACGTGCTACTGCAGTACTTAAAAAAGAACTTAAAAAAGTAGAACAACATGTTAATAATATTGTCGATGTTAAATTGAATAAGCATCAGTTAGCAGCCTTAACGTCATTTACTTTCAATTGCGGACCATCTAACCTGAAGAAGTTAGTAAACGGTTCAGGTAGATTGAATGATGGTAACTATGAAAGTATCTCTAAGTTACTCCCTCAATATCGTATTGCAGGTGGGAAGGTTCGTGAAGGGTTAGTGAAGCGTAGAGCTTGGGAGGTCAGCTTATGGCGTGGAACAGTGTTAGAATTAAACTAAAATGAGACTGAGTATACTGGTAGGTGATATTCACGGACAGTTTAATGTGTTGTGTGATCAGAATCTTGCAGATTGTGATGTATATCAAGTTGGTGATTTTGGTCTAGGCTTTAGTACTAGGCATGCTGATCACCTGTACATGAAGCATTTAAATAGATTTGCTCAACAACACAACATTAACTTTTTTGCAATTAGAGGGAATCATGATTACCCCGCTTTTTGGCAAGATCCAGAGATGAATAAAAGTGTAAACGAGCAATACTCTAACATTGAGCTGATTCCTGATTATACCTACAAAGATATAAACGGTAAAAAATGTCTTTTTATTGGCGGTGCGACTAGCGTTGATCGTACACGGCGAGTTCAAGGACTCTCTTACTGGAAAGATGAAGTATTAGTCGAACCGACAACCGCTCTAGATAAGTGTGATGTAGTTATTAGTCACACTTGCCCATCACGGTTTCCGATTACGCCGACAGAAAAGGATAGTATTGTAGATTATTATGCACGGTTCGATGCTCATTTATATTCCGACCTCAAAAAGGAGAGAGAAATTATGGATCGAATTATGGATGAAGTATCTCCTAAGGAGTGGTATTTCGGTCACTTCCATCACGCTATGATGGGATTGACTAATAATGTGTATTGGAGATGTATAACCATCGACGAAAAGTTAGGTCTCAAAGAGAATCTAAATAAAAAATAAAGCTATGAATATTTTCTTTACATCTGATACACATTTCTCTCATAAAAACATAATTGATTTTTGCAATCGACCGTTTAATTCGGTTGAAGAGATGGATGAAGCGCTAATTAAAAATTGGAATAGTGTAGTTTCAAATAAAGATACTGTCTACCATTTAGGTGATTTTTGCTTCGCGTCTCCTAAAAAAATTGAAGAAATTATTAACTCGCTCAACTTTGATAAATTGTTTGTTATTCGAGGTAATCATGATGGTAACTTTTATAAGTGGTACAAGCGGGATGGAAATAAAAAGGCAAAAGTGTCTCTCTACCCACCATACTTTGAACTTAAGTTTGAGAACAAGTTCTTCGTAATGTCTCACTATCCAATCTTAGAATGGAATAGATG
>Ga0075475_10002077_pt1 | contig 10118 bp, 8 predicted proteins | sample DEB08_DNA_10_FD_76342 | JGI IMG/M metagenome (GOLD analysis project Ga0075475, IMG submission 76342) | Aqueous microbial communities from the Delaware River and Bay under freshwater to marine salinity gradient to study organic matter... | ecosystem: Environmental > Aquatic > Marine > Coastal ... | reverse complement strand
CCGGCAGAATCACCCTAAGTCGTGCGAAGTACCGCGTGGTCTTTCCTGCCAATTTTCAATTAGTCGCTGCAATGAACCCCTGCCCCTGCGGCTATGCTAGCGATACAAGGCGTCGTTGCCGCTGTTCGAAAGAGCGAGTGCGCGCCTATATCGGTAAGGTATCTGGTCCATTGATCGACCGCTTCGATCTTATTATTGAAGTGCCATCGCTATCGCACGCCGAACTGCTCAGCACACAAACAAGTCAGCCGGCGGCCGAGCAGCGCGCGCAAAAAGAAAACCAACTCTGGGGACGCAGGCGACGCATGATCGCCGACTGTCGCGCTCATCAAATCCAGAGACAAGGAGCGCTTAACAGCGATCTCAAGGCATCAGTTCTCGAAGATGCCTGCCAGCTCACCGATCTCAAGAAAACAAATTTAGTGACGCTCCTTGAAAGCCTCAACGTCTCTGCGCGTGGAGCTCATAGACTATTGCGCATGGCACGCACGATTGCAGACTACGACGGCGTCACCGAGGTAGGCGAGGCTCAGTTTTTAGAAGCTGCAAGCTACCGCCGCTGCGCCGCTCTAGAGGGGCTGCTCTAGAAAAAGAGAGAAGCGGTTTTCCTTCTTCGTTTATCTGGGTACGATGAAAATAATCTGGCGGTCGCCGTTGGGGTAATACGCGTAATAGTCGACTTCGCCGTCAATTGCCAGACTTCATTTTATAGACGACCGTTGAGCACCAGACCTCAAGTCTCTTTTGACGTTAGCTCCGTAACTCTCGCCTCCAAATCAGCAACTCTCGCCTCAGCGCGCGCAAGCATAGACGCCTGAGCGTTGAACTCCTCACGGGTTACTATATCCAGAGACTCAAGGCTGCTCTTTATTGCATTCTGTATCTTGGCGTTGAGCTCGTCTTTCATTTCACTGCCGAGCGCCTCAGCTTTAGGAAGTAGACTGGCCACTTTGTCACTGATTTCGTCTAAAAGATTTTTATTAGCCATTCTAAATACCCAGTAGGACGGTCGTTTAAATCCTATCACCCGAAACCCCTTACGTCCCGCGCTTTTCTGATTTTTGTGACGCAGGCACTATTTTAGTGCATAGCACGCCTTATCTTGGTTCGAGCGCACCGAGTTGGAACAAAACCACAGCACTACGCCGGTAGTCGGTCAAGCTGGTTAGGGGTGATTAGTATCTATTCCGTGCTAACTATCTGTATTTTATGTCATTTACAAAACTGGCACGACCCCTGCTATCCGAATGGGTGGTAACTACGCGTTTTCCCATCAGTTCAGCCATTTGATGGGATCGCAACAAGGCTTTGGGAGACGGCACTGCCACCGAAGCCCTCCTAACAACGACAAGGAGCAGGACGATGAAGCTAGTCACGGCAATTATTAAGCCATTCAAATTAGACGATGTGCGCGAGGCGCTTTCGGAAATCGGGGTGCAGGGTATCACGGTAACCGAAGTTAAAGGTTTCGGGCGGCAGAAAGGCCACACGGAATTGTACCGAGGCGCCGAGTATGTAGTCGATTTCCTCCCGAAGGTAAAGCTCGAAATCGCCATTGGCGAAGGCCTTCTGGACCAAACTATCGAGGCGATCACGCAGTCGGCTAACACCGGAAAAATCGGTGACGGCAAAATTTTCGTGACCAGCCTCGAGCAGATTATTCGCATACGCACCGGCGAGACCGGCGAGGAAGCAGTCTAAGTAGCTTGCATCGTTTGCATGTTGAGCAGCACTAAATCGAATTAATTAGGGCGGCGCTTCTTAAGCCCGCTGGGAGGAAGCAAGGTGGAAAACCAAATTTTTGAATTGCAGTATGCAATGGATACATTCTATTTTCTCGTGTGCGGCGCGCTCGTCATGTGGATGGCGGCGGGTTTTGCCATGCTCGAGGCGGGACTCGTGCGGTCTAAAAATACGACAGAAATTCTTACTAAGAATGTCGCACTGTTCGCAATCGCCTGTACGATGTATCTCGTCTGCGGCTATCAGTTTATGTATGACGGCGGCTATTTCTTATCGGGCGTAACAACCGTTGCGCAAATGGATGACGCAGCGATCGCGCAGGTGCTGCTCGATTCTGCCGAGGAAGGCTTCGACGGTGGCGCAGTGTATTCGGGCGCGTCAGACTTCTTCTTCCAAGTAGTGTTTGTTGCTACTGCGATGTCGATCGTGTCGGGTGCTGTCGCTGAACGTATGAAGCTCTGGGCATTCTTGGCTTTTGCCGTTGTCATGACAGGCTTCATTTACCCTATCGAAGGCGGCTGGACTTGGGGCGGCAAAGACGTGCCCTTCATCGGCGCGCTGAGCTATAGCGACTACGCCGGATCAGGCATCGTTCACCTCGCAGGCGCATCAGCCGCACTCGCAGGTGTATTGCTACTCGGCGCTCGCAAGGGCAAATACAACGCCAAAACTGGTGCAGCGCAGGCCATCCCAGGCGCGAATCTGCCTATGGCAACTTTGGGAACGTTTATTCTATGGATGGGCTGGTTCGGCTTTAACGGTGGCTCAACGCTCAAACTAGGCGGCGTAGGCGTAGCGAACGAAGTGGCCAACGTCTTCCTAAACACGAATGCGGCCGCAGCAGGCGGTTTAATCGCAGCCTTGTTTGTTGCTCGCATCCTTTTCGGCAAAGCAGATTTAACAATGGCGCTCAATGGCGCGCTTGCCGGATTGGTCGCAATTACAGCAGAACCCGCTGATCCTAGCCCACTACTCGCCACAATCATTGGCGCGATGGGTGGCGCATTAGTTGTGTTCAGCATCATCGGCCTCGACAAGCTTAAGATAGACGATCCCGTCGGTGCGATTTCAGTACACGGTACAGTCGGTATCTTTGGTATCTTCGCCGTGCTTCTGTCCGATCCGGATGCAACGTTTATGGGTCAGCTCGTCGGCACGCTTGTTATCTTCGGCTGGGTATTCGCAACGAGCCTTATAGTGTGGTTTGCTGTCAAAGCGGTAATGGGAATCCGGGTTAGCGAAGAAGAAGAAGAACAAGGCGTAGATCAATCCGAATGCGGAATGGAAGCCTACCCTGAGTTCACAAAGTAACACAGTAACAAGCGGGCAATACCCTCTTGTGAAAAAGGCCCCTTTATAGGGGCCTTTTTTATGTGTGACGTTTCGAAAACTAAGACAGATCACCAAAAATAAACTGCAAGACCGCGAGTGCGGCGACGGGGGCGGTTTCGGTACGAAGCACGCGTGGGCCTAATCGCATGACGGCACAATGTGACTCGCGTGCCAGTACAATTTCCCGCTCGCTGAAACCGCCTTCGGGGCCGATCACTAATTCGATATCAGTTAGCGCTTGCGACGCCGTTAATCGCTGTTCACCACTTGGCTCTAACAACAAACGAGTTGCCTTTGTTTCTCGCACCAGAAATGCGTCCAGCGCCAGCGGCATGTGCACTGTGGGCACATCAAGACGACCGCATTGTTCGGCAGCGTTTATCGCTATCTTTTCAAAATGACGCAGCTTGTTCTCTACCCTATCTGGCTTGAGTCGCACTTCGCCATGTTCGGTAAAAAGGGGCGTAATCTCAGCCACACCCAATTCTGTGGCTTTCTGAATCGCATAGTCCATTCGGTCACCGCGCGATAGGCCAAGCGCAAGGTGTAGGTGAAGCGGTGAAGTGAGCTCAGGTGTTCTCACACAGGCGCCTAGCGTAAGGTCGACATTCCCTTTCTTGCTTCGAGTCACAACCGCGTCGAATTCACCGTCGACTGCATTGAACACTCTTACCGGATCACCTTCTCGCGCACGCAGCACCGTACCTAGATAGTGCGCACTCTCGGCAGGAAGAGATAACTCCGCGCCTGCAACGAGCGCGTGAGCAATATATAACCGCGAGACTCTCATCGCGTTAGTCTTCGAGTAAGTTTTGCCACAGGCGCGTAACGCTCTCGGCTTGGTTCATCGAATAGAAATGCAATCCCGGTGCCCCCCCGGCAAGCAACTGTTCACACAGATCGGTAACAACCTCGAGGCCAAAATCGCGCAGCGCTTGATCGTCGTGTTCTAAGAACTCTAACCGTTTGGTCAACCAGCGAGGAATTTCGGCACCGCACGCTGCACTGAACCGCGCAAGGTTTGCGTAGTTAGTAATCGGCATAATGCCCGGCACGATGGGGATGTTAATTCCTGCGCGCGCACAGTCGTCGACAAAGCCAAAGTAGGCATCGGCATTGTAGAAATATTGCGTAATAGCCGAGTTGGCTCCAGCATCGACCTTTGCTTTAAAAAACTCGAGGTCACTTTCGACCGAGCGCGACTGCGGGTGCACTTCGGGGTAACAAGCCACGTCGATGGTAAAATGATCACCGGTTTCTTTGCGTACAAACTCCACGAGTTCGTTGGCATAGCGATAAAGCGAGGCCGAGCCCATGCCAGAGGGCGCGTCGCCGCGCAGGCAAACGAGCCGGTCGATTCCAGCCTCTTTGTACTCATGCAGGAGTTTTAGAATATCGCCTTCGTCGCTACCGCCAAATGACAGATGAGGTGCAACGCGCGATCCTGCCTCGCGGAAACGAGTGACCGCACGCTTCGTCCCGTCTCGTGTCGAGCCGCCAGCGCCATAAGTAACCGAAAAAAATTCGGGGCCTAGCTTGCTTAGTTCGGCATGAACGATATCGAGCTTTTCTTCACCTGCAGGGGTACGCGGCGGAAAAAACTCAATACTAAAGTGACTGGTGTCTGTGCTCATAATGCATCCATTCTAACGAGAAGGCGCCGAATTCGGCGCCCTCTTCTTTGCTTTCGCAAGCTTATTTTTTTCAAGCTTGGTACTCTTTATTAGTACTTATAGCTTTCTGGCTTATAAGGGCCAGCCACTTTTACGTTGATGTATTTCGCCTGATCATCTGTAAGCTTAGTTAAGACACCGCCAAAGCCCTTCACCATAAGCGCCGCAACTTCTTCATCGAGCTCTTTTGGTAACACTGTTACGGTGATATTGTTCTTCTTAAACTCTTCAGACTGATCGGCAAATTTTTCTGAGAACATACGAATCTGCGCGAGCACTTGGTTAGCGAACGACCCATCCATAATTCGTGAAGGATGACCAGTGGCGTTACCAAGGTTAATCAATCGGCCTTCTGACAGTAGAATTAAGTAGTCGTCTTGATTCTCGGGTCCGTTGCGGAAGATTTTGTGAACCTGAGGTTTCACTTCTTCCCAGTGCCAGTTGTCGCGCATGAACTGCGTGTCGATTTCGTTATCAAAATGGCCAATGTTGCAGATAACGGAGCCCGCTTTTGCTGCAGCGAGCATGAATTTATCGCACACGTTGACGTTGCCAGTCGTAGTGACTATTAAGTCCATCTTCGACAGTAATTCAGTATTGATGCCCTCGGCGCTGCGCGTATTGATGCCATCGATATAGGGCGACACAACCTCGTAGCCATCCATGCATGCCTGCATCGCACAGATAGGGTCGATCTCAGCAACCTTCACGATCATACCTTCTTGGCTTAGGCTTTGAACCGAGCCTTTGCCGACATCGCCGTAGCCGATAACGAGTGCTTTCTTACCTGAAAGCAACATGTCCGTACCGCGCTTAATGCCATCGTTGAGGCTGTGACGACAGCCGTACTTGTTATCATTTTTAGACTTAGTGACCGAGTCATTTACGTTAATAGCCGGAACTTTTAATTCTCCCGCTTCTAGCATTTCGAGAAGGCGGTGAACACCTGTTGTTGTCTCCTCGGTAATGCCGTGAATCTTATCAAGCATCTCAGGGTATTTAGTATGAATCATACCCGTGAGGTCACCGCCGTCGTCTAGGATCATGTTGCAATCCCAAGGCTTACCGTCTTTGAGAATAGTCTGCTCGATACACCACTCACCCTCTTCGTTTGTTTGGCCTTTCCAGGCGTAAACCGCAATGCCAGACGCAGCGATGCACGCAGCGGCGTGGTCTTGTGTCGAGAAAATATTGCACGATGACCAGCGCACTTCGGCGCCGAGCTCGACGAGTGTTTCGATCAGCACGGCGGTCTGAACTGTCATGTGGATACAGCCAATGATCTTGGCGCCGGCAAGCGGACGTTCTGCGGCGTATTTCTTACGCAGTGTCATAAGCGCAGGCATCTCTGCTTCGGCGAGTGTGATTTCACGACGACCGAAATCGGCAAGTGAAATGTCGGCTACTTTGTAGTCATTTTTTGCTACATCGTTTAGTGGCGTTGCTGCTGCTGTGCTCATGTCTTACTCCGTAATGGCGATTCGTTTTGATTCGTTTAAAACGTGGTGTTTAACCCTGGTTGTACATTACGCGCTAGCGCGATGATTCGATGTTTATTTAGACGCCTGCCGCTACTTTTAATGCGGCAGCTTTGTCCGTTTTCTCCCAGCTAAGCTCGAGATCTTCGCGACCAAAGTGCCCATAGGCAGCGGTGTTTCGATAAATTGGCTGGATCAGGTCTAGCATTTTGATCAAACCTTTAGGCCGTAACTCAAAGTGCTCGCGAATAATTTTTACTATTTCGCTGTTCGCTATTTTTCCTGTGCCAAACGTCTCGACGCTGATAGAGGTTGGTTCAGCAACGCCAATCGCATAAGAGAGCTGAATCTCGCAGCGCTCTGCGATTCCCGCGGCAACAATATTTTTTGCGACATAACGCGCGACATAGGCTGCAGAACGATCGACTTTAGAAGGATCTTTGCCCGAGAACGCTCCGCCGCCATGTCGTGCCATACCACCATAAGTGTCGACGATTATTTTGCGTCCGGTTAGACCGCAGTCACCTACAGGTCCGCCTATCACAAAGCGGCCGGTTGGATTGATGAAGATTTTGGTCTCTTTGGTTATCCATTCTTCGGGCAGCACGGGTTTGATAATTTCTTCGAAAACGCCTTCTCGCAACTCTTCGTTAGATACCGAGTCTTTGTGTTGAGTAGACAGCACAACCGCATCGATAGACACAGGCTTGTTATCGATATAACGGAAAGTCAGCTGGCTTTTCGCGTCTGGTTCAAGCCAAGGTAATGTGCCGTTTTTACGCACCTCGGACTGCCGTTTTACTAGTCGGTGCGAGTAAGTGATTGGGGCTGGCATGAGAACGTCGGTTTCATTGCTTGCGTAGCCAAACATCAATCCCTGGTCACCCGCGCCTTGCTCGTGATCGTCAGAATCGTCAACGCCCTGTGAGATGTCCGGCGACTGTTTACCAATCGCATTGATAACAGCACAGGTGTGGCCGTCGAAACCGCTGTCGGCGTTGTTATAACCAATATCGTTTACAACACCGCGCACGATGTCTTCGATATCGACATAGGCCTCGGTAGTGATTTCGCCGGCGACGAGCACCATGCCAGTTTTGATGAGCGTTTCGCAGGCGACACGCGAACGCGGATCCTCTTTGAGCAATGCGTCAAGAATGGCGTCGGAGATCTGATCAGCCATCTTGTCGGGATGTCCTTCGGATACCGATTCGGACGTGAATAAATTGATCTCGCTCATGCTAACTCCTTAGTGTTAATTCGCGTGTTTTCTAAACACGCGCATTTGAATCTGAAATCCATTACGCAGCGCGAGATTCGATCCCTGCTCGAATCGCAATCCACTCATTGCCGCCCATTGGTCTAACTCGCTTTCGTCGAACCCAAGCCATAGATCCCCGCAGGAATTGCGCACCCAATCTTGGTCATGGCTACAGAGTTCGATAACGAGTAAGAGCCCGTCTTCTTTTAACAGTGCCGCGACGTCCCGAAACGTCGAGGCCGGTGTCGCAATATGGTGAAGAACCATGTCGAATACGACGAGGTCGGCAGCACCACTCAGGGTTTCGCGCGCGTTGGCCGTCTCTCCCAATAAAAACTCGACATTACTCAAGCCGTCGGCTGCGATGGCCGCACGCGACAGGTCTAACATGTCTTTCGAATTGTCGACCGCAGTAACCGATGCAAAGCGCCGCGCAAGCTCGACAAGCAGCCTCCCTTCGCCAGGACCGATTTCGACCACACAGGCGGCGGACGATAAGCCGAGACCGTCGACCACATCCATTAGGCTACTGTCGTAATGCTCTCGCTCGACTATTAATCCTTGGTTCTCCGAAAAACGCTCTGCGTTTTTCTGAAAGAAACTCAGCGACAACTCGGAGCGCTCCTGCTGTAGCTGGTTGAGCTGCTCTGCCTGTTCGCGCGGTATGTCCAATGTATCTACCGCATCGAAGGCGGCCCGCTTGAGATCCGCAAGCGGATCGTCATCAGTGATAAAAGCACGGCGATAGAAAATGGAATTGCCCTCACGCCGAGTTGCCACTAGCTCCGCCTTTGCCAGCACCTTTAAGTGGTGACTGAGCGCCGACTGTCGAATTGCGACTAAGCGGCAGAGCTCCAACACCCCGAATGACTCGTTTTTGAGCAGACGGAGTATCTGCAGCCTCAGCGCATCGGCGAGCGCCTTGTGCAGCTGGGCAAGCTGCTGAGCGGGCGTTACTTGCTCGTCGGCGATTAAAAAGGGCTGAGATTGGGTTGCTACTGCGGCTTGCACACGCATTTCCTCGCTTAAAAGGGCCTACCCCTTCTCGAATGCGCGCAATGTAACAACAATCGAGGGCTATTACAAATCTATATCAAAATAATTTGATATAGATTTCGATATAGCGAGTAGCATATTGGAGGCAGGTGCGAGAAAATGCGCGTCTTCATTTCTGTAGAGCACCTAAGGAGCCTCACCCATGGCGGAATCCGCTGTAACCCGCAAGCAATGCGCTAATGCAATCCGCGCGCTGAGTATGGATGCCGTCCAAAAGGCAAATTCAGGCCACCCCGGGGCCCCAATGGGCATGGCAGACATCGCTGAGGTGCTCTGGAAAGACCATCTAAGCCACAGCCCAAGCAACCCTAAGTGGTTGAATAGAGATCGTTTTATCCTCTCCAACGGCCATGGCTCGATGCTTATCTATTCGCTTCTTCACCTCACCGGTTACGACGTGTCGATCGAGGACATCAAACAGTTCCGACAGATGGATTCGAAGACCCCCGGCCACCCCGAGTATGGCTATACGCCTGGTGTCGAAACTACAACCGGCCCACTCGGCCAAGGTCTAGCTAATGCCGTCGGCATGGCGATCGCCGAAAAAACCCTCGGAGCGCAGTTCAACCGCCCAGGTTTCGACGTTGTCGACCACAATACGTATGTATTCGCCGGCGACGGCTGTCTCATGGAAGGCATCTCGCACGAGGTCTGCTCGCTCGCGGGCACCCTCAAGCTCGGAAAACTTATCGTGTTCTATGACGACAACGGCATCTCAATCGATGGCGAGGTCGAAGACTGGTTTAGCGACGACACAGCGAAGCGCTTTGCGGCCTACGATTGGCAGGTGCTCGCGGTAGACGGTCATGACGCAGACGCAATCAACGCAGCAATAGTCGAAGCGAAAGCCGAAACTACCCGTCCCACGCTGATTAAATGCAAAACGATTATCGGCTTCGGCTCGCCAAACAAACAGGGCACGGCAGCCACTCACGGCGCACCTTTGGGCGCCGAAGAGATCGCAGCCACACGCGCTGCCCTCGACTGGCCACACAGTGAGTTCATTATCCCCGAGGACATCAAGAATGCCTGGGACTGCACTGAAAAAGGCTTTAGTGCCGAGACTGCATGGAAAGAATTGCTCGTAGGCTATGAGGAAGAATACCCCGAGCTTGCGATGGAACTCATCCGCCGCCTAAAAGGCCAGCTGCCCGGCTACTTTAAAGAAAAGGCCGACGACTATATTCGTCATCTGCAGGCTAATCCTGAGAACATTGCGAGCCGAAAAGCATCGCAGAACTGCCTCGAGGCCTTTGGCTCCTTATTACCCGAACTGATCGGGGGCTCTGCTGACCTCACCGGCTCTAATTTGACCAATTGGTCAGGAAGTACGCCTATCTCAGAAAAAGCCGACGGCAACTATATTTATTACGGCGTACGTGAGTTTGGCATGACGGCAATTGCCTCGGGCATCGCATTGCACGGCGGCTTCGTACCCTATACCGCAACGTTCCTCATTTTTATGGAATACGCGCGCAATGCGGTACGCATGGCTGCACTCATGCAGCAGCAAAGCATTTTCGTTTACACACACGACTCGATCGGCCAAGGCGAAGACGGTCCGACGCATCAGCC
>Ga0075475_10002067_pt1 | contig 10129 bp, 5 predicted proteins | sample DEB08_DNA_10_FD_76342 | JGI IMG/M metagenome (GOLD analysis project Ga0075475, IMG submission 76342) | Aqueous microbial communities from the Delaware River and Bay under freshwater to marine salinity gradient to study organic matter... | ecosystem: Environmental > Aquatic > Marine > Coastal ... | reverse complement strand
GAAGTGTTATTCAGAAGGATTTAGACGCGCATTGGGAGGTCGTTGCCGAAGCGATTCAAAATATTTTACGCCGAGAAAACTATCCCAAACCTTATGAAGCATTAAAGGCTTTAACTAGGGGTAATAATGCAATAACACAAGAGACCATTCGCGCATTTATTAGCGAACTAGATATTCCAGATTCAGTAAAAGAAGAAATGACAAAAATTAGTCCACACAATTATACAGGTTTCTAAATTTGATCATCTATTAAGAAAGATATGGCAATCGATTTTTCTCAGCCCATTCCGCGCATTAAGATGTCGGATTTAACTCCCGAACGTTTTCATGAGGAATTTGCTGCCCCAAACAAACCCGTGGTCATTCAAGGGTTTTTAAAGGACTCGCCCGCTTACACCAAGTGGACCATGGATTTTTTCCGCAAGGAAATGGGTGAATTAAAAGTGGGAATCTTTGACGATATACCAGGAAAAGAAGACCGCTCTTACAAAGCTCCCGATTTTTATATGAAGTTTGGAGATTACTTAGATCTCATTGAGCGTGAACCCACGAATAAACGAATTTTCCTTTTTAATTTGTTTAAGCATCGCCCGGATTTGAAAAATGACTTTTCGTTTCCCGATTTAAATGGAAAATGGAACAAGAATTTTAGGTTCACGTTTTTTGGGGGAAAAGATTCCATTGTACGAATCCATCAGGACATGGACATGGCCAATGTATTCCTCACCCAATTCCACGGGGCTAAGAAGGTCGTCTTATTTGACCCCTCCTATTCCGATTTGCTTTACAGATTTCCATTTGGCGTTCACAGCTCGGTAGACATTGAGCATCCGGATTATGAAAAATATCCAGGCCTTGCTCATGTGAAAGGTTACGAAACGACCATTACCAACGGAGATACCCTATTTATCCCTTCGGGATATTGGCATCACATTGTCTACAAGGACGGGGGTTTTGCCATGGCACTAAGATCTTGGTCGCCCCAACGAAATTTGGCAATTCGCGGATTGGCTAACGTTACCGTGCTCACCCATTTGGATGAGATTATGCGGAATCTCTTTGGTAAGCGTTGGTTCAATTGGAAAAAGCATCAAACCTTCGTGCGTGCAAATCGCGCTATGAAATCACTTTAATATTCAAATCGTTATCCCCATGAAACACATCGGCATTATAGCAGTTGGAACGTTGATCCTATCGAGCTGTGGATTCCCTTCAAGCGAATCTTCTTCTGGGGGGTTGGATTCAATAACTCTCGCAGCAGACACCTTGAAATATGCCGATGAAATACATCTCCAAAACGTGCAACAGCTTACTTTTGGTGGAGATAATGCGGAGGCTTATTGGAGTTATGGTAACGACAAATTGGTCTTCCAAAGTAACAATAGAGAATGGGGGGTAGAATGCGACCAAATTTATATTTATGACTTTGCAAATCCGATTGCAAAAGGCGAAGTTCCCACTCCTTTGAGTACCGGTTTTGGAAGAACTACTTGCTCCTATTTTGTAGGAGGTGATACGGCTATTGTTTACGCAAGTACCCATGAAGGTGACTCAGCTTGTCCCGCCGAACCCTCAAAGGAAGACGGCTATGTATGGGCCATTTACCCCGATTATGATATTTACATGGCCAACATGGAGGGTGAAATTATCCGCAAACTAACCGATTTTGATGGTTACGACGCAGAAGCCACCGTTTCTCCAGATGGGAAAACCATAGTTTTTACTTCTATGCGATCGGGAGACTTGGAACTGTATACTATGGATTTAAATGGTAATAATATCACTCAAATTACCCATGACCTCGGATACGATGGAGGAGCATTCTTTTCACCGGATGGCAAACAACTCGTTTGGCGATCAAGCAGACCAAAGACGGATGAAGAGAAGGCCAAGTATAAAGATTTGTTGAGTAGGGGCTTGGTTATGCCCTCAGACATGGAGCTTTACGTGGGTAATGTGGATGGTACTAATATCCGGAAGGTCACCGATCTGGGAGGTGCAAATTGGGCTCCTTTCTTCCACCCCTCGGGAGAAAAGATTATTTTTTCGAGTAATCACGAGAACGAACGGGGTTATCCGTTTAATCTTTACATGATCAATGTCGATGGTACAGGGCTCGAGCAAATCACCCATGACGGTACTTTCGATGCCTTCCCGATGTTCTCACCCGATGGAAAAAAATTGGTGTTTTCGTCTAACCGTTTTAACGGCGGCACGCGCGCAACCAATCTATTCGTAGCAGATTGGGTAGAATAACATTACCCATCCTCCAATCTCGCATCGCCCTTCTACATCAAACTTGAATTAAGGGAGTTTGCTCATACCTTTTGGTTTAAAACGGACCAATGGAATGGTGAACTAATACTTTAAATTTAGGTATAGGCAATTGGATGTACTTTCCTACATTCGTAGAAACCTCTCTCAACCATGATTAGTGAAAGTTGTAAGAAAATTGCCCTCGTAGACGACGATCGCATTTTTCATCACCTTACCAAGAAAAAATTAACGCCCATTGAAGGCATTCGAATCTTCTCCTTTTACGACGGGAGCGATATCCTAGTTCATATTCAAGAAAATCTAGATCATCCCGAATTGCTGCCTGACGTCATCTTCTTGGACATTAATATGCCCCTGATGGATGGGTGGATGTTAATGAAGGAGTTAGAACAAATACCGGCCGTATTAGATCACCTTGAGATTCATATTCTCACGAGTAGCATAAATCACAATGATTACCTCAAGGCTCAGGGGCATCCCAATGTTCAGTCTTACATTACTAAACCGCTCACTCCTGAAAAAATGCATGAGCTATTAGCTCTATCCTAATACGATCGAATAAACACGGTACGATTCTTATTGCCTTCACGCTTTATTTAGGCCTAAAATTCCGCATCAGCTTACTGCACCAACAAAAAAGAAAGAGCCCCCAAATTGGAGGCTCTTAAAACTTTCATTATTCGGCTATGAATTAGTAGCCAGGATTTTGAACCAAGTTAGGGTTCAATACCAAATCACTGGTGGGCAATGGGAACAGGTTCAGGAAGTCTGCTGAGGAAGATCCTTCCAACACACCGCCTTTGAAAGGCCAGAGATAATCTCCACCTGTAAACTTGCCGTAACGAATTAGATCGGTACGTCGGGTGCCCTCCCAATATAATTCGCGTGCGCGTTCTTGCAATACATCCTCCGCGGTATACGAACTAAAATTGTAGCTGGAATTTCCATAAGCACGCTCGCGAACCGCATTCAAATACGATAACCCAGTGGATTGATCAGCAGCACCTCGAGCTGCAGCTTCTGAATACATTAAATATGCATCGGCAAGGCGGAACATATGAAAATCGATATCTACAAATCCCCCAGATGCATTCGAACCTGGATCGCCGTTTGAAGTAACGTTTTTAAATTTAGGCAAGCCATATCCATCGGAAAAAACACCTAAACTCGCGATATCTAAATTTTGTCCATCGCGATAAAACAAGTAGCGACCATCGAGCATAGAGTCTGGAAAATGTTCCACAAATGGGCGGGTGGTACGCAACCCATACCAACCCCCACTAATACCGAAATCGGCAGGCACCATAGTACCTCCTACAGCGGCATGCGTTAGGAATGTGGTGGCTCCATAGGTTTGCGTACGCGTACCATCGAATGTAACGCTAAAAATAGCCTCTGGAGAATACTCGTTATCAGCGAGGAATAAGTGCTGATAGGCTGTTTCCATGGCGAATGCTCCTGAATTAATGACGCGTTGAGCGTATTCGGCGCAATCTGCATATCGCTCAGAACCCGAATATACTTCTGCATTTAAATACAACTTAGCCAACAAGAATTGAGCCGCTTCTTTATTGGCTCGTCCGTATAGATCAGCTGAATAAGATGCCAATTCACCTTCTAGCGCTTTGAGCTCATTTTCTAGATAGGTAAACAAATTTGCCCGAGTAATGCGCTCTGGAACAAATGCACCGATCTTATCCTCCTCTGTAATATGGGGTACATTCCCGAACATATCAATGGCGTGATAATAACTTAATGCACGCAGAAAACGAGCCTCCGCTCGGTACTGACGAATTCGAGCCTGATCGGCTTCCGAAAATCCGCGATCTGCCATAGACTCATTACTCGATTCCCGCATAAACTCGTTTGCCAAGGTAATCTGATAAAAAATACGAGCATACATGGCCTTCACAAAGGAATTATCGGGGCTCCATTGCTGGCGGTTCAACTCGGGGATACCGGGGTCGTTCCATCCACAAACGGCAACATCTGTAGACACCTCTTGCAAATTGTATAGCACGCGGATGTACGATGAAAAACCCTCATCAATTCCCTGAATATCCGCATTGCCGGCAGGTCCTTGAATTCCCGAAAGACCAAGGCCCGAATACAATTTAGCGAGCACGTTAATGTAATTATCGGGATTGCTATAAATTACCTCAGAGTTAAAACCGTACTTCGGCTCCAAATCCAGGCGACTTTCACATGAAGTAGCTATTGCCACTCCTGCGGCAAGCACTCCAAACTTTAGAATATTTTTTATTGTTTTCATGTTTTTCATCATTTGATGTTAAACGATAGGTTCAAAGCGAAAATGCGTGGACGGGGATAAATGTTGTTATCTATACCCCCCACAAGCTCAGGATCCAAGCCACTGTATTGCGTAAGCACAAATACGTTGTTCACCACAAGCGAAGCATTTAACCCCACCTTATTATTGGTAAAGGCCAAATCACCAAAGTTATACGAAACACTCAAGTAGTCCATTCGCAAGTAGTTTGCGCGCTCCAAATAGTGATCGCTCAATAATTGCTTCTCTGTATTGGTTTGGAGCTCATCGTCGAAATAAAGGCTCGATACATTATTCAAGTAAGGCTGTGTTCCACCCACGTTTTGGAAAGTGGAATTCGCCTTGATGTTATTGTAAATGTATCCACCTGTTTCAGCGCGCATAGAACCTGCAACGGCCCAACGATCCTTGATGTAGTTAAAATTAAAACCGAACAACCACTTCGGTGCAACCTGTTGGGTACGGTAGCGGTCTTCTGCATTAATTACACCATCTCCATTGCGGTCCGCAAAGGCGTCGAGTTCAGTGTAGGTATCGCCACCAGGGTTGTTTGGATCGATAGGTTGGCCCACCTCGATGGGGCGACCATTTGCATCGTACAACTGCTCCAATACATAGTATGAGAACGTGGGGAATCCAACGGTGTGTACTTGTATCGTATTTCCGATACCGCCAGCAATACCACCGACCAAAATACCAGGTGAAGAAGAATCAGGTACCTGAGTTAGTTTCAATACTTCATTGCGATTGAAAGTTGCATTGAAACCGAGGTCCAACGACGACTTCATAGTTGTCATTGCAGCCCAATTAAAGCTGAGCTCTACCCCCTCGTTCAGCATGGCTCCAACGTTGGTGAGGATTTGATTCGTAAAGTTCGTTCCAGTAATTACGGGAACTGAAGCGAGCAAATCGTTGGTCTCGTTGCGATAGAAATCCAATGAACCATTGATGCGGTCGTTGAATAATCCAAAATCGATTCCCGCATTTATTGAGGTTGTTTCCTCCCATTTGATGTTGGCATCATATCCATCGGGACGGAACAACGTATAATACTGTCCTCCCATGAAGTATTGAGCCGTACTGGTACCTTCTTGGTAATTAGGGATATAAGGATAGTCTGAGAAGATATCCTGCTGACCGGTGATTCCATATCCACCACGCAACTTCAAGTACGTAATTTGATCGTTACCCTTGAGGAAGTCTTCTTCCGTGAGAATCCAAGCTCCGGAGATGGAAGGGAAAATACCCCATCGCGTATCTGGACTAAATCTCGACGAACCATCGCGGCGCAATGTAGCAGTTACCACATACTTATCCTTGTATGTGAAAATTCCACGACCATAATAGGACAACAAGGCGTTATCCGTAAAGAATGGATAGGGATTCTCAGGGAAAATCACTGAATCTTGGTCGTAGTTATACGCAGCAAACGTGGGCGACTCACGCTTCCAATACTGGAATGAATACCCAAGCGTTAAATTCATCCGTAAATCGGGATTCTTGTGTTCATTATTGTAGCTCGCGTAGGCCTCTAACAATTGGTTAGAGGAGCTGTTCTCATATTGACTATAAGAACCATTAGAGAAATAAGCATAAGCCATGGTAGGCAATACCGAAACCTCTCCCTTACCGCGAGAATAGTCGGTTCCCACATTAACCGTCCCACTTAAACCATCCAAAAAGTTATATGTAGCCTTGGCGTTACCGATGTAGCGAATAACCCGACCGTCATCATCTCTTTGATTTATTAAACTCACGGGATTTTTCAGTGCCAAAGTGTTAGGCGCTCCACTTGCTTGCAACCACTCAAAATAGCCCCCAACTTGGGTATTGCTATCCACATACACTGGCTGAGTAGGGTCAAATGCGGTAGCTGTTCCAATGGCGCCTCGAGCTGCAAAGAACGAATAGGTCTGTGCAAATTTTTGATTTACATCCAACTGGAGCTTACCGTTCAATAAGGTTGGATTTAAATTGAGCGTGGCCGTGTATCGCTGAAGCTGATCGCGCATTAGGAGTCCCTCTTCGTAGCGATTCGAAAGAGAAAATCGATAGGGCAACTTAGCTATACCGCCCGTCATGGAGAAATTATTCTCATTTATATACGCAGTGCGGTAAATTTCTTTCTGCCAGTCGGTGTTTGCATCCCCCAAGCGCGCAATTTGTTCCTCCGTACCGCGCTCATTTACTAGGGTACGGAATTCATCGGCCGACAAGACGCCTGTATACTTGGGAATAGTAGAAAGTGAATTCTTGGATTCTAACGTAAAGCGCATTTGCCCTCCTGCATCGCCCTTTTTCGTGGTAATAATAATTACCCCATTAGCAGCACGGCTACCATAAATACCCGTTGCAGATGCATCTTTTAGAATCACATAAGATGCAATATCATTCGGGTTGATAAGCGCCAATGGATTTGCCACACCCCCTATACCCGTATTGGCCAAGGGAACTCCGTCCACCACAATGAGCGGGTCGTTGCTCGCATTAATGGAAGTTCCCCCGCGCAAACGAATGGTACTTCCGCTACCGGGCGCCCCATCGTTGGAACTGATGCGAACCCCGGGAACCTTACCCAAAATGAGCTGTTCCGGCGTACTTGCCATGGTTTTGTTAAAATCCTTCTCCGTAACCTGAGCGGAGCTACCGGTTAAATCTCTCGTACGCGTGGTACCGTAACCAATAACCACGGCCTCATTGAGCATCATCACATCCGTCTTTAACGAGACATTCAGAATATTCTCACCGGGCTTTAATTCTACCGTCCGGGTGAGTTTCTGAAAACCCGCACTTTGATACTCAATGGTAATTGAGGTTCCCTTCGCCAGAGAAATGTTGGCAACAGAATAATTACCTTCCATGTCGGCGGCAACTCCTTGACCACTCGCAGGAATGGTCACAGCAGCAAATGGAATTCCGAGATTTTCAGAATCCATGATTTTTCCCTTAATCGTGGCGTTCTGGGCCCAAGCCATGGTAGGAACCATCGCTAAAGCCATGACCCACGAAAAAAGACCTAGCAGTTTTCGTTTCATAGTTTTGCAGTTTGTTTGGTAGGTGAAATTTAAAGATTTTTTAACAATGTCAAAATGACACTTAATCATTTTTTCGACCCCTTGGATTTATTCGTAGGGTTAAAACCTCATGGTCGGTAAGTTTTAGGGGCATGCGAATACTACTCCCCGGTGCTATGCTCCCCGCCAACACTTGATCCCCCTCGAGATCCTTCATGATCACTTCCACTTCCGCCCTACTCCGATTCACCAGCGTTAAATGAACCCTGGCGCCCCCCGAAAAATCCAAATTGGGTTCTATGGTGAGGCCCGTTCCGCCATCGAACCGACCGCTCCATGAAATCCGAACCTCATCGTGATGCACGGGAAGATCGCTGTCGATAGACCGCCCGTCGTCGTGATATACTGTGGTGGTGTACGACTCCGGTAGGTAATCGTAATACCAGGTGAGTTCCAGCGAATCGAGATTGAACGCATCAGTCTGTTCGATGGCGCGGCTCGTGGGAATTACAGCACCGAGACGAACGAACACCGGGATGCGATCGAGGGACACCTCGCATTCCAAGGGACGAGCCGCCGAGCCTACGCGCGAATCTTCGGGGTTATTCCACGCCACCCACTTGGAGCCGTCTTCGGGGAAGTAGGCCGTTACCGAGGCCCGCGCGGAGTCTAGAACGGGCACAACGAGGAGATCACTCCCCCACAAAAAAACCGAATCCATTTCCGCATATCGCTGAGATTGGAGACGATGGAAATCGAGTTTTGGACTAAAAAACAAAGGACGCTGAAGCGGCCATCCATAAAGATGATTCTGATAAACCAACGCGTAGTTATAGGGCAACAACCGGTAGCGCAATGCAATGGCTTCAGCAGCATAATGCCGGGTTTCGGGATCCCAATACACTAACTCACTGGGCACCTCCTCTTGGGCATGGGGCCTAAAAATAGGTTGAAAAACACCATACTGATGCCACCTCAGGAATAAATCGGAATCTCGTTTGGCCCCTGCAAACCCGCCCACGTCGGAATGCATATAGCCCAATCCCTGCAAACCCATTTGAAGAGCGATTTCAGGTTGCCCGCGAAGGCCGCCCCAAGACCGGTTTACATCGCCCGACCAAGGCAAAATCCCAAACTTTTGAGTTCCGGAATATCCAGCGCGCATCAACACGAATGGACGTAAATTTGGACGGTTCTCGGCCAAGCCCTCCACGATGAGTTGCGCCCATTCATGGCCGTAAATATTGTGTACCGCATCGGCGGGTTGGTAAACGTTCCAGCCTGCGGAATGCCAAAGATCTCGGGGATGCACCTCGGGCTCCCCCAAATCGCCCCAAACTGCTGTAATTCCAAGGTCGTTTAGATACGAATACACCTTCTGAAACCAAGTACGACCCTCGGGATTAAAAAGGTCGATGAGTCCGGTATGGCCAAAATAAAAGTCGTAGAAATAAGGGGTACCATCGGCATGTTTCCCCAAAACATCGGCCTTGAGCGCAGAGGTGTAATTGGAGGATGAGTCGATGACGAATGGTTCGGTAATGGTAACCGGTTCTACGCAAAGATCGCTCAGCTCCCGCACCATTTCTTCGGGGTGTGGAAAGGAGTCGGCATCGAATTTAAAATTGCCCAAAGTATTGAAGATGCTTTTTCCGAACCAATAGAGATCGAGTACCACGGCGTCCAGGGGTATATGCTGTTCGCGGTAAAGACGCACGGTGCGCAAGACTTCCTCTTGAGAATGGTAACCAAAACGGCTTGCAAAGTTACCCAGGGCCCAGCGTGGAGGAAGGGGTTGATGGCCCAAAAGGTCCGCAATGGATTGGGTAAGACCAGGCCAATGGGATGCCGCAATTACTTGATACCGCATGGGCCCACCCGAAGCACCATATGTAATGCGGTTATTTTGTGCGGTATCGAGGTCAATAAAACCGGTAAATGTGTTGTCTAGGTGCAATCCATATCCCTGGGACGACAGCACGAGCGGCATGGTGTAGTTCATCAAAGGGGCCCGTGTCTCATATCCGTAGTGGGCACGGTTGTACAGTTCGAGCCACTCTCCACGCCGGTTCATCCCGAGCACCCGTGCACCACCGCCATAGAGGACTTCATTCGGGGTAATGTTAAAGGACTTTTGGTAGCGGTAAAAATCGCCTTCATCCTCCCAATACTGGCCTGAATCTTCCAAGAGGCGACGGCCGTCATAAGAAAATAGGATGGCAAAGGGGGCGCGTTGAATTTGAACTTCCCAATGGTCGTCGCTCCAAATCCAACCATCGGAATTTTGCGTAAATTCCATGTTTAGGTGGGCATGCTGGACCGCATGTGAAGGTCGTTTTGCATCGGCGTGAGGTGCGACCGGGGTAAAATATACTTCTACGGCATTTTCAGAGGGGCGTGAGAGGGCATAGGTGCCTTGAGACGTGCTAAGAAAAAGTCCATCCACCGAGCGATAGGCCCGGAGTACTTCCTGTGCAGAGGTGGTTGATGGGTGGAGCCAGAGGCACATCAACCCGAATGCGAACCAACCGGACGCCAGTCCATTGAG
>Ga0075475_10002061_pt1 | contig 10145 bp, 10 predicted proteins | sample DEB08_DNA_10_FD_76342 | JGI IMG/M metagenome (GOLD analysis project Ga0075475, IMG submission 76342) | Aqueous microbial communities from the Delaware River and Bay under freshwater to marine salinity gradient to study organic matter... | ecosystem: Environmental > Aquatic > Marine > Coastal ... | reverse complement strand
AATATTTCCCTCTAAAGACTCAACTTCATTTAAAGCTTTTTGGAACGCTCGATCGAAGTACTGAATACAGTTCGAGTCAACGGTTTGCGGACCAAGAAAGCTAACAGCTCTTTGTTCAGTTATTTTTGTTTCCGCAGGAGACGACATAATCCATCTCTGAAAAGTAAGCTTTCCTAACATGGTCCCCTCACAGAAGGCATGATTCGCGGCTGAGTAGAGGCAGTTTGAGATCTGTTGAGCATCTTGTTTTGAGAAACATGTTGATGCAAGTGCTGCACACTGTGCTAGGGGTTCAGCGGTTTTCTCGATCGCTTCCTGAGCCCATACGCTTTTCGTTTCAAGAGAAGCTATAAGTACCAATCCCGTAAGAAGAGTTAGTATGCTCAATGACAGGTTCTTTTTCATGCTCGTTCTCTAAAGGAGTATTAATAGAGGAAGACTCACTACCGAGGCGTATTCTAGCATGAGTGTTGCTCCTAGCCAAACACACTGAAGAGGGGAAGGGGGAGTCAAGCGGTGAAGCGCTTTGGACAAGAAAGTCGTGTATTCGAAGATAGTTGAGAGCATTCCGACTCTCGTTCCTCAAGAGCTAAGAGCCTTGATTCGCTGGCTGTAAGAGTTCAGTCAGTACTCCATGGCAGCTTTTCGGGTGTATGAATGCTACGGTGCTACCGTGTGCCCCAGCTCTTGGTTCTTTATCAATGAAGTGAAGTCCAGCCGAGGTAAGTCGTGCGTGCTCTTGGGCGATATCAGCAACTTCATGACAAATGTGGTGAAGTCCTTCACCCTTTTTTTCAAGAAAAGTCCAGATGGATCCTTTCTGCTCTATGGGTTGCAAGAGTTCAATGGCAGTTGGTGCTGACGAGTCGTTGAGATCGGGTATTAAAAATGCCACTTCAACATTAAAGTGAGGGAGTCGTTCCCGAGGCAATTCTTTATAGTTGCAAGTAGAACGATAAAAATCTATCGCCTGTTCGATATCGTAAACAAGAATTCCGAGGTGATGGATTTTGAAGTTTGAGAGTATCATAGGTATGGAGTGTAGCCTGTATTGTGGAGAAAGAAAAAGGGAGCTGTAAAAGCTCCCTTTTTCTTTCTAGCGGTCAGAGAGGGAAGGAAGCGAGCTAACAATAAGCTTCCTTCGCCTCTCTAACAGGCTTCTTGTATAGACGGTAGGCTTACATCATGCCGCCCATTCCACCCATACCGCCCATTCCACCCATGCCGCCCATAGCAGGAGCTCCAGCAGCTGAATCATCAGCTGGCTTGTCCGCTATAACAGCCTCAGTGGTGAGCATGAGTCCAGCAACAGATGCTGCGTTCTGGAGAGCGCTTCGAACAACTTTCGTTGGGTCGATAACACCAGCCTTCACGAGATCTTCATACTGCTGAGTTGCAGCATTGAATCCGAAAGCACCTTCACCAGCTTGCACTTTATCAACTACAACTGCTGGCTCAACGCCCGCATTGTACGCGATTGTGCGAAGAGGAGCGCTGATTGCTGTTTTTACAATCTTTACGCCGAACATCTGCTCTTCATTTTCGAGCTTGAGCTCTTCCAGCTTCTTTGCTGCTCGAAGAAGTGCCACTCCACCACCAGGTACAATGCCTTCTTCAACTGCAGCGCGAGTTGCATGAAGAGCATCCTCTACGCGAGCTTTCTTCTCTTTCATCTCAACTTCAGTAGCTGCACCAACGTTAATTACTGCAACTCCACCAACGAGCTTCGCAAGACGCTCTTGAAGCTTTTCACGATCGTAGTCAGAAGAAGTCTCTTCAATCTGTGCTCGGATTTGCTTCACGCGACCTTCGATTGCGCTGCTTTCTCCAGCTCCATCGATAATCGTTGTGTTTTCTTTGTTGATGACAATTCTCTTCGCTGTTCCCAGCTGATCGAGAGAAATGTTGTCGAGTGACATGCCAAGGTCTTCACTAACAGACTTTCCGCCAGTGAGGATTGCAATGTCTTCAAGCATTGCTTTCCGTCGATCGCCGAACCCTGGTGCTTTAACCGCTGAAACGTTTAGAGTTCCGCGGATTTTATTCACAACGAGAGTAGCAAGTGCTTCACCGTCAACATCCTCTGCAATGATAAGCAGTGGACGACCAGACTTTGCAACCTGCTCAAGTACTGGAAGAAGATCTTTCATGTTCGAAATCTTCTTTTCGTGGATAAGAATGTAACAGTCAGCAAGTTCACATTCCATGCGATCTGGATCTGTTACGAAGTATGGAGATAGGTATCCACGGTCAAATTGCATACCCTCTACAACTTCGAGTTCTGTCTCGAGACCCTTCGCCTCTTCAACAGTGATAACTCCTTCCTTCCCTACTTTCTCCATTGCTTCAGCAATGATGTTTCCAATTTCAGCATCTGCATTCGCTGAAATAGTTCCCACCTTCGCAATGTCTTCCTTGCCGCTAGTGGCTTGGCTGAGGGTATAGAGGAAATCGATAACTGCTATTACTGCCGCATCGATTCCACGCTTAATGTTCATTGGATCGTGTCCAGCTGAAACAAGCTTGTGGCCTTCCCGGTAGATAGCATCTGCTAAAACGGTAGCAGTTGTTGTTCCATCTCCAGCAACATCGGAAGTCTTAGAAGCTACTTCCTTAACCATCTGAGCTCCCATATTTTCGAACTTTTCTTCAAGTTCTACTTCTTTTGCTACGGTTACCCCATCCTTTGTCACTGTTGGAGCTCCGAAGCTCTTTTCAATGACAACGTTACGTCCACGAGGACCCATTGTTACTTTGACTGCGTCAGCAAGGGTGCGTACTCCTTTCAGGATTTGCTCTCTCGCTTCGAGTCCAAATTCAAGAATTTTAGCCATTATTTTTTCCTTTCTAAAAAGTCTTGCATTCCGTAATTCTTACGAATGCTACTGAACTACTACTCCGTAGACATCGTCTTCTCGCATGATCAGAACGTCGTCTCCATCAACCTTGATTTCTTGACCGGAATACTTTCCAAAGAGGACTACATCACCAACGCTGAGGTCGATTGGCTGAATTGTTCCATCTTCTCGAACTTTTCCTTTTCCAACAGCGAGCACCTTACCTTGCTGCGGCTTTTCTTTTGCAGAATCTGGGATATAGAGCCCTGATGCTGTCTTTTCGTCTTCCTCAAGTCGCTTAACAATTAAGCGGTCTTGGAGTGGACGAATTTTACTATTTTCACTCATCTTTCTTCTCCTCATTAAACGTTACGTATTCCCTGCACCTTTCTATTCGTAATCTCGTTCTTACGCCGATATGTGAGAGTTCTCAATCAGCCTAAGAACGAGAATCGGTATCGACCGAAAATGCGTAACAGCCTATTGTAAATAGCTTTTTAAACCTTGCCCTTTGCTTTCAGTGCCCCTTTGCTTTCAGTGCTTGTACCGGCAAATCGCGTCAGATATTTCGCTCTGCTTCTACTCGGCTTCTCCTCTAAAAAAGCCGCTCTGCACTAAAAAGCCGCTCTGCACTAAAAAGCCTCTGCACTAAAAAGCCTCTGCACTAAAAATATCTGGTAAAAGTTCTCCTCCCGTTCGCCGTTACCACCACCTTCCGAGCGCTAAAGTCCCACTTTGGAACTCTTCATCTCCGAGGGGAAAGTCATAGGGCGATGGGTACGGTAGGAGCCTTTCCCAGTCAGCACCTTAACCTGAAAACGGGATCTAAAGCTAATGAACGGAGGCGATTTAGCCACCATTCAAGGCCTCTAGGGCGCGATACCCTGCCCGCGTCTTACAGGTGGTCATTCCAGAGAGATTTTTCAAGGGGTATCAGGAAAAAAATGAATTCGCTCTGCCCAGTGACGAAAAATTTGTGTAGAGTATTGGAAAGACAGATATTTTTAGTATTCCTATTTTTATGTCACAAACCCCCCTGAGTAACTCCAGTGCGCTAGCGAAAGTCAGTGTCATTTCAGTTAGTTCACCGCTAGCTCCTTCAATTCGCGATGAAGTCGAAGAGTTTTTTTTAAAAAGCGCTGACATTTCTCTCTCTTACCTTATCGATCCGTACCATGCGCACGGGTCTGGAGAGTTTCTTTTTTCCTCAGATGCCCCCTCAGACCGTTGGCAGGCAATGCGACGGTATTTGGAGGGCCCTGAAGAGCCACCACTGGCTCTTATTGCCCGTGGTGGAAGCGGTGCTCATGAGTTGCTTCATCTGGGATTTCGGGCAGAAGTTGAGGAGGCTCTTCACTCGAAAAAAGCAATTTGTGGTTTTTCAGACTTTACCGTTTTACTACTCGCCCTGTATGGCATCGAAGGCTTGACGCTCATCCATGGACCTTCTCTCTTAGGATTTCGAGCAGAAGTTCCATCGCTGGCTCGGAGTAAGAATCTGGATTCTCTGCTTCGGCTGTTTGAGGGGCATCGTGAGTTGATTTCAAGAGAGGAGCTCACGATGATATCTGGGAAAACGGGAAGTGTCGTGGTGGCACCTCTTGTGGGCGGAAACCTCTCTGTTTTGTGTTCTATGGTGGGGACTCCCTTTCTCCCAGACTTCAGCAGCAAGTTGCTGGTAGTCGAGGATGTGGGCGAAGCTCCCCATAAGGTGTACCGAAACTTGTGCCATCTCGCTGCTGCGGGTCTTCTTGATAACCTTCAAGGGGTTATCCTTGGAGATTTTTCAAAATGTCGTCATCTTCAAGGCAAGCGGCCAGACTGCATGGAGGTTTTTCAGCACTTCTTTGCTCGCTGGTCATTTCCAGTTTATTCTACTGACGTTTTTGGACATGGAATGCGTAATCGTGCACTTCCAATAGGAAAAGACGTACAGTGTAGCCCTGAGGGAGTTTCGCTTGTAAACCCACTGTAGCGCATCATGTTTGGCTTCATTCGTGAAAGAGATGAAGGGCGTAATCGCATTTTTGAGTGAGTAAGTAGGAAGACAACATATGGCATTTGCAACTTCAGTCGCGCAAGAGAGCGGAGCACAAGATACCGTAGAACATCTTATTGAAGCATCTGTTCAAGAAAAAATTTTTCCTGGATGTTCTTACTGCCTCGCTCAGGGGAAAGAGATTTATCTGAATGGCGTGAAAGGGAGTCAGTCCTTCACGGCTCTTGATGAGGATGGAGAAGAGGGACGTATTCCGATTACGAGCGAGTCGGTGTTTGACGTAGACTCATTAACAAGCAGCATTATCACAACATCACTGCTGATGAAGGCCGTTGACGGTGGCAAGATAAAGCTCACGGATAAGGTCAGTCGTCATATTCATGGTTTTAGTACGTTTGGAAAATCTCTTATTCGAATTGAAGATTTGATTCGGCATCGGAGTGGGCTGCCAATTGGAGAGTCCTTCTATCAGGAATTCACCGCGATTCGTAAGGAGATTCCTTTCGGAACTGCTGTTGGAAGGGGTGCGGCTCAGCAGGTCCTCATGCAGATTAATCGGATGACTCCTCGAGCTGCTCCGGGTCAGGTCTCACAGTACAGTGAGGTAAATAGTTTATTACTCGGGTTTTTGCTTGAAGAGTTGTGGGCTCGAAGATTGAATGAGCTAGCTCAACAATTTCTCTTTCAGCCGCTAGGCATCCGTCAAAGTGGTTTTATTGATCATGCGCTTGTACGGAAAGGAGATATCCGTCCCGACTTCCGTTTGCTTGTTCCCACGGAGGAGTGCCCGTGGCGTAAGAGGGTGATACGTGGTGAGGTCTGGGATGAAAACACCTGGGCTATTGGCGGAGTGTCGGGCGAAGCGGGACTTTTTGCGAATGCTCAAGACATAACGATTTTAGTGCAGGCACTCCTTGGAAGCTATAGAGGGGTTGGCGCTCCGCTGATCTCGCCTGAGATTGTGCGATCTTTCCTCAGCTTTCCCGAGGAGGAGAATCAGTGGGCGTGTGGATGGATGACTACGAAAAGCGCTTTCGGCATCGAGCCGCCTGAGCCCTTTCAACATTCGCTTGGAGCCATTTCACCATCGGGGTGTGCTGTCTGGTTTGATCCCCAGAGTTCTGTCAGTTTTGTTTTTCTCTCAAATAGAGCCATGTCTGGTAGAGCGAACCGTGACCTATCGCTTTTATTGCCCCGTTTATTAAAAGCAGTGTGGGGTTCATTGCTGTTGTGAGGCTAGCGGCAAAATACTTTTGAAAGGTGAGAAGATTATGTGGGAAAAATTGCAGGAAGTAGAGCGAAAATACGATGAAATTGCCAGAGAGCTTTCCAGTCCAGAGGTGCATTCCGATCGGGATCGAGTAACCCGTCTCACGAAAGAACATAAAGACTTAACTCCAATCGTTGCCACATACCGTGCGTATCGAAAAGCAGAAGAAGAGTTAAAGGGATCGAAAGAGATTCTTGCTGGAGGTAAAGATCCAGAGCTTGTTGAGTTAGCGAAAGAAGAGGCGGCTCTACTAGAGAAAGAGATCGACGGCTTGATGCATGATCTGAAGTTGTTACTTTTGCCAAAAGACCCGAATGATTCAAAGAATGTGATCCTTGAGATTCGAGCCGGAGCTGGTGGTGACGAAGCTGGAATTTTTTGCGGTGACCTTTTTCGAATGTATACACGTTATGCAGAAGATCGCGGTTGGAAAGTGGATCTTATGGGCACAAGCGAGGCTCAATCGGGTGGCTATAAGGAAGTTATAGCGATGATTCGTGGGGATGGAGCATTTAGTCGACTGAAATATGAGCGTGGTGTGCATCGTGTTCAGCGTGTTCCCGTGACAGAAACCCAGGGACGGATTCACACCTCGACCGTTACCGTTGCGGTATTACCCGAAGCAGAGGATGTTGAGATAAAGATTAATGAAACGGAGCTTCGCATTGATGTATATCGTTCAAGTGGGCCTGGCGGACAAAGTGTGAATACGACAGATTCCGCCGTTCGTATAACACACATCCCTACAGGGATTGTTGTTGCGATGCAGGATGAGAAATCACAACATAAAAATCGCGAAAAGGCGATGAAGGTTCTGCAAGCCCGACTCTTTGAGCAGATGCAAGCAGAGGCTGATGCCGAGAGACAGGCTGACCGAAGAAGCCAGGTTGGAACAGGCGAGCGCTCGGAAAAGGTCAGAACCTATAACTACCCACAGTCAAGGGTTACCGATCACCGTATCGGTCTTACGTTGCACAGTCTTGAAGCGGTGGTAAACGGAGATCTTGACCAGGTGGTTGATCCGCTTATTTCTCACTATCAGGCAGAGGCGTTGAAGGGTGTTGAGAATTAAAGAAGCAGTTCGCCAAGCGCGAGAGGCTCTTGCCTGCACAAGTGAATCTCCTCAGCTTGATGCTGAAGTTCTTCTTGCTCACCTACTTGGTGTTGATCGTGTTTATCTCATTGCACATGGGGATGATTCACTTCCAGAAAGTATCTCTCACTCGTATACCACTTGGATTGCACGGCGGGCGTCAGGAGAGCCAGTGGCTTATATCTGTGGTGAAAAAGAGTTTTTTGGGCTCACTTTCGGAGTAAATCAAGCAGTCTTGGTGCCGAGACCAGAAACCGAGCTTTTGGTAGAACTCGCGCTTCGTTTTATCTCCATGCAACAGGAACCTGTTCAGTGTCTTGAGCTGGGAACGGGAAGTGGCTGTATTACCTGTTCTTTGGTTCATGGGCTGAAAAAAGAGGGCTTCAATGAAATTCTCCAGAGTTGTTTTATCGCTACTGATATTTCTCCCTCAGCGCTAACAGTAGCCACGCAAAATGCATGTAGACATGATGTTCGTGACCTCATCACATTCGTGAAGGGCAGTTGGTTCGAAGCGGTAGATGATAATATATTTACCTGTATTATTTCTAATCCTCCATATGTATCGCGCAATGCGGAACTGGCGAAAGATCTCTCTTTTGAGCCAGCAACAGCACTTTTTTCTGATCAAGAAGGACTTTTAGACCTTACCTTGATCATGAATGGTGCAAGAGAGTTCTTAACGATAGGAGGAAAGCTTTTTCTTGAGTGTGGAGTGGGGCAGTCGGAAGCTCTTCAGCAATGTATGCCTGATGGATTTGAATTTAGTGCGCACCAAGATATTCAAGGTATTCTTCGGGTCATCGAGTTAACCAGAATCTTCTAGTATTGAGTGGAGAGTTACCGAGAGAGCAACGCGCGAGATTTACTCGCTCTCGGTAACTCTCGTCGCTACTTACATCCGTACATTAAGCTTATCGATGAGCTTCATGAGCAGATTGTGCAGCGATTGGGACAAGTTGGTAAGCATGGACATGATTTGGCTTTGAGCTTGAATATCTTGTTGAGCAGCAAAGATACCCGCCTGGTCGTTTGCCTTAGCCGCTGCCATTAGCCGTCCCTTTGCTTTGTCTAGTTCATCTGTTGCCAGTTGAAAAGCACTCTCAAAAGCGTGTGATGATGGGTCTGTATTAGAAATATTCATTGTACCTCCGTTTTATTTCAGGTGAAGGGAAGGGGCTCGAAATGTAAGCCCTCCTGCCTCTAAAATTATTCGGTTTCCGCTCTCGGAAAGTTTCCTTTTCCCGATAAGCTGCTCTAAAATGTTGATTAGACTGAGATACGTTGATACGGTTTCACCGTTTGAAGGAAAGGAGAAGGAATAACGTGAACAATCGAAGACGGGTCGTTGTAACAGGACTCGGGGCAGTTTCCCCAGTTGGACTGAATACGGAAGAGAGTTGGAAGGCGGTGCTTGATGGCAAGTCGGGTGTTGGACCGATTACTCGATTCGACTCAGAGCCTTTTAGCTGTCACATTGCTGCGGAAGTAAAGAATTTCGATCCAGCAAATATTATAGAGTCGAAAGAGCTGAAGAAGCTCGATCTGTTTTCACAGTACGGAATCGTTGCAAGTGACGAAGCGTGGAAACATGCGCGCCTCAACGAATCAGATATGCCCCGCGAGCGAGTGGGTTGTATTTTTGGAGTTGGTATCGGAGGTCTCTATCAGATAGAGAAATATCACGAACTGCTGTTGAAGTCTGGCCCTCGAAAAATTTCCCCGTTCTTTATTCCTGGAATGATCACAAATCTCGGTCCGGGAAACATCGCTATTCACCTTGGCCTTAAGGGAGTCAATTACACTGTTACCAGTGCGTGTACTTCATCAACTCATGCCATCGGAGAATCATTCCGTATGATTCGAGATGGTCTACAGGATGTGGTGGTCACTGGAGGTTCTGAGGCTGCGGTTGTGAAGCTTGGTATCGGAGGCTTCTGTGCTCTTAAGGCCCTTTCTACCCGCAATGATGATCCTGAGAGGGCTTCACGTCCGTTTGATAAGGATCGAGATGGCTTTGTGCTCGGGGAGGGGGCTGCAGTGTTGATTCTTGAAGAATTAGAGCATGCACTACAGCGGGGAGTAACCCCTCTCGCTGAGGTTATTGGCTATGGATTTTCTTGTGATGCTCATCACATAACGGCTCCGTCGCCAGACGGGGAGGGTGCTGTATCGTGCATGAAGATGGCAATTGAAGATTCAGGATTGGGTCTTGATCAGGTCCAGTACATTAACGCTCATGGAACTTCAACTGACGCAAACGACAGCACAGAATCGCAAGCAATTATTCGTGTTTTTGGAGAAGAGCTTGCACATAAGTTGATGGTGAGTTCAACCAAATCAATGACAGGGCATCTTCTTGGTGCCGCTGGAGGAATTGAAGCCTTGTTTACTACACTCGCTCTTCGTGAACAGGTGGTTCCTCCTACTATCAATCTGGAAGAGCCAGGTGAAGGGTGTACACTTGATTATGTTCCTCATAAAAAGCGTGAGGCGAATATTGACGTCGCGCTTTCAAATTCCTTTGGCTTTGGTGGAACAAACGCAACGGTGGCCCTAAGGAGGTATGTTTAGGAGTGCCAGCCTCGAAAGACGATTTTCTCGAAGAGGTAACTCGGGCAGAGGATATTCTTCTCGGGGGCTTAGGGTTTGGAGACGAAGCTCGAATCGTTGAAATTTCCCTCCAAGGAAATCGTTTTTCCGGCACCGGTCGCTGGGCTGACGGAGAGACCTTCTCCTTTGAATCAGAAGAAGATCTTTCAGAGCTGGATCGATGGGCCATTGAGATCCTTACTCAAGCAAAGAAAGATGAGTAATCGGTGTTTTATCTTCCCTTTTATTGTTTTCAATACTAGAGGCGCTTCAATACTATCATCGAGGAAAGAGACTGGTTCCTGTTTCTTCATCCGAATAAGGCCGCTCAGAATTTAAGCCATGTAATAGCTC
>Ga0075475_10002060_pt1 | contig 10147 bp, 11 predicted proteins | sample DEB08_DNA_10_FD_76342 | JGI IMG/M metagenome (GOLD analysis project Ga0075475, IMG submission 76342) | Aqueous microbial communities from the Delaware River and Bay under freshwater to marine salinity gradient to study organic matter... | ecosystem: Environmental > Aquatic > Marine > Coastal ... | reverse complement strand
GCATCATCAGCAACACAAATTTCTACCTCATGTTCTCCTTGATGCTTTCTAATAGCATCATAAGCCCATTTAAGATATTTTAAATTGTTCCTTCCAGGTTGTATTAAACTGATTTTCATGGTAATGCTTTTTGTAATTATTTTTAGCTTCTAAACTACATTTAGAATAGAACTCTTTATCTTCTTTTAATTTATGAATAATTTTTCGGGCTTCAGGAAGATCTCCTAACTTTATAGTTGTATAAGGATGACAAATTTGTTGAGTGTCTAATCCTTCATAACCTATACACGGTATACCTAAATAAGCACAATTTAGTGCAAACGTTCCTGCTGCATGAGTTCTCATTAAATGAACTCCGTATTTAAATTTATTGAGCTCTTTAATCCAATCTACCCAATTCATATAAGGTAGTTGAGTAATACCTAATTGTGATTCTCCTTCTTGCCGTCTACCCATCTGAGGAGAAAATATAGGTTCCTCTATTTCTGATGCAACAATAAATGAATCAAAACCTCCGTACCAACTCACAAAGTTACCTCCTATCATTACTCCTTTTCTTTCTACTTCCGGAATATCTTTTATAGAATCTTCTATCATTAACGTAGGAAGTGTTCTAACATCAGGATGTCCTGTTATACCTTCAAAGTAAAGTTTATCAATTTCATTATGAGTAAAAAGTATATCAGCTTTGCGAATAGTGTTGTAGTACCAAATCTGCTCTACTAAAGTGTAATCCTGAAAGCACCATTGAGGTCCTTCTTGCATGATAGCTATCTTATCTGCATATGTTCTCATTTTATCAAACGTACTGTTAGCCATCCACTCAGTTACTTTGGTTTTAGGTATAACTACCAAAGCAAGGTCATACTTTTCTGCAGGTATGTAGTTATACGGAAAGCAATCAGCTTCTAATGTACAAGGCCATGCCTGTTCTGTTCTCATCATTTGCCAATCACGAGGATATTTCCCCATAAAGCCCATTTCCGTTACATAGCAAACTTTCATAATGACTTAATATAATCTATTACATTACTAGTTGGTTTATAACCTAATACTTCTTTCGTATGAGATATATCTGCTAAACCTTTTGGCCTATCTCCTCTTCTTGGAGGTATAAACTCTATGGGATGATCAAATGCTGCTGCTATTTCTAAAACACTATAATCAACACCGGTGCCTAACTGAAACTCATCGTTACATACGTTCTCTCCTGCAAGTACTAATCCGTTTACTATATCATTTACATGAGTATAATCTCTTCGTTGAGTTCCATCACCGGTAATTGTTAAAGGAATGTCTGCTTTCTTCTGATTATTAAAAATATTAATTACGCTTTGCCATTCATTACCCCATAGTTCTGTCTTAGGTCCATATACATTATAGAAATAGCATATATTATATTTTAGTCCATACCATTCACCGTACCCTTGTACTAACTTAGCTACAGTAGATTTAAAAAACGCATAAGGTGAATGCAACTCACCTGGGTATGATAGTTTTGTAGATGAACCTGCATATACTATAGGTACATTATGCTTAACACAAGCTTCTAATAATCTAAAGCTACCTGCTATATTGTAATTGTATACTTTAGTTATTTCATCGAATGAAGGTACAATTTTGGAGTACTCTCCTAAATGGTATACTAACTCTATATCATCCTCAAAAGCTAAATCAGACATAATAGTATCTATTGGTCTATAGTGAGCTCCAGCAATATGGTTTTCCACTTTGCCAACTGAGTAATTATCCCAGCTAATAACTTTATGTCCTTCTTTTACTAATCTCTCAATAAGATTTGTTCCAACTGCTCCTGCTCCGCCAGTTACTAAGATCTTTTTAGTTTGCATGCTTCTTCAAATATTTTTTTAGGATGTTGTATACAATATAAAGATAAGAAATTCTCTTGATGTTTCAAAGCTTCTTTTTGTAAATCTTCATTAGATTCTATGTAGTTAACTTTTGAGTATAAATCTTCAAGTGTAATGTTACCGGTCATTAGTAGTTCTTTATGGCATAACATTTTATGAAGATCTGACTTATCAGTGCCAATAATTAAACAACCAGATGATGCTGCGTCAAATGCTGCTTGACCTACTCTGTTGGCAATAGTGACAAAGTATTTTGTTCTACACAGCTTACTATAATACTCTATAGAATCGTTTTCATTAAACGTATTAAACATGTATGGCTGTAATGAAGTTTTACTTATACCCTCAATAGGTATATTGAACTCTAAGTTACTTAAAAAATTATTAACGTCTTCTAGTTCTAAACTTACATTATTACTACCGCCTGAAATTAAATGTCCTATACTTCTATAGTCTAAAAATATTGATTTCCTTTCAAATGGAAACATATTTCTAATTTTTTCAGGTACTCTAGGAAATAAAAAATTTATTGCTTGAGGTAGTCTAGAAATTTTATCTGTAGAGTTTAAAGTATGATCTAAAAATAAATCATAATCAATACCTATTTCGTGCATTTGATAGCTTGAATGTTCTGCTAAAATATATGCAAAAACAGTATTAGGAAATCTTTCCTTTAACTGTTTAACTTCAGTCAAAAACGGATCATGGGTAATTACTAAATCATACTCAGATAAATCTACATTGTATATATCTACTATGTTAGTTGTAGTCTCTTCCATAGTTTGAGTATACCCTGGTTTGTTCATTAGGGTTTTAAGCCAAGGAGCTGCTATTCTTGTAGGTACTACTAATACATCTGCTTTGTAAAATAATAATAACTCAAATAGGCTTATTTTACCTTGAAACGCTTTTAGTAATTCTAGTTCGATACCAGAGTTATATTTAAAAGAAGTTCTAGGTCCTAATAAATCTAAGTGTTGTTTTACAAATAATGTTCTTATGCTACTCTCCAAGGGTCGACAATATTAATTGATTTGGGAAGATTTTTTAAACTATAAACCGAATCCCCGTTACAAAATACTACTGTGTCAACAGTTTGATATATATCTTCTATTGAACTTACCCATTCGTGAGTAGTGTTTAAATTGTCGTATGATGCTTTAAACACATCGTGTAATAAAATTGTTTTATTGGATGATGCAAGAGACTTAATTAATTTTTCTGCAACACCTTCTGTTACTACTGACGTGCCAGGTTTGAATCCTAGTCCGACTAAACCGACTCTTTTACCTCCTGAGTTAATTTTATTTAGTATACTGCTAATAGATGCATTATTAATTTGTTCATTAGCTGCCATTTGTTCTGAGAACATCCCTACTCTGTTTGATATTTGCATAAATGCCCAAGTGTCTCTTGGAAAACAAGTACCACCGTAGGGACCACCTGCTTTAAAGTACTTTGTACCAATACGTTTATCCTGACCAATTGCTTGTGTTATGTTATCAACATTAATGGAAGGATCTAATTTTTCTGCTAATAAACCTAAGTAATTAGCAAAAGATATTTTAGTGGTAATATATGCATTTAATGCTACCTTAGCTAACTCAGCTTCTTTCAGGCTAATATGTGATGTTGGCGGAGCTGATTTAAGCTGTCTGGCATATATTAAAAATACCTCATCGCTAAACTCTCTTGTATTGGCACCAACTAAAACAAAGTCTGGGTAGTGAAAGTTTTTAATAACTGAACCAATAGCAACAAAATCTGGCACGTATGCAAAGTTAAATTGTTCACCTAACGTCCACCCTGTAATGCTTTCTATAAGTGGAATAAACTCATCATAAATAGAACCAGGCATGACTGTAGATGAAAGTATAAAATTGTGTGATTTTTTACCATCATATACTATTTGATTACATACCGAGGTTAATGAGTTAATGATATACTCATTAGAAAAAGAGCCATCTTTTGCTTTAGATGGAGTATTTACTAATATAATTGTTGTGTTAGATTTCGATACTTCATCGTAACTATCTGTGTATGTAATATACCCAGTGCTATTTTTTATATTGTCTTCTAAGTCTGGTTCAATCCAAGGAGTGGTTCCTTCTTTTAGGTTGTTAATCAACTTAGTATTTAAATCTATAGCTAAAACTTTTTTCTTACATTTTGCAAAGTTAGTAGCTAAAGGTAAACCTAACTTACCTAATCCTATAAATGAGATATCGTATTTCATATTGAATGTCTGTTTATAATTTTGGCTACGGCTCCCATAACATCTGGTTTGCCTATTGTTATTCTCACTGTGTTGTTAATAAACTTGCTTCTATCTCTTACAAGAATATTATTTTGTTTAAGATCGTCTATTATGTCTTTAACTTTAGGGTGTTCTATCAAAACGAAATTAGCATAACTATCGTATGTCCTAACTCCTTTAAGTTCTGATATAAATTTCTTTTTAGTCTTATTGGTTTCTAATATATCTTCTTGTATTAATGAAACATTTTGTAAAGCTGCAACTCCTGCTGCTTCTGCTAAACGACTAACATCCTTAAAGTTTTTAATAGTTCTAATCTTATTAATAATATAAGCATTTGTTGTCAAATAACCTAATCTAATACCAGCTAATCCTAATCCTTTAGAAAATGTTCTAGTTACAACAAGATTAGATACTTTAAATGCTAAATCAAAAACTGAATAGTCAGTATAGTATTCAAAATATGCCTCATCAACTACAAAGTAAATGTTTGGGTATTTTTTTACTAAAGGTTTTATATCGTATATGTAACCTATAGGGTTATTAGGATTTGATAGATAAACTAATTGAGGGTTATGAGCAATTATAGCATCTTCTAGAGACGTTATGTCACAATGAGCTACATAAGCTCCTAACGATTGGATAGTTTGGTTAACTTGGGTGTAGTTAGGGTATGGTATCAAAACTTTATCTTTACTATTAAGTAAAGTTCTAAAAGTATAATCTAAAGCAGAATCTGAACCATTAAATACTTCTATAAACTCTTTATCTACATTAGTGTAGTATGACAGTTCACTTTTAAGAAGACTATTATGAGGATCAGGATACTGGTTAAGTTCTGATAATTTCTCCTGTAGTTTAAAGCTTACAATGTCTGGAAGGTATGAACTTTCATTCCAGTCTAAATACACCATATCAGGAGATGTAATTCTCTCAGATATTACGTACGGTGTTACTTTTTCTAAATTATAATTCACTTTTAATGGTTTTAAATTTACCTGACTGTGTTCTTTCTAACTCTTTTACTGGTTTAATAGTTAAATTACATGCTCCAATTCTATCTATCATTCCTTCTACTATTTGACTTTCGGTCTGTTTGTCGTACTTATTAGAAGGTATAAATTGTACTTCAATGTTACTCAAACTTTTTTGAATTATTTGAAACATTTCTACTCCAGGTATTTTATACATCATAGTGTAAAAATTAACTCCTGCAAGCTTTCTACCATCTTCTGTCTGAATCATATCAGTAGAACGCCCTATGAAATCTTTTACTGTTATTGGTAAAGATAGAAAATTATCCTCAGACTTTTCTACTATAGCCTTATCTCCTGGAGAGTATCTTATCAAAGGCATAACATCATTTAAGAACCCAGTACCTATTACTTCATCTCCTACTATTTCTGTATATCCGTATTCTAAATTCTCAGCATATCTATCGTCATTCAATGTATTACAAAAAAATGATACTTTTTCCATCATGCCATAGTGTGCGTATAACTTAACACCTATAGACTCTTCAACATTTTTTCTCCATTCCGGAAGAACCATTTCACTAGCACAGTGTATATCTTGTATGTAGTCAAAAGATAGATTTTGATCTTTCATTAACGTTGCAATAAAATTAGCAAGTGATGGATAAGTAACTAATGTTTTAGCTTTTGTTCTATTGATCTCTTTTACATAGTCTTTTATAGTATCTGCAGAAACATTAAAAGGTGACATATATGTTCTTTCTAACTCATAATCGGTATAGCTAATTGGATCACCAGCCTTAGGGGCATATCTTCTTACCCAGACTGTTTTAGTGTCGTATAATTGACTACAATGTAACCTAAAAGCTCTATCAACAAATGCTGCCTCTCTTTTGTACAGGTTATCGTCTCCTAAAAATTGAAATTTTTCTCCTGTTGAACCTGATGTTTTAAACGTGATTGGTTTACCGTTATATTTTTTATTAATTAAATCATTCCAATTGTCTTTAACTAACTGTTTGGTGAGAATAGGAAGTTTAGATAAATCAGAGGGGTCGTTTATTATTCTCTTCACGTTATAATCTACCATAAGTCTATGATAGTAGGGCACATTATCATAAACGTTAGCCATCAGTTTTTGCAGTTGACTAAACTGGTAATTTTTTAGCTTATCTGGAGACCAATCTAATGTCTGTTGTAAAAACATTTGCGTCTTTACGTACTCCTTTCCATACCTATCTCCAAAAGGTACAATACTATAGTAAGCTCTTTTTACAAAGTTAGGAGCTTTTTTAACTAATCTTTTTGCTGTGGCCATGTTCCTTCTAAATAAAAAAACGTGTTACCATGGCATATTTTATAACCATTAGCATCTCTACCATTAGGGTTGTATGCTGCGTAACCGTTTTGTAAAAATATATGTTCAAATTGGTATCCTTTTTCAACACAAAACAATTGAGGTTTCCATGTATCAAAGTCCCATTGTTCAAAAATTGATCTTTCTAATCCTTCTATATCTATAGAAACAAATTCAACAGTATAAGGTACTTTATAATCTTTGAGAAAATCGTTTATATGCCAACTTCGTATTTCAATATTACCACTTGGATTTACAGCAGAGTGACCTATATTTTTAGAGTCTTGTCTAAATTTTACAAATGCATTTTCAGTACCTACCGCATCAAAACACACTTTAACTTTTGTATTAGCAAATAAATTAGATCTTTGTTCGTGAAATCTTGGATTGGCATCTACAGATACACCCCACCAGCCGTATGGTGCATTATATAGTTCAAAGCAGTTGTTATGACAAATGCCATCAGCTGCTCCTATATCAACAGCAAAGCCAGGTTTACCACTAGCTAATTTTTCTGCAAAGTACTCTTTTACTATTTTTGATTCATCACAAACTGAACTGCCAATAATATCTGGCCATTCTAACCTTATATGTTCTCTATCTAGAAGATTTTCCATCGAAAAAATATTTATCGTTAAATGCTTTGTCATCTACGAATACATCTGCTCCAAACTTTACTCCAGTTCTTAAAGTATGAAATTTTACTCCCCAACTCTTAAGCTGCTCTACAGTAAAAAACCACCAATTCTTTCCACTTACACACCCTCTAGCTGTATCAATAATTATAGTATGACCATCATCATAAAGATCATTTACTAATCTTATTCTATCTTTTTTAGGAGTAGCTTCTTCATACCAAGTTCCTTCTGTGTTACACAGTGTACCGTCTAAATCAAATACGTATATCATATGTAAACTGTTTACCAAATTCGTTTTGTGGGATATGTTTTCTTTCCACTAATCCGTCTTGAGTCATTACAAACGGAGTCATATCTGTCTGACCATGTTTTCTGGCTTTTGAAAACCAAATTGCATTTCTATATATTTGATATGCTAATTTACTATTACCTTCTGCATACAAATCCCACCATTTAGCTGTAATTCTTTTTTCTGGTTCTGGGTGTATGGGTAAAAACACTTCAGTTAGGTCCACTATTGGGTGGCCTGATTCTAGTGAAACTCCCATGAGCCAGTGATCAAATCTTCCTCTAGCAATACTAAAGTCAGGCATATCAGACCATTCTCTGAACTCAGGAGTAAAGAAGAAATAATCTATACCCCCTGGGTTGTGTACTTCTGATTTAGTAATGTTTGGGTAATTCCACACATCTAACCTTTGGCCAACAGCCATAAAGTTTTTAAACTTAATTTGGTTTAGGTAAGGTTTAGGATTGGTTTTAAAAATTATATCACTATTAAGATAACAATACAAATCATAACCTTTATAAGTAAGAGCCTTTTCAAATAAACCTCTTACTAACGGTATATTAAACTCAGATTTTTCGTAGTCTGTGTCTAATATAAAACCAAACCTATCACATAAAGTATCGTGAAAATCTTCTCCAAATACTACAACGTCAAAACCAAATTCCTTCCAAGAAGTAAAACTATCATTGACGTGTATTTTTGCTTCATCAGATAGTTTACCAATTGTGGTAAATAAAACTATCTTTTTATCCATTAACTTGTTTGTTAATCCACTCGAATGTTTTAGCCATCCCTTCTCTTAGGGTCATTGTTGGCTCCCATCCTAACTTTTCTTTGTATAACTTATTGTCTGAGTTTCTTCCTCTAACTCCTAATGGGCAAGGAAATCCGTACTTATCTATAAAATCTTGTCCATCTATATTGTTTATCTTAATATCCTTTCCAGAAAGATCTATAGCAATTTGAGCTAGTTCATTTATAGGAACCATTTCCTCTGAACCAATATTAACTGGACCTCTAAACTCATCTTGTCTCATTAGTCTTATAGTAGCCTCAACACATTCATCTATATAAAGAAATGATCTTGTTTGTAATCCATCACCCCACACTTCTATTTCATCTGTAGCTGCAGCAGCTTTACGACACATAGCAGCAGGAGCTTTTTCTTTACCGCCATCCCATGTACCTTGTGGACCAAAAATATTATGATAGCGTGCAACCTTAGCATCTAATCCATAGTTACGATTAAAAGCTAAAAATAATCTTTCACTAAATAACTTCTCCCACCCATATTCTGAATCTGGATTAGCTGGATAAGCAGATGATTCTTCACAGTTAGGATTATCTGGGTCTGTTTGATTATACTCAGGGTACATACATGCTGATGAGCTATAGAATATTTTTTTAACTTTAGCTTTTGTAGCGTAGTAAACTACGTTTAGGTTGACTAATGCAGAATTGTGCATAACGTTTGCATCATTTTCTCCTGTAAAAATATATCCAGCTCCACCCATATCTGCTGCTAATTGATATACTTCATCAAACTCTCTATCTATCACTCTTTCAACTACTACAGGGTTTCTTAAATCACCCTCTATATATTCATGACATATTTCGTCATTATTAAAAAATTCATGGGCTGGTTTTATATCTACAACTCTAACCCAAAAACCTTCTTCTTTTAATCTTTTAGCTAGATGACCTCCTATAAAGCCTCCGCCTCCTAAAACTAGTGCTGTTTTCATTCTGATACTGCTCTTCCTTTTAATTGTGTCCAATCAGCTTCTGGTCTAACCTCTAGATTAGTTTTCCATGCAGCTTCTAGGACATTCATGTCTATATTATTTTCTTTTCCTAATTGTATAAATGCATTAATATCTTTTGGGAAACATGCTCCACCAAAGCCTAGTTTGCCGTCTGGACCAGGTACTTGCATATGACTATCTCCTACTCGTCCATCTGCTGCAAACCCATGCATAGCAGTTCCCCAATCGATACCTAATTCATCTGCTAGTCTATAGTATTCGTTGAGCAAAGATACTTTAGTAGCAAAGAAACAATTATTCATATACTTGATAAATTCAGCTGTAGTAGAGTCAGTATGAATAAAATGTCTATTCATAAATCTTCCTTTGTACAGTTCTTCAACCTTTTCGGTTAGTTGTTTTGGTCCACCAAATATAATTCTAGCCTGCATCATCATATCTAACTTAGCTATTCTCTCAGTTAGAAATTCAGGACTAAATACTATATTTAAATGTGGATATTTCTTTCTTAGCGACTCTGTAGTACCTGGCTTTACAGTAGATTTTATTATGTATATAGGTCCTTGTTTAGAGTGCTTAAAAACTTCTTCTACGTAACTAATATCTTGTACACCTGATGTATGCATAGGTGTTGGGACACATACAAATATAAAATCTGCTGTGTGTACTTCCTCTAATGTGTTAAATGTTCTTGCTGGGTCAACGTCGTAAATTAATACTTCGTTAGATAGCGAAAAAGCAAACGCTTGTGCCTCACCTACAAAACCATTACCTATAACTCCTACTTTCATTTATGTTAATGTTGACCTAGTCCTTACTACTTGTCTATTAAACACTTTAGGTTCAAAAACATGTAACCAGGTACTGTATGATTCGTCTATTATATTTGGTTTGTTTAGTCTGTATTTTATAATATAGTCATTTATTGTCTTATCTCCAACGTTATTACTAACTATTCTAGCTTTAGTTAATATTTTGCTATGTAGATGTTCTAA
>Ga0075475_10002056_pt1 | contig 10150 bp, 8 predicted proteins | sample DEB08_DNA_10_FD_76342 | JGI IMG/M metagenome (GOLD analysis project Ga0075475, IMG submission 76342) | Aqueous microbial communities from the Delaware River and Bay under freshwater to marine salinity gradient to study organic matter... | ecosystem: Environmental > Aquatic > Marine > Coastal ... | reverse complement strand
GGATCTTTTTTCAATTCAATAACAGGTTGTTCCATAGTAATAGGTATTGGAGTCTCGGATTCAGGAATAGTAGTAGTTTGAGTAGAAGTAAAATCAGATAAGTGAATAATAGGACCACTCCTAACATTTTTTACATCGAAATCAGTAGGTAAATCAATAGAAACAAATGGATCATTTTGAATAGGTTGAATTTGAGAATGTAATGAATCATTACCACCTTTCATAGGTTTATGTTTTAAAGATTTGGCTTTGTGTTTTTTATGTTTTTTTTGTTTTTCAGTTTTATTTTTATTACTAATTTTATTTAAATATTCAATTGAATTAACGAAATCATTATGGAAGTCAGATTTATGCTTTTCTTCAACAGGATTATCAATAACTTTATCATTGGTAATTTTTTGTTGTTGTTGATGTTTTTTGATTTTTTCGAGTAAATCCTTTTTTAATTTATTTGGTTTAATAAGTGTCTTTGGTTTTTCTTTTTTCTGTTTTTTACCTGTATTTTTTTTAGTTTTATTATTTCCCCCATTAAATAAAGATTCATTGAACTGGATAGTTTTTTTTTCAGACATAATATATTTTTACCTATAAAATAATACGAAAAAATTAACAATAAAGAGTATTATATAAATTTTTCACTCGGAGTTTTTCTTCTTGGCGTTTTTCAGAATCACCCATTTTTTTATATATTTCAAATCCCTTTTCTAAATCTTTATTGGAAATTTTTGTTTTTTCTTCCTTTGGTAGGCAAAATACACGACGACTATGTGCAATTTTAACTTTTGAAAATAATGTTTCCATATCTCTACCGAAAAATGAAAAAAACTCTTTATTTTTCTCAAACCATTCATCCTTCAAATCTTCCTTTAAAGACCAATTATTATCTGTAATTTTTTTCTCAAATATTAATCTTAATTCATTTGGATTATAATCATCAATTTTGAATTTCCATGTAAATCTAGATTCCAGTCCTGGATTATAGCTAAAAAAACAATCCTTTAATTCTTGCTCATATCCCGCTATAATACACATTAAATCTTTTTTGTGGTCACTTAATGCTTCACAAATAGTATCTATAGATTCTTTTGAAAAGGAATCTCTTTTTTCTTTGTTTCCTAAAGCATATGCTTCATCAATAAATAATACTCCTCCTAAACACTCTTTAATCACATCTTTGGTTTTCAATGCAGTTTGACCTAAATAACCAGCTACTAGGTCATCTCTAGTCACCTTTTTAAATACATTTTTTTTTAACATGCCTAAATTACTGAATATTTTACCCATTATTTTCGCTACTTCTGTTTTACCAGTCCCTGGAGGACCATATATAACCGCATGCATGTAATCAGAATTATTAGGAGATGTATTATGTAAATCTTGAATAAAATATAGAATTTGGTCTACAATGTTTTCTTTAATTGAATGCATACCTATCATATTCTGCAACTCTAAAAGTGACGGTTTAATAGCATGGAGAGATTTCATATTAATATTATATTCCACATTATCAGCTAAAGGATATTTATCACATAAATTAATTAAATCTATTAAATTATCTATGGACGCATTAATTAATATTTGTTCTTTTATAATATTTTTTGCTTCTTCATTCTTGAAGGGGTCATCCATAGCGATTTGTGGAAAAATAGAAGGTGATCCAGAGAAAAAGGGTGAATTATAAGTAGAAATGAATTCTTTTTCTTTTTGATCTAGAAGAAATTTTAAGAAAATATCGGTATTTGTAGATTTATCATTTTGTTTATCGGAAGATTTTGAATCGAGATATGTTATAAGTTTATTAGAGTTCATATTATTATTATCAAATTTATTATTTATATTATTTTTATTTGTAATATCCGATTCACTATATAATTTTAATAATTTCATATTGTTTGAATTATCAAAGAGAGAAAAATGACTATTTGAGAAATTAGAATCATTAGACATCAAAAAAATATTGTTATTAGATGGATCTGCCAAATTTTTATTATGTCTATTTTTCTTTTTATTGGAAAATGAATTGCGATTATTAGTCATATATATATATATTAATATTATTTTTATAATGATTTAAAAATAAATTGATGTTAATATTAATTTATAAAATGATTCAAGAAATAAAGATGACAGACCTAGAAAAGGAAATTAAAGAGAATTTGGGGAAATACATAGAGACCCCATGGGCGGTAATAGAGTCTTATTTCAAGGATCAACATTTAGCTCAGTTGGTTAGACATCAACTTGAATCTTATAATGATTTTGTAAATTATCAAATTCAAAAAACAATAGATATGTTTAACCCAGTGCAAATATGCAGTGAAAATGATTTTGATAAAGATTCCGGTAAGTATAGTTTAGAAATATTTATTACTTTTGAAAATTTTCATTTATATAGACCGCAAATTCATGAAAATAATGGTGCTTCCAAGTTAATGTTTCCACAAGAAGCAAGATTAAGAAATTTCACATATGCTTCTATGATGACTATCGATTTAAATATCAAATATATTGTGCGTAGTGGTTCTCAGTTGGAAAATTGTCAAACATTTTATAAAATTTTACCTGGAATCCATATTGGTAAGTTGCCAATTATGTTGAAGTCTTCTGTATGTGTATTGAAACAATATCAACATATAAATGAAAGTATAAGCGGAGAATGTAAATTTGATGCAGGAGGTTATTTCATAATTAATGGTAGTGAAAAAACAGTTTTAGGCCAAGAAAGGGCTGCTGAGAATCGGGTTTACTGTTTTAATGTAAGTAAAAATAATAATAAATGGAATTGGATGGCAGAAATCAAATCGGTTCCAGATTTTAAATGTATTAGTCCAAAACAAATTAATATGATGATTACAAATAAAAATACTGGATTTGGGACTAGTATTTATATGCAAATTCCTAGGTTGAAAAATCCAGTTCCTTTATTTATTGTATTTAGAGCATTGGGAGTTTTATCCGATAAAGAAATTTGTGAAAAAATCATTTTAAATATGGATGATAAAAAATATAAAAAAATGGTATTTGGTCTTCAAGGTAGTATTATTGAAGCAAATTCAATTATGACACAAGAAGATGCTATTAAATATTTAATGGGTCATGCCATGTTTACTCCCATTAATATGGATAAGGAATCTGGTGCAAAAAAGAAAAAAGAATTTACACTGGATATTTTAAATAATGATTTATTCCCACATTGCTTTAATGAAACTCAAAAAATTTATTTCTTGGGTTATATGACAAATAAATTACTAAGATGTAGTCTGGAATGGATTCAACCTGATGATAGAGACTCTTATTTAAATAAGAGAATTGATTTAACAGGGACATTATTGAATAATTTGTTTAGAAACTACTTTAATAAATTAGTAAAAGATATGCAAAAACAGATTATTAGAGAAATTAATAATGGTTCTTGGAGATCCACTGAGGATTATTTAAATATTATTAATAACACCAACATTTACAAAATCGTCAAATCTACTACGATTGAAAATGGATTAAAAAGAGCATTATCTACTGGAGATTTTGGAATAAAAAATGTTAACAGTAATAAAGTAGGTGTGGCACAAGTATTAAATAGATTAACTTATATTTCCAGTTTAAGTCATTTGCGTAGAATTAACACTCCAATTGATAAGAGTGGAAAATTAATTCCTCCTAGAAAATTGCATAATAGTTCTTGGGGATTCTTATGTCCTGCTGAGACTCCAGAGGGAGCTAGTGTCGGTGTAGTTAAAAATTTAAGTTATATGAGTCATATTACTATACCAAGTAATAGTGGACCTTTACATGAATATATTAGTCCTTTTGTGGATGATCTAGATAATTTTGAATCCATGGAGTTAGATAAATATGTAAAGGTGTTTGTAAATGGGGCTTGGATTGGTATAAGTAAAAATCCTATTGAGTTATTTGAATCATTTACCGAAAAAAAACATAAGGGGATTATTAATATTTATACCAGTATTATCTTTGATTATCGAAATCGAGAAATAAGAATTTGTAATGATGCTGGTAGATTAATTAGACCGGTATTAAGAGTGAAAAATAATAATGTATTATTAAAAAAGAGTATAGTTGAAAAGATTAAGAAGGAGGAATTAGAATGGAATGATTTATTGACAGATTGTAAAATAGAGGAATCTGTGTTAGAATATATAGATCCCGAAGAACAGAGTTTCAGTATGATTGCAATGAAACCAAATGAACTTTATAAAGCAAATCAGTTTATTTATAAATATACACATTGTGAAATTCATCCAAGCACAATATTCGGAATATTAGCCTCATGTATTCCTTTCCCTGATCACAATCAAAGTCCAAGAAATACATATCAATCAGCAATGGGCAAACAAGCAATGGGTATGTATGTGACTAATTTTGATAATAGGATGGATAAAACGGCATATGTTTTAACATATCCAGCTCGCCCATTGGTAGATACACGAGTAATGGGAATGGTTCAATTAGACAAAATACCTGCTGGTGGGCCTGTAATTGTGGCAATTATGACGCATACAGGTTTTAATCAAGAGGATAGTTTATTGTTTAATCAAGGATCTATAGATAGAGGATTGTTTCAAGCAACAATATATCATACAGAAAAAGACGAAGATAAAAAAATAAATGGTGATGAAGAAATCCGTTGTAAACCGGATAGGTCCAAAACCAAAGGTATGAAATATGGAAATTATGACAAAATTACGAATAAAGGAATTGTGCCAGAAAATACTTTATTAGAAAATAATGATGTGATTATTGCCAAGGTTGTGCCTATTAAAGAAAATAGAAACGATCATACAAAGGTGATTAAGTATGAGGATTTAAGTAGGACCTATAGAACAAATGAAGAGTCTTATGTTGATAAAAACTTTATTGATAGAAATGGAGATGGATATAACTTTTGTAAAGTAAGGATCAGAACTGTTAGACGACCTGTAATTGGGGATAAATTTTCATCGAGACATGGACAAAAAGGAACCATTGGAAATATTATTCCGGAATGTGATATGCCTTATACTTCTACTGGAGTAAAACCAGATATTATTATTAATCCTCATGCTATTCCATCTCGTATGACTATTGGTCAATTAAAAGAAACATTGTTAGGAAAAGTCCTAGTAGAATTAGGATTATTTGGAGATGGAACTTCTTTTGGAGACTTGACCATTGATACTATTCGTAAAGAATTGACCAAAGTAGGTTATGAATCTAATGGAAATGAGCTAATGTATAATGGTCAAACAGGAGAACAAATAGAGACTAGTATATTTATTGGACCTGTGTTTTACCAAAGACTAAAACATATGGTTAGGGACAAACAACATAGTAGGTCTATTGGTCCTATGGTCAATCTTACCAGACAACCTGCTGAAGGTAGAAGTCGTGATGGTGGACTACGATTTGGAGAGATGGAGAGAGATTGTATGGTAAGTCATGGTGCTTCTAGATTCACTAGAGGTCGATTGTATGATGCATCGGATAAATATCAAGTAAATGTATGTAAGAAATGTGGTATGATAGCATCTTATAATGATAAAATGCAAATACATTTGTGTAAAACATGTGACAATCGTGTTGATTTCAGTTATGTAGAAATACCTTATGCTTGCAAGTTATTATTTCAAGAATTACAGACAATGAATATTGCTCCAAGAATCATGACTTAAATACAAATTAGATTTTCATTAGGTTTATGATTAATTGGGATAGAAATAAGATGTGAAAATTGAAGTGGATTTAAATCGCCTTCTAATGGGTCACTAGCATTTATTATTTCCTTTAATAATTTTTTATTCATATATATGTCTTGATGAATAAAATCCATCATAATCATTTTGGTTAATTTTTTTTGAATTACTTGTAAATCACTCAAATTAGGAGTTTTAAGTTCTTGTAAGTTAAAAAAAGCAACTTTAGATTGAGGCATATTACCACCTATTATTATTCTGCAAATTGTATTGCCTAATTTATCTCTCTTTATTTCTTTTTTATTATCAGTTAATCCTTGTGAAGCATTATCATAACTTATCCCAATATAACTGCCGTGATTAATAATTTTTTTTTTAAATGTGGTGGCTTTATGTCTACAATTTATTTTTTTTGTTGTTTTATAGTTAGAACAAAATAATACGAGGTTAGGTAATGAGAATTTTTCATCCATATGGAAATATGTTCTATCTTCTTTAGCATTGGTTATGGTAGGAGGTAAATAAGCAATAGGATCTCCATTTGTAACAATTCTTTGAAAAAATAATCTTTTTTCTTTGATAAATTTTTCAAATTGATTTGCTACTTCCCCATTGATTACTCTAGGTGCTCCTTGGGTTATACAGGTGATTTTAGAAGATTTATGTTTTTTTAACCAAAAATAAGAAAATATTTGTGCACACGCACCACCTAAGGAATGTCCTGTAGAAACAAGTTTATAATTTTTAGAAGAGAGAAAATCATTGGCTAAATATTGTATTGATTCATTCATAGTATAAAATATTTCCGCAACAATTTTAAATATGCCTAATAAAAATGCGTTATCTGAACCCTTACAAATTTTATATGGAACGGAAGAAGATAATTTGGAATAAGATAAACCACTTTTGGGAGAAGATGTTCCCCTAAATGCAACAAAAATAGTATTCATTACTTTATCAGCAATAATATAAACACTAGAATAATTGGAAGTTGAAATAAGGATATATTTAACATGGGGATCTTCTGAATAAATAATTTTTTTATTATGTAAAATTTTATTAATGGATTTGCTAATCGGAATTATATCATTAATAACAGGAGTTAATATAGAGTTTTGATTTAATCCTTTAATTTTTGAAATTTGTTTTTTAAATTCAGGAATAGAAAATATTTCTTTATATTTTCCAATAAAATTGGAATTATTAAAATAGGCTAATCTGGATTGTATGGAACAAATGTAGGATATAAGGGGAATATTACTCATATTTATATAATTTATATAAAAAAATAAAATACAATATAGCTTTAGCAGATTTTTTTATTAGAATTATATATATAAGATGCCTAATTGTGGAAATCAAACTCAAAATCCCGGATATAAAGCTGCTGGTTACCCAGGAATTCAAATGAGATTAATAGGAGGAGGTGCAAATAGCACCAGTGGTTCTGGAATGGAAGGAGGTTCCTCCAGAGAACGCACTAGATTTTTACTCCGTGAGGCTTGGAATGGATCTGCTGCAACTGGAACAGTTAAAGGAGTAAAAATTGGTGCAACACCATTTAGAGCTGTTAATAATGCAGGCGATTTATTAAATCGTCAATATTTTACATCTGGAGGTTCTAATCAAGTTAAAACAGGAAGAATCCGATTAGCGGCTAATCAATCTGCTACAATTTTAGGAGGAAATATATTTGTTCAACCAAATCCTACAGGAATACCAAGTGCCACTACAAATGTAAAATATGTATATGATGGTTCTGATTATACAAAATTCAAGAAACAACAAGCTGTAAATAGAAACTATAATGATTATAGTTATGGTGGAGCTGGAGCAAGTAACACCTTTATTGCACTTAACCGTGTAAGAAGATAAATTAATTTTAAATATTTTATATATAATCTATTATATATATAATATGCAATATACTTATAGTCAAACATCTTATAATCCTCCTATGCCCAAATTGTTGACTGGACCAGCCAGCCAAGGTGTTTTAATAAAAGATAGAGGAGATAACGCGGTGATTAATGCACAAATGGGTATGCCTCAAAAATTCTATCCTTCAGCTGGAGATTCTATGTTTTCTAGAGCCCGTAAAGCATATATCCAAGATAGTGGAGGAGGAACATTATTGCAAGGTAATTATGATTCTTCACAACATATTTACCTTAAAAAATTAAATGCAATTGGTAAATCCTCTACTACTCAATCTACTGTTTCTTTTCAAGGTTTAGCACAAAAGCAAGATCATTATAGAAATAGTGCTTTGGCCAGAGTTAGAGGAGGAGGAACAGTTGCCCCTAAGAAAAAAGGTGCTTTAGCAAATCCATATAAATCGGGTGGTGGATCAGCTTTGTCAGGAACCGGAAATAGACAAGTATTTGCTAATGGAGCCACCAAAGTAAATTAATATGCGTAATTTTTTTTTATATAATTAATTTATATATCATGATGAACAAATACCTTGTCGAGTTTTTAGGAACTTTATTCTTCCTTTATGTTATCTTAGCTACTGGAAATGCTCTAGCCATTGGTGCTGCTTTAGCAATTGCTATTTTAGTAGGAGGTAAAATCTCTGGTGGAAGTTTCAACCCTGCTGTCACTATTATGATGGTTGCTGCTGGTAAATTCCCTAAGAGTGATTTGATCCCTTATATTTTAGCTGAAGTTGCTGGAGGTTTAGCAGCTTTAGAATTATATAAACGCGTTAAACTTTAATTAAATTATATTATATAATATTTTCTATAATTATTATATAATTATGTCTACTGATGCTACTACTATGTCAACTCCTCCTGCTACAGGAGAAAAAAAAGGAATGTTTGATAAATTAGGTGAACATGCTACCAATGCTTTTTCTGGTTTATTCGGAAAGAAGAAAACTGCTTCTACTACTACTACTACTACTACTGCCCCTGGTTTAACAGGAGGAAGATCAAGACGCCGAAGAAGATCTAGATCTAGAAAAGGAGGTAACCCTAAGAAAGGAATGGCTTCAAAATCTAGAAAAGGAAGAAAAGACTTTGTAACTCACAAAGGTGATAAATATTATAACAGAAAGGGACATAGACAAAGCAGAAATGCAAAGGGAAAAAGAAAATCCCCTTACAGAAAACATTAAATATTTATTAATAATTTAAATTTTTTATTAATAAATTTATTTTCTCTCTTTTATTCTTTTCATTAATGCAATTAAAAGATAAACACCCATCACTCCTAAAGAAGCATAAAATAATTTTACTAAAAAATCATTTGGAATAGAAGACCTTTTAGACCTCATATTTGTAAATGCTTCCCTACATTTTTCTTTAGTAATTGGATTTGTGTTATTAGGAAAAGAACAAGGATTAAGATTTTGAATATCAATAGTAGTGACATGTCTAGTTTCAGAACCCCTATTATTATTTACATCTACAGTTTCTAAAGTTATTTCTTGGCATTCAGGTTGAGAACCAGCCATAAAAGCTTGAAATATTAACATAGGATTCATTGCAGATAAATTACTCATTGTTCCTGGCACTAATCCTTCAAATTCCGAAAAATTCATATTCATTCCCCCACTGATAAAAGGTATCGAACCATCAGGTATATTATTTACATAAACATACCTATCTACTACTTCTCCAGTACTTTTATCTTTACATGTAGCAAAAGTTTTTAAAAAAAACTTATCACCTAAAGGTTTTCCAGTCTTAGATGCATTTCCTCGTCCTGTAACTAAGACTTCTACATATGATATTAAACCAGCAACATCACTCGCAATAGTAGATATGGAACCATTACTACTCATTCCCATTTGGGATGGGGATTTGATTTGTTTCCAATATTTATAATCAGGTCCTAATAATTTTTCTTCTATAGATTGCACATCTGTTAATACTTCTTGAAATAAATTAGCCATATATATATTAATAAATTATTAATTTTTATAATTACTTTATTTTTCTTTCTTTACTATATACTAATATGTCTAAACCAGTTAATTTTAGCTATTCAAATACTTTAACATCTACTCAACAACCTATTGTTAGTCAAAAAGGAACTACAACTAACACTGGGACTACTATGTCTGCTTCTTCAAATGGAGTAATGGCTGGATTTAGTAGACCTAATGTAAATGTAGGACATATCGGGCCTGGAGAAAGTCCTATTGCCAATTTATATGAATATAATTTAAATTTCAGAGGTCCTTTTGGCAAAGCCTATCCTATGAAACATTGGAGAAGACAACTAAGTGTTAATGGAAAAAGTGGAAGAAGTGCTGCTTTAGTTAGTTTAAGCGAAAGACCAGGAGGCACCGTATTTAGGGGATATATTGCTCCTGGAACAACATGTGCTTGCGACCCTTCAGGAAATAATTTATATATTACATTTGATAATAAGTTTTTACAATCTACTTCTAAAACTATTAAACCTCAATCCGCTCCCACTTTAGCTGATACTACAAACAACAAAGT
>Ga0075475_10002055_pt1 | contig 10151 bp, 10 predicted proteins | sample DEB08_DNA_10_FD_76342 | JGI IMG/M metagenome (GOLD analysis project Ga0075475, IMG submission 76342) | Aqueous microbial communities from the Delaware River and Bay under freshwater to marine salinity gradient to study organic matter... | ecosystem: Environmental > Aquatic > Marine > Coastal ... | reverse complement strand
CGGACGACCATTAATAAACTACTCATTAAAGAAAAGTTGGCTGTCGCATACACCGGACAAAATAAAAAAGACATAGCTGCTGCACAAGAGGCTAATCGTTTAGCACTAGTAAAGAAGGGGAAACTGTAATGAAAAAAGAAGTTTGGCAGTATGGCACTTTGTACTACAACCCCAACGCAGGGGAGGGTGAAATAGACCTTTGGGAAGATTTTCATAACGAGCACTTCGTTATCCAATTAGATATCTTACAGGATTGGCGGGACTACCTTGATAACTTGTACGACAAAACCTTAGAAGAAAGCAGAAAATTATAATGGACATAATAACAATAGACTTTGAAACTTATTACAGCAAAACTTTTGGCTTTAGGAAATTAACGACTGAGCAGTACGTGCGTAGTCCTGACTTTGAAGTCATAGGTGTTGCTGTAAAAGTTAATGACGGGGATACTGAATGGTTGAGCGGGGCGTTCGATGATCTCAAAACTTATCTACAGAGTGAGTACGATTGGGCTAACTCTGCAATACTGGCTCACAATACTTTGTTTGATGGGGCTATTCTTAATTGGCTTTTTGGCATTAGGGGTAGGGTTTATTTTGATACTCTCAGTATGGGGCGTGCTCTTCATGGGGTGGATGCTGGGGCATCTCTTAAAGCGTTGTCTGATATGTATGGCATCGGTCAGAAAGGAACCGAGGTACTCAAGGCAGAAGGTAAGAGAAGGGGAGATTTTACCGAGGAAGAACTAGCCGAGTATGGGGACTACTGTATAAATGATGTGGAGTTGACCTATAAACTGTTCGACATCTTTATGAAGAAACGTGGGTTCCCCATGATCGAACTCAAGGTGATAGACATGACCCTACGTATGTTTATCGAACCTATGCTTGAACTAGACGTAGCCAAACTAGACAACCATCTTGATACCCTTAAAGAACAAAAAGAGAAACTTCTTTTACAGAGTGGTGTTGAGTTAGAAAACCTTATGTCTAACAACAAGTTTGCAGAGTTGTTACGTAACGCCGGGGTAGAACCACCAACAAAAATCAGCGCACGTACGGGCAAGGAAACCTACGCATTTGCCAAGACAGACGAGGGGTTTAAGGCGCTACAAGAACATGAGGATATAGAAGTACAGACGCTAGTTGCTGCAAGACTAGGTTTGAAAAGTACTTTAGAAGAAACAAGAACAGAACGCTTCTTGGATATTGCTACCCGTGGAAAGAAGATGCCAGTTCCCATCAAATATTACGCAGCGCATACGGGGCGTTGGGGTGGTTCTGATAAGGTAAACCTACAAAACTTACCATCACGAGGGCCAAATGCAAAGGTATTGAAATCATGTATTTGCGTCCCTGAAGGGCACACCCTGATCCAAGCCGATTCTGCTCAGATAGAGGCACGAGTGCTGGCGTGGTTGGCGGAACAAAACGATTTGGTCTTAGCATTCAAACGTGGTGAAGATGTATACAAGATAATGGCTGCAAGTATATACAAAACTAAAGTAGAGAAAGTCACACCAGAGCAACGCTTCATAGGTAAGACTACAATACTTGGTGCTGGATACGGCATGGGCGCTGTACGATTCCGAGAACAATTGAAAACATTTGGTGTAGAAGTTGACGAGAAAGAATGTCGTCGCATTGTGGGGGTGTACCGTAGTGCCAACAGCAAGATCACTAAATTGTGGCGAACGGCTAATACCGCACTGGGATGTCTGCACGGCAACGCCATAACAACGGTAGGTAAGAAAGGCGTTCTAAAACTCCTACCAAAGGAAAACGCCATCCAGTTACCGTCAGGTCTTAGTATGTATTACAACAAACTTAAGATGGAGTTAGATGAAGATGGTAGGGAACAGTATTCCTACAAAACCCGCATGGGTTACATAAAAATATACGGCGGCAAAGTTATTGAAAATGTATGCCAAGCCATAGCGCGTTGTGTAATGGCAGAACAAATGCTGGAAATACAAAAGAAGTATAGGATTTTGCTAACAGTCCACGACTCTGTGGTATGCTGTGTCCCTGACGAACAAGTTATTGAAGCTTGTAATTACATAGATTCCTGTATGGCTTTTGTCCCCGAATGGGCCTCTGGTCTACCCGTCCGTGGGGATGTGGAAATCGGGAAGAATTATGGAGAGTGTATCGAATGGGTACGAGAACAGCATGGTCTTTCAGTAGCCTAAAGACTTTTGAGCAATGCCCGAAAAAGTATTACCACCTGAAGGTAGCAAAGGACTACGAAGAAAACTTCAATACTGAAGCAATGCGGTACGGTAATGAGTACCACAAGGCAGCGGAGGATTACGTAGGTGGGGTAGTTAGCGAACTAGACCCACGATTTGATTACACACAAAACGTATTAGATAAGTTGTTGGCGATGTCGGGCGAGAAGCTCTGTGAATACAAGATGGGCATTACGTCAAACTTGGAACCTTGTGAGTTTTTTGCTGATGATGTTTGGTATCGAGGCGTAGCTGACTTAATTATTTTGGATAAAGACGCAGGGGTAGCCAGAGTTTTTGATTACAAGACGGGTAAATCTGCCAAGTACGCTGACGTAGGGCAGTTGGAGCTTATGACCCTGTGTGTATTCAAACACTTCCCTGAGATACATACAGTAAAAGCCGGGTTGTTGTTCGTTGTGTGTAACAAGTTAATTAAACAAACCTACGAAAGAAAAGACGAATCAAAGTTGTGGGAGAAGTGGTTAACCAAATATGGGATTTTAGAAAAGACCCTTGTAACTGATGTATGGAATCCGAGACCCACTGGATTGTGCAAGGCTCATTGCATTATACTAGAGTGTCCTCATAACGGGAGAAGGTGATGCCGTATACAAAAAAGAAACGTCCGTATAAAAAGGAGTACGAGCAACAGAAGAAGCGTGGTGAACATGCTGATCGTATGGAGCGGCAGCGTGCACGGCGTAAGATAGACAAGGAAGGTGTGGATAAAAACAAGAACGGCAAAGCCGACAAGCGAGAGGGCAAGGACGTTAGCCACAAGAAAGCACTGAGCAAAGGTGGCAAGAACTCTCATGGAACTAAGATAGAAAGCAAGTCCAAGAACAGATCGTTCAAGCGAGACTCTAAAGGGCGATTAGTTTCTGAAACTAGTAAACGCGAAAAGAAAAAGAAATAAACTGGAGAATGATGAGATGCAAGACGAAATACCTACAGTAAATTGTTACATACGTGGCAGACAATATGTCTTTGTGTGCGAAGAATGCGGAGGCAGGCATTACCACGGACTAAGTGGGGGAGAAGGGCATAGGTCTTCCCATTGTACCGTAGAGGGTGCGTACCCTAGAGGTTACAACTTAAAATACAGCCCAGAAGAAGATTTAAGGAGCCTCTGCGTTACTGGTGATCATCCGGAAGCCATTGAAAATAGAAACGAACTTCTAGCAATGGCTGCTAAGTATCCAGATAAACTAGTAGGGTAACTTAAATGCGAGTAGTTGATAACAGGGGTTTACGCCTGCGGGTTCGTGACCCCCAAAGAATTACAACAGCCATACCGACTAGCCGTGATCTCGGCAACAACGAAGTCCTAGTTAAGTGGGGTGTAGACGAAGCACGAGTGCTACGCAATCTTAACGTCAAGAATGTACCGTCCCCAATACTAGGTCAGTACGATTGGCCGGGCCGATACAAACCTTTCGAGCATCAAAAGACTACATCATCCTTTCTTACACTAAATAAGAAAGCGTTTTGCTTTAACGAACAAGGTACAGGAAAAACTGCCTCTGCTATCTGGGCTGCTGACTTCTTACTCAAACAAGGGGTTATTAACAAAGTACTGATTATTTGCCCTTTGTCGATTATGGATTCTGCATGGAGGGCTGACCTGTTTACCTTCGCTATGCACCGTAGTGTGGATATAGCGCACGGAGCAAAAGATAAACGCCGTAAAATAATCTCAGGCGACTCAGACTTTGTGATTATTAACTATGATGGCGTCGAGATAGTAGAAGATCATATACAGATGGCCGAGTACGATCTAATAATTGTAGATGAAGCCACACATTATAAGAACGCAAATTCAAAACGCTGGAAAGTACTTAACAGAATAATAAAACCCGACACATGGGTGTGGATGATGACGGGTACTCCTGCTGCTCAGTCCCCCCTTGATGCTTTCGGGTTAGCCAAAATGATTAACCCATTAGCTGTACCGCGTAGTTTCTCCGCGTTCCGTGAGATGGTTATGTACAAAGTGACTCAATTTAAGTGGGTTCCTAAAGACAATGCTGTAAATAAAGTACATGCAGCATTACAGCCAGCAATACGGTACACGAAAGAACAATGCCTCGACTTACCAGAAATGACGTACGCCAAGCGTGAGATCGAACTAACAACACAACAGAACAAATACTACAAAGCTATACGCAGTCACATGCTAACAATGGCGGCTGGAGAGCAAGTTACTGCACCAAACGCCGCTGTAACTATGAATAAGTTACTGCAAATATCTTGTGGTGCAGTCTACGCCGATAGTGGAGAGACGGTAGAATTTGATATCAAGAACCGATACAAAGTACTGAAGGAAGTTATTGATGAGACAAGCCAGAAGGTTTTGATCTTTGTGCCCTTTAAGCACGTCATCGACATACTATCTGAGAAACTTTTTAAGGACAAAATATCTAACGGCATCATTCGGGGGGACGTAAGTGTTTCAAAGCGCACCCAACTGTTTAAAGAATTCCAAGACACGGACGACCCCAGAGTCCTAATAATACAGCCACAAGCCGCAGCGCATGGTGTCACCCTTACCGCAGCAAACACTATCGTATGGTGGGGGCCAGTGGCTTCCCTAGAAACTTATGCTCAAGCTAATGCACGCGTGCATCGGTCTGGGCAAAAGCATCCTTGTACAGTCGTACAGTTACAAGGTTCCCCGGTTGAGAAAAGAGTATACAAACTACTTGACCAAAGAATAGATGTGCATACAAAAATAATAGATTTGTACAATGAAGTACTTGAAATGTAAAAGCACTGTACATATAATCAATCCTCCTAATTAAAATATAAAGGAGAACGATGTAATGACCGAAGCTGAAGAAGTTGGTTTAGACCGTCTTGTTGACGCTTGTATAAAAATCCGTGATCGAAAGGCTGCTATTACTAGTGAAATGAACACTAAGCTTAGTGCGCTCGACGAGAAGCTGGATAAATTTAAACAAGTGCTCAACGAACATTGCGAATCTACTGGCGCTGAGTCAGTACGGACTGCAACAGGTACTTTCTACCGATCAGTTAGAACCAAGTTTTGGACTTCTGATTGGGAGAGTATGAACAAGTTTATCATGGAGCATGGTGCTATGGACTTGATGGAGAAACGCCTTCATCAAACCAACATGCGTACCTTCCTTGAGGAGAATCCTGACAAACTACCGCCCGGTCTAAACGCTGATAGCGAATACACTATAACTGTACGGAGGAAAAAATAGTGTCAGATACAAAGTACGTTACTTTGGATGAACTAGCTGCACACGTAGGTGTCAAAGTGTCTACGGTTAGGCAGTGGGTAAAGCGCGGGTTCGTCCCGCGTGAGACTTATATAAAGGCCGGTAATACCTACCGTTTCTGTGTGGAAGATGTAGTTGCTGCACTGCGGAAGGAAGAACCAAAGGGTAAGTATGAAGCAGCAGTTGAGAAAGCCGCAGATAACTTACACGAAACAACTGCTACAGATGTTCCACTGGAGGGTGAGGTTTTACCGCCTTCTGAAATAGAAGACTTGCTAGCGGAGCTAGATGATGACATCTGATGGGTTGCCTGATAGCTATAAGAACTTGTTTTCTAAGTTAAAACCAGAGGCTTCAAAATCAGATATCAATCGGATAAGTATTCGAGAGAATGCGTTTCGCAAAGTAGTTAGTGGTAAAGAAACGGAGGTATTGGAAAGCAGTGTTTTAAAACTTGTAATAGTAAAGACTGCACCAATTTCCAGAATGTATTATGCTGGGCAGTTCGTGCCCGGCGAACACAACCCCCCCACTTGTTGGTCTGACGATCATGCAAGTGGGAGACCTTCTAAGAATGTTCTTGAAGGTAAACAACACATTACATGTTTTGATTGTAAGCAAAACATAAAAGGTTCCGGACAAGGTAACTCCCGTGCGTGTCGGTTTCGGCAACGCATTGCGATCATGCTAACTGACGATGATGGTGAGCTTACTGATGATACGGTGTACCAACTTGACCTTCCGTCTACCAGTATTTTTGGTAGCGATCAAAAGAAGATGTCAATGCAAGCGTTTGCAAAGTATTTGAATAGCAACAAGACGCCAATAGCTACTGTTCTTGTAGAGGCTAGGTTTGATGAAGACTCACACATACCTAAACTTTATTTTAAAGCAGTGCGCCCTTTGGAAGAAAATGAAATTTTAATTGCGATGCACGCGCAGAAAGACCCAGACACTAAGGAATTAGTGAAACTTGTTTTTAAATCTAACGCCTCACAGAACAACAATACTGAAAGTGTATTCGACGTTGTTGAAGGGGAAGGAGTATACGTTCAAGAGTAGTACTGTAATACCTAACCTTGGCTACAAAAGCCAAAGCAATTTAATCCTTGTTAATACGAGAGCGATATGAGCAAAAATACTTTTATGATACGCGGCGTGGAGGCGTTATACCCACGACTAGACCAGCCTTACCATTTCTCATCTACAGGCGGTAAGAGCGGTAAGGGCGGCACTGTACCTTGTGCAGCTACTGACCAAGGCGCTGAATACAGCATGAGCTTTAAGATGGACAAAGCGCAAGCTAAAGAGCTACTAGCTGCTATGACTAGCGCCTACGAAGAAGCACGAGAAGAAGATTGGCCCGGCTTATCTATGCCGTTTAAGAAGCCTGAAGATGGCGGTATTGTAGGTAAGGCTAAGATAGCTGCTTCTTACAAGAACCCACCTAAGCAATTCGACGCTGCAACTAAACCTTTGCCCGATGATTTTCAACTCACTACAGGTAGTATTGTAAACTTGTTTGTAGAGTTGATCCCCTATAGTGGTGGTATGGGTAGCAGCGTGTCTCTACGGTTGCGGCAAGTACAAGTTATTAAACTTAAAGAGAACACTCAGGGTTCTGTGTTTGATAAGCAAGAAGGGTTCACTCAATACGAAGATAGCATGTTCGATGCTGTTTCAACTGATGCCCCCAAAGAAGCTCCCAAAGAAGAACCAGAAGAACCAGAAGAACCAAAAGTTCGTGAGACAAAGAAAAAGCCACCGGCTGATGACGACTTGTCTTCGATGCTTGATGAGTTTGACGATTAATAACTTTTGTTCCTTTAATTTGAGACGCCCTTCGGGGCGTCCTTTCTCTACGACATATGACTTATGGATACTCGACAGTTTTTAAATACTGTCTTAGGAAACGAGGGTTTTTATTGCACAGTCGGAATGAAAGATGGGATTGATGTAAAGTTTTCAGAAACAAAAGAAGATGCTCTATCCCATATAAATACTGCTAATGATAATGACAATAATGTGTATGTAGCTCTAGCTACGTTTAACACAGAAAAGCGCGAAAAGAACAATGTTAAGCAGTTAAAGACTTTATTTCTCGATATAGATTGCGGTGAAGAAAAAGACTACCCAACTAAGACAGAGGCTTATGCAGCCTTAAAAGAGTTTATAAAACGCTACACCCTACCAAAACAATCTATCCTTGTTGATTCAGGGCGTGGTTGGCATGTTTACTGGGTGTTAGATAAACCGTATGGCAAAGACGAATGGGTTGCCGTTGCGGAACAATTAAAGAGAACCTGCAAACATGCAGGGTTTAAAGCAGACGTACAAGTTACTGCGGATGCTGCTCGGATATTACGCGTACCGGGGACACGTAACCACAAGACTAGCACCCCTTTAGATTGCACTGTGTATAACCACAATGATGGCGTAGTTAGTTTGGAAGAGTTTTCATCCAAGCTGCCAGAAGATTTGATACCAGTTCTTTCTACACAAGAATTTTCAGAAGAAGATCAGGAGGATATGAAGAACGCTCTGGGCAACAGAGTGATAAAAAGATTTGAAGTACTGCTAGATAAAACAGTAAACGGTACGGGCTGTGCTCAGATAGACAGAGCCATACGTGAGCCTGATTCAATAAGCTACGCGTTGTGGACGCACGTTATGTCCATAGCAAAGTTCTCCGATATAGATATAAGCGATGCGCGTGGTATGGAGAACGTACACGCTATATCTAGTGGGTATAAAGATTACACCGAAGAAGAAACAAATAACGTAGCGCGTACCATCGAGGCACCGCACGGTTGTGCAAGATTTGAAGAAGAGTACCCAGAGGGTTGTGAAGGTTGCCCACATAAGGATAACGACAGGTTTAAAAGTCCGATAAGTCTAGCCGTAGTTCCAAACGAGGCGTCTGAGGAAAGCTACACAGTAGAAGTTCCAGACAATAGTGAGGTTGCGTTAGACACAAAGAACACGGAAGCCACACCTTCTACAGTAACTATCCCCAAATATCCGAAGCCGTATTTCAGATACGAAGGCGGCGGTATAGGGCATAGAGAGATAAAAGATGGCAATACTGAGGTGAGGGAAATACTCAGTACTGACCTGTATATCATACGCAAATTACGCGACAGGGTAGCTGGGACTTCTTTTATATTTCGTCACCATACTAAGCGGCATGGTATACGGGACTTCATGATACCGGCTTATAAACTTGTTGGTAGGGAGACATTTAAAGTAGAGCTGACTAAACGTGGTGTTTTCACTATGAACCCTGCGCTACTTATGAACTTTGTAGCGGCTCTTGTAGATCACGCTGAAGAACATATGGACGAGCATACTGTAGCTGAGCAGTTTGGTTGGACTGAAAATAACAAGTCTTTCATTCTAGGAGATCGGGAGATTTTTCCTAAAGAAATTAAGCCTAACTACCCTAGTTCAATAACAGAGGGGTACTTTGCTCATTTTGATAAGGCCGGGACTTTAAAAGAATGGAAAAAAATCCCTAAGTTTTTTGATAAGCCGGGGTTTGAACCCCACCAGTATATGTTTGCTATGTCATTCGCTGCACCATTGATGATCTTTGCACCAAAGATAGCTGGCAGTATCTTCCACTTGAAAAGCACTGAGTCCGGCTTTGGTAAGTCTACTGGTCAGTTTGCTGGGGCTTCAGTATGGGGCAACCCTTCGTTGGTAGTACAGAAAGGGGAAGATACGTTTGCTTCTGTGTGGAAAGTTACAGAGACATACAAGAATATCGTTGTGTACTTAGACGAGTTGTCTAATAAAGAGGGTAAAGACCTTAGTAGCTTTGCTTATGCAGTCAGTCAGGGTATGCAAAGGAATCGTTTGCGGGGTAACTCTGGGGAGACTGTAGAGCGTTACAGAGGCAAGCCGTGGGCTACTCTGGTACCGACAAGCGGTAATACAGGCATCCTCGACACCATATCAGCCGACTTTAGACAGCATCCGAAAGGAGAAGCGCAACGTCTGTTAGAAGCGGAAACTTTGGTAAAACTCAAAGAAGACGCTGACACTACCAAAGAGGGCATCGAACTAAATCAGTTGTTAGATAACAACTACGGGGAGGCTGGAGAACTTTATATACAGAAGTTAGTGAAGAATCAGAAAGCTGCTGAAGGTTTGTTGCTTACTTACGTCAATAAACTCATAGAGCGTACGGGACTAACAGCACAAAATCGCTACTGGTTATGGCAAGCCGCCGCTGCATTAACTGGGATGAGTATTGCACAACGGATAGGGCTACATGATCTTAATGTAGCCAACCTAGAGGATTGGGTATGCAAAATGCTACGGAAGGCGCGTAGCGACACCACTGCTGCTGTAGTGGATATAAGGGACATACTTGCCCAGTACCTAGCCGAAAACAATCGCAACGTAATAAAAATAGATAGTACGGAATCTACGGACGACCCAGAGCTATCGGTCTATGCAACAGAGTATGAAAAACCTTTATACAAGATTGTAGCTAGGATAGAGGTGGACACTAATGTGATGTACATGTTGCCTACCCCGTTCAAGAAGTGGTGTGGTCAGAGAAAGCTGGAATACAGCCACATGCGGCGTCTGATAATCGAAGATTTAGGGGGCAGGGATGCTAAGTACAGGCTGAGCACCGGCATACCGGGGCTTAATTTACCGCC
>Ga0075475_10002047_pt1 | contig 10161 bp, 10 predicted proteins | sample DEB08_DNA_10_FD_76342 | JGI IMG/M metagenome (GOLD analysis project Ga0075475, IMG submission 76342) | Aqueous microbial communities from the Delaware River and Bay under freshwater to marine salinity gradient to study organic matter... | ecosystem: Environmental > Aquatic > Marine > Coastal ... | reverse complement strand
TCTATTTCTGACGATAACGATTGAATAGAAGATAATATAGAACTAACAATACTTTGAGCACTGCTACTAGCTAAGTTCTCTATTTCTGACGATAACGATTGAATAGAAGATAATATAGAACTAACAATACTTTGAGCACTGCTGCTAGCTAAATTCTCTATTTCGGTTGATAGTGGCTGAATAGAAGATAATATAGAACTAGTAATACTTTGAGCACTGCTGCTAGCTAAATTCTCTATTTCGGCTGATAACGATTGAATAGAAGATAATGTTGAGTTAGTAATGCTTTGAGCACTGCTGCTAGCTAAATTCTCTATTTCTGACGATAACGATTGAATAGAAGATAATGTTGAGTTAGTAATGCTTTGAGCACTGCTGCTAGCTAAATTCTCTATTTCGGCTGATAGTGGCTGAATAGAAGATAATATTGAGTTAGTAATGCTTTGAGCACTGCTGCTAGCTAAATTCTCTATTTCTGACGATAACGATTGAATAGAAGATAATGTTGAGTTAGTAATACTTTGAGCACTGCTGCTAGCTAAGTTTTTTATTTCTGACGATAACGATTGAATAGAAGATAATGTTGAGTTAGTAATACTTTGGACACTGCTGGTAGCTAAGTTTTCTATTTCGGCTGATAGTGGCTGAATAGAAGATAATGTTGAGTTAACAATATTTTGAGCATTATTATTAACTAAGTTTTCTATTTCGGCTGATAGTGGCTGAATAGAAGATAATGTTGAGTTAGTAATACTTTGAGCACTGCTGGTAGTTAAATTCTGTACTTCTGATGATAATGATTGAATAGAAGATATAATTGAATTAGTAATGCTTTGAGCACTGCTGCTAGTTAAATTCTGTACTTCTGATGATAATGATTGAATAGAAGATATAATTGAATTAGTAATGCTTTGAGCACTGCTGGTAGTTAAATTCTGTACTTCTGATGATAGTGGCTGAATAGAAGATAAAATCGAGCTAATACTTTGGACACTATTATTAACTAAGTTTTCTATTTCGGTTGATAGTGGCTGAATAGAAGATAAGACTGAGTTAGTAATGCTTTGGGCACTACTAGTAGCTAAATTTTCTATTTCGGTTGATAGTGGCTGAATAGAAGATAAAATCGAGCTAATGCTTTTGGCACTACTAGTAGCTAAGTTTTCTATATCGGTTGATAATGATACAATAGAATTAGATATATTATCGGCATTGCCATTTGATATATTTTCTATTTCAGCTGATAAAGATTGTACAACATCTAATACCGAATTGGATATACTTTGGGCATTTTTATTAGTAATATTTACTAATTGCGTAGACAATGACTGTATCAATTGCGTAGTATAACTATCTATCGATTTATAATTGTCGCTAACAGTATTATTTAATTGATTTTGTAGAATATTGCTAAAAGCTGGTATTTCATCGATCAGACTCCTGATGCTGTCAATGACGGTTGCTTTTGCAGAATCATTTAATGTGCTCATTGACATACTGATGACATTTGAAATGTTATCGGTAATATCATTAGTTAAATTAGCAAATCCATCCGATAAAACATTAAATGTATCGTCGGCTGTTTGGTTTAATCCCGCAGTTCCATTCCTAAAAGAATTGTCAAGTTGAGACACCAAATTATTAGCCTGGGCAACAACATTGTTTGATAAATTAGATGAATTTTTGTTTGATATAATTTGTAACTTTTGATCTAGTGTATTAATAGTGTCTTCAATAGTATTAGCAATATTTAAAATATTGCTAGCAGCCACATTATCTAAATCTACTGATAAAGTTTTAATAGAGTCCAAAATCGAGTTTTGTATGTGTGTCAGACCTTCTGCTGATCTCTTAGCCATCTCTGTGCTTAATACACTAGCCGAGCCTATTACCGTATCATTCATAGATTTTGAATAGTTGTCTATGATTGACGACAATCTACCCGATAAGTGTAATGTAGAGTTGATTAAATTACTATTTGTGTTTTCTGATGATTCTGATATAACATCATTAAGAGATTTAGAAATTTTAGTAATACTATCTATTGTTGAAGTTGATAATTCATTCGAATAGTCTGCTACTAATCTAGATATATTAGTAGCAATATCCCTAATCATTGACTCTGATACGCCTTTTAAACTGTTACCAGTACTCGCTAGTAAGTTTTCTAATTCTGAAGATATACTTATTAAGGATGTAGTAGCAGAATTAGCAATGTTGGACATACTAGATTCTGATATTTGGTCAAATTTGGATGCCAACTGTTCTACTGAGCCTGACAATGCTTCAGTTACGTTGTTTGAACTATTATCAGCAAAAACTTTCAACTTATTAGTTAAGTCAATAATAGTGCTAGATGTCTCGTTCCTTAAGTTTTTTAATGCATTATTGGATATATTATTTATTTGATCTGATAACGAGTTGACACTTTTGGATATCGAATTAAGTGCACTTTGTGCAGCAGATGAAATCTCCTGCTCCATATCTAGAGCAGTCTTTTTTAATTTATCTAAATCGCTAAATGCAGCCCCTGATTCTAATTGTAACTGTATGGACAAAGCATACACGTTTGGATCGACTGCCATTTTTTCACAAACTCCTTAGAGTATTTTTGATATCTACGATACCAATTTACAATAGATATTATATTATTATCGTAATGTTGGAATATTTCTGCTAATCTATTTCACCTTGTTCAATTATATCTTCCTCAAATATACTCGCAATATCTAACTTCCGTTTAGGTTTGCTTACTTGCTTTGGATTAAATATTGGATGGCTTATATCGCTATAATAATATACGCTTATCAATGTGCTAACAATTCCTAACATTAGCACTAGTGTCAATAATACTGCTATGATATGAGCAAATAACATGTTATTATTCTATGTACTTATTTTATTTTATGTTCACTCACTATCTTAATATTATCATGACTTATTTCCTTATAGCCGTGTTTATATGCATATGGACAATTATTCCTGATCCACCTAATCTTACCATCCAAAGATAAGTTGTCAATTTTTTCGGCAGCTTTTCTAATACTATTTATTTCATTGCTAGGAATGTTAGTTGTGACCAGGCACAACCTATTGTTCCTATTTCCCAATGGCATAACTAGTAAATACTTAGGCTTCCTATTCTTTTTACTATAACAAATATAACATAATTTCATGGAACAAACCCCTGAACCAAAAGCCAGACCACAAGTTTCACTTATATTTAGTTTTGGTGGCGGTGAAACTAGCGACGTAGGACCATTCCTTTCTTCATTTGAATATAAAGCCATGGTCAATGGTGGATATATTATTCGAGGAAAATTTTTTGACACTAATTTCAACCGTTTGGATGAATTAATCAAGCAAGGATATTTCCTCAATGCCAGAGATCCCGCAGGCCAAATCATGGTTAAATTCCAGATCAGATGGGGACCTGAATCAGAAACCGAAATGAATATCAGCAGAACTGGGAAAATGACGGCTGCATTGCTTACATTGAAGCATAGCGGCAAAGACAGTTCTGATAAAGGCCTTCTAGAGTTTGTAGCTATTGATCCACCATCATTTTACCTTAATAGTGGATTAGGGACTGGCGAAGTTTATACAGGCACAGCAAGTGATGTAATGAAACAAGTAATAGAATATTACACACCTTGCAAAGTAACAATAAGTAAAACTTATGACAACGAAAAAAATAAATGGTACATGTTAAGGCAGGATCCTAAAACGTTTATATCCTCCATGATTGATTGGTCACCATCATTAACTGCAACTAAAACACACTGGATAGTTAGCAGTCATGATAATAACATCTACATAGAAGAACAGGGCAAAATCAAAGCTAATCCTCGAGGATACTACAATTTGCTAGATGTTTCGTCACATTCAGACATCAAAACATGGGAAATGTTGGCAGATCATGGTTTAGCACAAACCCAATCTGCATTAATCACACAAGGAGTGAGTGCAATTTCCGGGCAATATTTAGATTGGTACTCTGATCCTCAAGAAAAATATGTTGTAATAAAAGACGAAAACACTCCTAATAAACAAATAGCACAAATAAAAAGCGATAGAGGTTTTAAGAAGCCATCAAGTATAATCGGTGCATCATCTATATCATCAATACCTGAAATCTATTCTGCTGGCGATTTAGGATATCAATATCAGGATTATATAGATGGTCGCCCTAGAGGTATGTGGCTTAATATGATTAACTCTGTAATGCGAATTAAAATCACCATCATAGGTCATGGAAGGTACACATCCCCATATGGCCTTGGAACTGACTATGTATACTTAGCATGGACTTCTGGTAAAGAATCTAGTGGAGGCGGCGATAGATACTATTGGATGACGGGTAATTGGATAATTTATGGATTTGAACATAAAGTAACAAGATCATTCTGGTATACAGACTTGTATTGTGCTAGATTTGATTATGATTCTATCGCTAAAAAAGTGGGTACCGCCCAATTAACCCCTTTTTAGCGGGCGATGGGATTTTTGCCTTAATTTTATCAACTCTGTCATAGTACATTTTTTTATATTTTTATCGTGAATATCTCTTACTTTGTTAAACCCAACTGTCTGCCCTAGTTCATTCCAATCTTTTATGTTTCTTTTTTCTTCTAAAATAGGTGGTATGCTATAATATATGGGTATTTTTAGAGATTCTAATTTTTTACTATTAGTTAAAATGCTCTTTATTCCGGCTTTATCATTATCTGGAGAAAGTATAATTCCTTTTTTAGGCCCTAATAATTTTAGTTTATTGTACTGATTTAATGTTAAATCACAGCCTCCAGATGCAACACATTGCTCTCCTATGGTGTTCATATCAAATATTGCTTCCGTTATTATGATATATGAAGCTGGTTCTATATTATCAAATCCATATAAAAAATCTCCTTTTGTGCATTCAGTTTTACCTATTAATTGGCCTTGATCATTAAATACTTCTTCGGGAGGAAAAGTAAACCTTTTGTTTAACCTGGATCTAGATTGCCAATAAACTAATTCGTCAAATTCATAGTATGGCCAAAACACATCCATACCCAAGTAACTTATTTCATTTTTATATATAGATTCATTACTGTATCCTCTTGTTATTAACCATTTAATTAAGGCTTTAGCTTGCATATCTTTCGAATTGCTTAATGGTTCTACTCCATCTGGTAATATAACTGATAATATATCATATTCTTTCTTTTTTGATTCGTTATTAGTTAAATAAGTACCTATGTCATCTACATCACCCAATACTTCTTTTAATGCTTCTTTATATGAACATCGTTTGTAAACTTTAATAAAGTTAATTATTGAACAATTACGCTTGCCAGATTTTGGGTTTATAGGCCCAGCCCAATCATCTCCGTGCCAAGAATGGCACACTCCATTTTCAGGATTTATATTAAATTTGTATTTTGCATCTCCTGTAAATGGGTCACATATACAATATTCAGTATTGTTCTTTCTTGTTTTATAATCAAAATTATTCTCTATCCAATTAATTATTTTTTCAGCAGGTATCTTTTTATGTTTTCTATTAGTTTTGGTCCTGTATTCGTGGTATTTGTATTCCATATTTCGTAAAATACAATTTAACTTATTTGTCATTCATTACTACAAACAAACTTACCAATGAAGCAACTAAGGAACCTATTATGGTTACTACCGCTCCCCAAAATGCCCATTTATTAGCAACAGAATAATCCTCTTGCTGCTCTTTGGTGTACAAATGAAATTTTCCTTCTAAAACTTCTAAATCCTTCTTAAATTGTTCTATTTCAACCTTAGTTGGATGCACCATACCAAAATCATTTATCTTGCTGTTTAATGATTCTCTTACTCTACTTATTTCTACTTGAATTTGATTCTGTGTAGTAACACACTGGTCCTTGAGTTTTTCAACTGCCTGATTTAATCTTTCTAGCTCTGATAAAACCAGTCTTTTATACTCAGCCCAATCATCAAATAACGGCTCCTGTCGTTTGTCTGTCATGGATTTTCCTTCTGGTTTTGGCAACATTTAACAGGTTGCCTAGCCACAGCATATGTTAAACCATTGTGCCATGTTGTAGTACTCCATTCAAGAGCGATATATTCATCAGGCCCAGCAGCAGGTCCAGACGGGTAATCTATTTGATTCTTGGTCCCTTCCTTCCTTCTAAACCTACAATGAAACCGAGCTATTTCTTGTCTCTCAAGCATTTGATTTATATTGTTATATAAATCTATATCATCAGGATGGACAAAATATTTTATCGGATTACTATACAGTTCTTCATTTGACCAACCTAACATTAAATTCCAAGCAGCATTTATTTTTACGAAGTATCCATTTTCATCTGCTATACATAACAAATCTGGAGCTAGTTTGAAGAATAAATGCACAGCCAACTCATCAGAATTAAGTTCTTCAGTTAACTGTCTTATTCTGCCTAATTTAGTAGGACCAAAATCTATAGGACACTCAGTAGATGCTTTTGGAATCATTTTATGTCTAACCTTGTTAATCACTATAGAATTAATTCACAGTAAATATGAATTTTCTACTAACTCTCGTTGTTCCATCCGGTAAAGATAACGTAATCCAATACCTATAAGTGCCTTTATAATAATTTGAGGTATCTAAATCATATTGGACTACCCATGGGTTTGACCTATATGATCCTTGCCTTACCCCAATTCTTGCTGGCACATCACTCACGATTGATTCACAATGTTGAGTCTCGATAGATATCTTCGGCTCCAAAAAAGGTATCATTGGATTTACTAAGTTAAAGTTATAATCGTATAATGGTAATGGCATTAAACCGACTTCCAAAGGTCGTAATTCTGGTTTAAAAAACTTTTGGTCCAACGGTTCAAAACCAAACCTTACAGTCTGCAAACTATTATTTACAAACCATTCATCAGGATAAATCCAAAATCTATTACAAGATTTCAATAATAATGAGTCATATGATGTATCATCTATATTACAATCTGATATATCTTCTGTCCCAAATTCTCCACAAGGATTATCAGCAAAATAATACCATACGTCAAAATAAACATCTGGCACTACAAAATCTTCAGGTATAGTGTATAATAAATGATAACTTCCGCTTATTAATTGGCCTTCAGTTGAATCTTGGGTTATCGGATTAGGATACTCTGTCGTGTCTGGTTTATCAACAGTTATAGTATCAACCAAGTTGTGCGGCACTACAGAAGTCTTATATAATTCTACTTTTCTTATAGCAAAAGGATCAGTTAGCACCCCATTCCTAAGAAAGTCGACATTTAGATCTACCACTTGGCCCCTGCGAGCAGATATTCTTGGAAAACTCATACATGTAACTCCCATTAAAGATTCTTATTTTTATATTTGGCCGATATAGATATTTTATTTGTGATATTATCTTCTAGAAATTGACGGCATAGAGGGCCTTGATACTCTAGGTGCAGATGGTGTTCTGGGCTTAGGTACAGATCTTGATTGTTCCTCTTCCTGTGCTTTTCTGTCCTTAAACTCTTTATTAAGTCTCTTCATAAACCATGCCCGCTCTTCAGCCGACATTTGGTTTTGCTCAAATATAGATAATTTGCCGTAATGTTTGAGCTGAAATTGTTGCTCCATTAAGGCACTCCATTGCCTCTCATATTCGTCATCTTTTTGACGGGCGAAAAAATGCTTCCGTAATCGGAAGCTCCACCGTATGGTCTGCGTTACAGTCGGGGCATCCAACTATAACTGTGTTATCGATACCAGGGGTATTTTCTCTCAGCCATTCTCTAACAGTTGCAGTATCCTGTGCATGCATTTGGCTAACAAATTGACGGATCTTAAACAGGTCATTGTTGCCCATAACACTTATAATGACTTTTTCCAAATTCTCACTTAGTGCATCATCAAGTGCTTGAGTCTGTTGCCTGTTGCGTGTGATGTTAGCTGCGTTTCTATTTCGAACAGTATTACCAGGCTTAACCTTCATTTTTTCTTTGGCTTTACGCTTAGCCATGATGTCGTTAGCATCATATGCCCTTAAAAATCTAACACCTACCCAAACTGATCTTCCAGTTGCCTTGCTTAAATAAGGTAAATCAATTCTGAACGGTTCAGAACCAATCGAGGACTTAGCCCATGTTATAGTTTGAGCTAACTCATTTAAATCATAGGTGTGAGTAGAAACCGCTTGGCATTCCTCATTGGGGCAAGTAAAAGCAAATTCGTACATGTTACCATGAGTTATACCTCTTAAGAAGTATAAAAGGAAAACCCTATCGCCTAATAACAAATTAATAGGGTCAAAACCGTCTGGAAATTGGCAACATTCCTTAAAAAGATAGTCGATTGATTGTCCTGATTTAGCCAATCTTTGAGTAGCTAATATCTTTTCTGCAGTCTGCCCCATAGCTTTGACTTTAACTAATCCACCATCCCAATCTCCATCGTAATATAGACCCTTACTTGGCAAATAGCATTCTTCCCAAGGGATTAATTGGTCTGCTGGAGTTTGTAATAGTTTCTCAAGAAATTCGTCTGCACTTTCACCACTACTACCAATAGATTGAAGATCAGCTACATGTTGTTCCATTCTATTTCGGTCAACATTTGATTCTTCAACAGTAGAACTGGTATTAGGTACTGGTTCGTTAGAATCGATGCTTATTTCTTCTTCTGCTGATTCTACTGGTTTAGATTGTGATGCATCATTAACTGGCAGGTCTTCTGGTGGTAATCCATCAGTATTTGCATTGCCGTCAGCCATAATTTATCCTTTATCTATCTTACATAGTTTTAAATGATCCTACAAAATATGTACTTTGAAATAGCTAAAAGAACCACAAATGTCTAAGACTCTTCGGCCCAATCATATGTTATAGTAATTTCTACTATCTTTACATCACTCTTGGTATATGTCAAGTCGCCATATCTGATTGTGGAAGGCCAACTACCTATTAATTGGTACGTTTGATCTAGCTGCCATGTAGAATCAAAACAATTAATACGACTGTTCTTCTTATATTCATCTGCAGGCTTTAATCCATCACCAGATGTCCAAACAGATTCTCTCCATTCTTTAAAAGTAGGCAACAGCCCCTGAGAGTCATAAAAAGTTATCTTGATATCTTCGTATGATACACTCTTGGCAAACTTATATTCTAGACTTGCACCTTGATAATTTTCGACACCTACTGAAAAAGTAGGAAGAGTAATATCTTTTACAGAAGTTACCACCAAATTATCAAAATTACCTACTACTTCTAATACTTCCCATGTATAAGAGTATAAATACTCTCTCGTTGATTGAGGACCAGGTGTACCACCTGCAATTCCACCTAAACCGTTTACTTGGAAACCAGGCATTATGAAGGTTTCTCCTCAGCCTTATTATATCTCAAAGTCACACTAATTCTAGCTATCTCACTATCAGAATATGCTAAATCTGATGGAGTAACCTTTGCTGGCCAACAATCATACAAATAATATTTCCAAACAGTTTCATTTAAACCATTTAACATAGTCAATTCAGCTCTTTTATAAAAATCTGATGTCTGATTGAGAGAGGATTCTTGCAAATTAATCATTGTTTCTCCCCACCATTTATATATTTTTTCGGCAGCGTCATCTGTTGTGCCGCCACTATTTAACCTTTCATAAAAAGTAAACTCTATTGGTAGCCATCTGTTTTTCCCAGGTCTGTATATTTCATCTTGTCCGTTATAAATAACCACCTCATCTATTTCTGGAGTGGGCCTTGTGCATTTCTCTAAATATAACAAAATACCATTCTGACCAACTCCAAAAGGTTCTAAAACTTCCAATCTAAATCGATGGCTTCTAGCTGTCTCAATAGTATGTATTGGAAGATCCGTTGAAAGCGTTCCAGAATGTGTTGAAATAAAAAATCCTGGCATGTTATTACCTACGTTAGAGGCTCCGTCAAGATGACGGAGCCTCTAATTAGTACCACAATAATTAAATCGTAATTAAGCTCATTATGCGACTGGGTTATTAGGAGTGATATCCTGTGGCCCACTGAAGCTAATAGCCTCTCTAACAGCTCGATCATACCTCATAACGGCTTCACAAGTCATTAATTCAGTAGCTGAATAATCAAGCTCTTGCCAATTAACAGAAGAAGGCCAAGTACCGTGCATGGTCCACTT
>Ga0075475_10002042_pt1 | contig 10176 bp, 8 predicted proteins | sample DEB08_DNA_10_FD_76342 | JGI IMG/M metagenome (GOLD analysis project Ga0075475, IMG submission 76342) | Aqueous microbial communities from the Delaware River and Bay under freshwater to marine salinity gradient to study organic matter... | ecosystem: Environmental > Aquatic > Marine > Coastal ... | reverse complement strand
CTTAAAATTAGAAAAAAAGATAAAATGTCGACCAAAGAGCAAGTTTTAGCCTGGGTAAGTACAGATTTGCCTAACTATGAATGGCCTACAAAAACTGTTTCTCGAGGTCGAAATAAAGGGCAGGTTAGAAAAGTTGATGAAACCTACGACATGGCTGATGCATATGTCATAGCAAAAGCCTGTTTTAACACCCAAAAAATTAAATCATAATAGTGTTAATTTAATTCTTTTTTGTTATTATAATAATATGATAACATTTACTAAAAAAATACAGGCAATTGAATCAGCGTTTGGAAAAGGAAAGATATCTTCTCAAGGTAATGATATAGCAGTTTCTTGTCCAAAATGCAAAGATTCAAAAAAGAAAAAGCTTTCGATATCACTCTCAGACAATAAGTTTAATTGTTGGGTTTGTGGATTTAGTGGAAAAAATATTGGAAAATATGTAGCAAGACACAATGTTTCTTTCCAAAGTCTTTTTAGTGTTGTTGACCTTGAAGAAGAATCTTTTGAAGAAGAGATCGACTTTCCAAAAGATTTTAAAGTTTTAACCTCTTATTTTGATAAAAAGTATATTGACCCAGATATTAAAAGGCTCGTAAACTACCTTAAATCAAGAGGTATAACAAGACAAATTTGCGAAAAATATGCAATTGGATTTTCAAAAGAGAGAAAGTTTTACAATAGAGTAATTATACCTTCATTTAACAGTGAAGGAAGCTTAAACTATTACACAGCAAGGAGCATTGATGATTCATATAGACTTAAATATTTAAATGCGAGAGTAAAAAGAGCTGACGTTGTATTTAATGAAATACATCTAGATTATTCTAAAAAAATAACTCTAGTAGAAGGACCAATGGACTCTATTTTAGGGCCAGACAACTCAGTTTCACTACTAGGCTCTTTTTTAAATGAAAAATACGAACTATTCAAAAACATCATTAAAAATAGATGTGATGTAAGAATTATTTTGGATAGTGATGCAAAATCAAAACAAGATAAAATAGCAGACTTATTATATGAATATGGGATTAACATAACAATAGTTGATCTTGAAGAAGACTTAGACATTGCTGATATTTATCTAAAAGAAGGTGGGTTTGATAGAATACTTAAAAAAGAATACCCATGGGAAAGAAGAACTTCCATACTATCAAGAATAGATATGATAGTAACAGGATCTTATTAGAGGAGAGTTTATATGTATTCTAGAAAAAGCATAAGAGAAATGATAATTGAAGAGCTTTTAAACGACGATGCGATGTTTTCAAAGTATGATGCACCTGGACAGTCTAACCAAGAATTAGTTCAAAAAATGGTTCAACATAACGAGAAAAATTTATTGCACCCTGAAGAAGAGCGAGGTGGTTCTTATATGACTCACAATCAATTATTTAACATATGCACTCAGGCTCAATATCTTTTAGATAACATTCCGGAAGGCTCTACAATAGAACCTTGGATGGAGTCAAAAATTACAACAGCGCAAGACGCTCTTGATGCTGTTTATGAAAGTCTTTTTGCGAGATTTGAAAATCACAGGTAATATTGTTATAATAATCCCGTAACGGGAGAAAAAATGAAAATTATACACATATCAGATGTCCACTGGAGAGGTCTTGCAAGACATGAAGAGTATCGGGCATCTTTTGAATATTTCTTTGAAGATATTCGAAATAAAAATCCGGACATAATTTATGTCGGTGGTGACATAGTCCACAGCAAGACACACGGAATAAGTCCCGAACTTATTGAAAACTTATCTTGGTGGTTTACATCACTTGCAGATATTGCACCAACACATGTTATACTTGGTAATCATGACGGACTTATTTTAAACAAAGATAGACAGGATGCAATTTCCCCTATTGTTAATGCACTAAATAATCCGAACATCTTTTTATATAAGAAATCAGGTGTATATACATTTGGAAAAAATAACAAAGGAAAGAATTTTAACTGGTGTGTCCTTTCTTGTTTTGATGAAGATAATTGGAAAAATGTTATTCCTGTTGAAAATGAAATTAATATCTGCGCATTTCACGGATCTGTTGAAAAGTCAAAAACAGATTCAGATTGGGTACTCGATGGAGAGATTTCTTTAGATGCGTTAAAAATATTTGACTTTGGTCTTTTAGGCGATATTCATAAAATGCAGTATTTAGACTCTGAAAACCGGATAGCATATCCTGGTTCTTCAATTCAACAAAATTACGGTGAGTCTAGAAGAAAAGGGTATTTGTTATGGGACATTAAAGACGTTGATGATTATACATCAGAGTTTTTTGAAATTAAAAACCCTAATCCATTCATAACTTTGTCGTGGAAAGGAGATGTAAAGTCGACATGTCTTCCTGGGAAGTGTCAAGAAAACGCTTATTTTAGAATTAAATCAAACTACTCCCTTGGACAAAAAAGCATAAAAGAGCTTTCACAATTCTTAAAGTCAACTTATTCAGCCAAAGAAGTTGTATTTAAAGTAGATAGAAAGCAGACTTATGGTGCATCTGAAGAGGTTTCAAACAAGATATCTCTTGGTAAAAACGATAAAAATTACATCAAAGAAGTAGTAAGAGATTATTATAGCAACGAGGAATCTCTTAAAAGTGAAGATTTTACGTCTATGGACCAAATAGTTGATAAATGCTTTGACAGACTCAAAAACAATAAAATCAAAGAGTTAACCTGGGACCTAGAAAGAATAGAGTTTAGCAACTTGTTTTCATACGGCGAAAAAAATGTAATAGACTTTAGGAGCAAATCAGGTTTAACTGGAATATTTGGAAAAAATAGAACAGGAAAGTCCTCGGTTGTAGGTGCAATAATGTACACACTTTTTAATGCAACTGATAGAGGCACTATTAAAAATGAGCACGTTGTCAACAAAAGAAAGACAATAGGAACAGGAATTGCATATATAAATTCAGACGGAACAAGATATAAAATTGTAAGAAAGACTGAAATTAAGCAAACACGTAAAAAGACAACCTATGGGACAACTTCTTTAAACATATACATTGTTGACTCAAATGATGAAGTAATTGAAAACCTGACAGGTGAGCAGCGTCGTGACACAGAGATAGCACTTAGAAAGATTGTAGGTCAAACTGACGACTTTTTAATGACATCAATTGCTGCGCAAGGAAAGATGAACAACTTTATATCTTTAAGTTCCAGTGCAAGAAAAGGTATTATTAACAAGTTTTTAAATGTTGATATTTTTGACGAGCTTTATAACATTGTAAGAGATGAGTCTCAAGAAACAAGAGTTCTTTTAAATAAGCTTGATGCAAGAAACTGGGATTACGAAATAGATTCAACTAAGTCTCTTATCGAGTCAAAAAACAAAGATCTAAAAGAAAATCAAGAGAAAAAGGCAAGAATTAAAAACAGGCTGTCAACAATCAGACTTGAAAACCAAAATCTTGATATAAAGTATACACAATCAGATCTTGAAAGCATTGATTTAAAAATAAAAGAAAACATTAGAAAAACCAATCTATTTGAATCAACACTTGCAAACTTAAATACAAAATTTTCTTCAATTGAGTCAAGCCTTGAAGAAACTGACACCAGGATTAAAGAAATCAACCTTTTTGAAATTAAAGAAATTAAAGAAGCAAGATCTGATACTGAAAAACAAATAATGAAGATTACCAGTCTTTTAAGAGCTGAAGAGGTCGAGCTTAAAAGAATGAAAAAGTCTGCAAAGATTCTCGAAGAAGTTCCTTGTGGAGACACTTTTTTAAGCTGTAAGTTTATTAAAAATTCTCATAAAGATAAAACAAGGCTTCCCGAGCAAGAAAAGAAAGTAGACGATATTAAAGAGCTCTTAAAAATAGAAAATAAAAACCTTAGAGTCTTGTGCAAAAGAGATGTTGATAGTGAGCTTGAAGAATACGACGCGCTTATTAAAAGACAGAACCTTTTGCTTAGAGAAAAAGTAAAGTTTAAGTCTGATATCGATAGGCTTACTAGCAACATTGATATATTACAAATTGATCTTAATGACTATAATAATAAAAGAATAGAAATTAAAGATACTCTTGCAGCTTCTGACAGTTCTGAGATTCTTTCTGTTATTGAAAACCTGGAAATATCACTAAAAAATATTGACAATAAAATTATAAACCTTAGTAGAGAGACAGGCATGGCAGAAAATAAGCTTGAAAATGTAAAGAAAGACAAATCAAAATTTGAATCACTTGGCAAAAAGTCAAGAGTCTATGATGCACTTTTGTCTGCTTTCTCAAAAAAAGGAATACCAGTTTTTTTAATTAAAAAAGTGTTGCCTCAAATCAACCAAGAAATAAGACATTCAATTGAGGCACTTGTAGGATTTACAGTTGAAATAGAGTATTCAGAAAAAGACGAACTTGAAATCTATATTAACTACGGAGACTCAAGAAGAATTATTGAGCTTTGCTCTGGTATGGAAAAAATGATGGCATCGATGGCGATTAGATTTGTTTTAACAAATTTAAGCACACTTCCTAGATCAAGTATGCTTGTAATTGATGAAGGTTTTGGAGCACTTGATAGCGGAAATCTTAGCGCTTGCAGCGAGTTTTTGGACAGCATGAAAAAATGGTATAAGAACATACTTATTATATCACATATTGATGTAATCAAGGACACTGTTGACAATATAATGGAGATAACAAGAAATGGAATCGACTCAAAAGTCATCTTTGAATAAAGTACCTCTTTTTTGCCCAGTTTGCAAAATGGTAATGTCATCAGGTGACGATTATATTTATTATAAAGAGTACAATGCATGCTCGCATTGCTCTGTAAAATATGCAGAAGGCAATAGAGAAAAGTGGAAAAAAGGTTGGAGACCAACTAAAAAGGAGATTAAAAATGACATTAGATGAAATTAATGTACTAGGCAATTTATTAAATACGACTTTCGGGAGATCAAGCACAGTCGTGTCACCGACAGAGTCAATAACTGGGTCTCTTGATGGTGACCTCATTGTTCTTAAGCTTGTAACTGTTATGAGGCTTTTTGATAGAACAACACATAGGCGACAAGTTGACATGGAAAGAGAAATGTCAAAAAAGAAGCTGCTGGCTCATGTTAAAAATATTGAAGAAGCTCTTAATAAACAGTGCGGATGTAATTACAAATTAAAAGAAATTGACTGCTCAGACTTTGTTCAACCTGTTGTGTTTAGACCCGACGGAGTACCTTCAGATACAATATTTAGAATGACACTAGTATGTGAGCCTAAATGAAAAATAAAAACTCACAGATATCTGAGATAATAAAGTGCGGTAAAGATCCTGTTTATTTTTTTAACAACTATTGCAAGATCCAGCATATGACGCGAGGTACAATACCATTTAAAACGTATCCGTTTCAAGACGACTGTGTAAAAGCATTTATTGATAATCGTTTTAATATTATTCTCAAATCCCGGCAGTTAGGGCTGTCTACGCTAACTGCTGCCTATTCTGTGTGGCTGACACTTTTCCAAAAAGATAAAAGAGTGTTGGTTATTGCAACAAAACTTGATGTTGCTCAAAACTTTATTAACAAAGTAAAGACAATACTTTCATATTTGCCAAAATGGATGATTATCGTAGAAACTGTAACAAATAACAAACAGTTAATTGAATTTAGTCACGGATCATCTATCAAAGCTATTCCAACATCAGATGATGCTGGTAGATCTGAGGCACTTTCACTTTTAATTGTAGATGAAGCTGCTTTTGTAAGAAACTTTGACACCATCTGGACAGGTATATACCCTACGTTGACCACGGGAGGTCGTGCGATTGTTTTGTCAACTCCCAATGGTGTTGGTGGTCAATATTATAAGCTGTACACAGATGCTGAAGAGGGCCTTAATGAATTTAATTCAATAAAGCTTCCGTGGACTGTTAACCCAGATACTGACGATGACTGGTTTGAAAAGATGACCGCCAACATGACAAAGCGTCAAATAGCTCAAGAGTTTCTATGCGACTTTATTTCTTCTGGTGAAACCCTTATTGGAGCAGAAGATTTTGACTGGCTTAAGTCAATGGTGAAGGATCCAATTGAAAGAACTGGACCAAGTGCTGATATTTGGATTTGGAGATATCCCTTAAATGAATCTAAGTATTTAATATCTGCAGACGTTTCAAGAGGTGACTCAAAAGACTTTTCTACTTTTCACGTTTTTGACGTAGGAAACAGAGAAGTGGTTGCAGAATTTAAAGGAAAGCTTGCTCCTGACGAGCTAGGTCAGATTCTTGTTGATTGGGCAAAAAGATATAACAATGCAGTTATTGCTCCTGAAAATAACAACTACGGATATGCCACTCTTATGAAAATAAGAGATTTAGGGTATTCAAACGTTTATTTAAAAAAGAAGAAAAAAGCGTCTATAATAAACTACAATACAAGTTTCAATGTTGAGGATGCTGGTTTTAATACAAACCAAAAAACAAAAGGCATCATATTAACAAAACTAGAAGAGTTGATTAGAACAAAAAACATAAAGGTCTATTCATCGAGGTTTTACGATGAGTCAAAAAGGTTTGTCTGGAAAGGAAACAAAGCACAGGCTATGAACGGATATAACGACGATTTAGTTATGTCACTGGCAATTGGTTCATATATTATGGACACAGAATATGGAAACATTGGTACAGGGCAGGACATAAATGCTGCAATGCTCGCAGGTATGAGTGTCAACTCAAGACAGTATCAGCATGATAGATATTCAAAGTCAGCACAGGAAATATCAAGTAAGAATAGTGCTGGTAAAAGAAACCTTAACTTGCGACCCGAAGATATTAAAAATAAAGGAATAAACACATCTGACTATTGGTGGTTATTTTAAAAGGAGAATAAATGTCGGAACAAAATAATAATCTTTTTAGGAGGCTTACGCAGCTTTTTAGTGGCGGCCCCGTAGTTAAAAGGAAAGTCAAAAAAGTAAGCCCGAAAACAAACACATCGTCTTTTGACTTATTTAGAAAAACACAGAGCACTGTATATAGTGCTGCTATGTCAGCTTATGGGACTTACGATAGATTGGCAAGGTATTCTGATTTTAGCGAGATGGAATACACACCAGAGCTGTCTAGTGCTCTTGATATATACTCTGAAGAAGTAGCTTCACCAGACGAGACTGGAAGCATACTTCATATATTTTCTGACAACCAAAGAATCCAGGAAATACTTGAAGATCTTTTTATTGACACACTTAATATTGATTTTAACTTAACATCGTGGGTAAGAAACCTTTGTAAATACGGTGACTTTTTTCTTTTCAATGATGTAGATCCAGAAACTGGAGTTATTAACGCTTACCCGATTCCAGTATCAGAAATTGAAAGAGAGGAAGGGTACGATCCAGATAATCCTCTCGCGTATAGATTTAGATGGGTAACACAAGGGAACCAGGTTTTAGAAAGCTGGCAGGTAAGTCATTTTAGGCTTCTTGGAAACGATGCCTTTCTTCCTTATGGCTCCTCAGTTCTTGAATCTGCAAGAAGAATTTGGAGACAGTTAATTCTTGTTGAAGATGCAATGCTTGTCTATCGTGTTGTTAGATCTCCAGATAGACGAGTATTTTACATTGATGTAGGAAACGTACCCGCTGAGGACATTCCTAATTTTATGGAGCAGGCTCAGGCAACACTTAAAAAGTCCCAGGTTGTTGACAAAACAACCGGAAGGGTGGACTTAAGATACAATCCGCTCTCTGTTGATGAAGACTATTTTATTCCTGTCAGAGGAGGTGAGTCAGGAACCAGAATCGATACACTTTCTGGCGGTACAAATGCTACTGCAATAGAAGACGTAGAATACATCCAGAAAAAACTTTTTTCTGCCATTAAGATACCAAAGGCTTATTTAGGATATGATGAAGGATTAGGCTCTAAGGCAACCCTGTCGCAAGAAGATATAAGATTTAGCAGAACTATTTCAAGAATACAAAGAACTGTTATCTCTGAACTTAACAAGCTAGCAATTGTTCATCTTTATTGTCATGGTTTTTCTGACGACGATTTAGTTGACTTTTCTTTAAAGCTTTCTATTCCTTCGACGATTGCACAGCAACAAAAACTAGAGATTTATAGAACAAGGTTTGATACAATTGGTTCTATTCCTGACGGAATGGTTGATAAAACATGGGTTAGAAAAAATATTTTAAAACTAACAGATCAAGAAATAGAAGATATTAAAAAAGGTCTTGTAGAAGACAGGCTTTACGACCTTAAGCTTGAATCAACACAACTTCCAGCTCAAGAAAATGAAGGAGCAGAACCAGGTGAAGATCTTGCAGGAGACTTCGGGTCTTCATTTGACTCCGGAGGAGGCGGCGGCTTAGACTCTTTATTTGGAGGTGACTCTGGAGGCGGAGGTGCTGCCGTCCCTGACTCACCTGACGTTCCAGATGCAGCTCCCGCTGAGCCTCCTGCAGCTCCTTCAGCTGAAAACGCGTCTGTCAAAAGACCTGGAAGTTTTTTAAAAGAAAAGGATAGGATTAAATTTAAAATAAACGATGATTCAACTCCTATTAAGGCACAAAGCAATGTCAATAATATTCTTAAGAGTTTAAATATAAAGTCAGCCCCTAAGATATTAAGCGAGATTGATTATAAAAACGCTGATGACGAAGAGAAAAAAGACCACTTAAATAAAAAGAAAAAGAAGTATCGACAAAAAAATAGTGGGAAAATGGACTCAACAGGTGGTGTAAATCTGGCAGCTCATACAAACATTGGCAAAAAAGATAGAAGTGGTGCATCCAAACCCTTTGGTTCCAAATCTGATCTAAGCGAGTCAGGGGCATCTGATGAAGAGCTAAACAAATACCTCGATAGTCGATTTAAAGAATGGAATGACAATATCGACGAGAAAAAAGACTTTACAAATAAAATCGATAAAATATTAAAAACAGCAAGCTCAGACATAATTAATAATAAATAGATTAGGAGATTATTTTATGAAATCTACACACAACAAAAAAAGAAATATAGGTTTAGTCTACGAGCTTCTCCTAAGAAGTATTTCTTCATCTCTTGTCGAAGGAAACCAGAAAAAGGCAAACTTGTCATTGGATCTAATGAAGAAAAGATTTGCACCAGGAACAGAGATATATTCAGAGTTTAGAATCTTTAATGCAATTATGAACACAACAGTTAAAGAATCATCAGTTGCTGCTGGTATTTTAACTGAGGCTAAAAATGCAATTAAAAACATTGACTATGAAAAGCTTTATGTTGAAAAATCAAAGCTTATATCAGAAATCAACAAAATTGTAAAGGATAAGGATTTCTTTAAAAGAAAAGTGCCCAACTATAAAGAGTTTGCAACAGTAGGGACAGCAATTAGCCATTGGAAAAAAGGTGATAGGTCAAACCTTGCGCAGCAAATTATGAATGAGCAGCGGTTAATCGAGTTTATGCTAAATGAAAAAGCTGATCATCAAGATATATCTCAAATGACTGATGATAATGCCGATAATCTTGTCGTAAAAATCATGACAGAAAAAATCAATAATAGCTATAAAGATCTAAACCCAGAACAAAAGCTAATTTTAAGAGAGTATGCTGTTTACGGAGAAGGTGAAGACAATAGTAATTTTACCGATTTTTTATCCGAGCTTAAGAAAAGAAGTTTAAATTCACTTTGCACGCTAAAAGAAAATACAGATAACGATGTTCTTCTCTCGAAAATAGACACTGTTATTAAAAAAGTAAATAATTTACCAGAATCAAATATCAATGATGCAGAAATAGCAAGGTACTTAAAAGTGTCTGAGCTTAAAAGCCAAATAGGGAGTTTAAAATGAGTGACAAGGTTTTATTAAGAGAGTGGTATCCACTAACAGTTGACAAGGGTCTTATAAGCGAGTCTATTAGAAATAATGGAGGAAAACTGTTTTTAAAAGGTATCCTTCAAAAAGCAGAAACACTTAATCAAAATGGAAGAATCTATCCAAAGCCTATTCTTGAAAGAGAAATTAGAAATTATCAAAAGCTAATTGATGAAAATAGAGCTTTAGGGGAATGTGATCATCCTGATACAGCAGTTGTTGAGCTTAAAAACACGTCTCATATTGTTAGAGAAGCTTACATGCAAGGCGATGTAGTTTATGGAACAATCGAAATATTGCCCACACCGTCAGGTAACATCATTAAAGATTTAATAAGCTCAGGTGTTAC
>Ga0075475_10002041_pt1 | contig 10178 bp, 8 predicted proteins | sample DEB08_DNA_10_FD_76342 | JGI IMG/M metagenome (GOLD analysis project Ga0075475, IMG submission 76342) | Aqueous microbial communities from the Delaware River and Bay under freshwater to marine salinity gradient to study organic matter... | ecosystem: Environmental > Aquatic > Marine > Coastal ... | reverse complement strand
TTCAAAGGTTTTATGATAGAGTTATTGTTACTCGGAATATTGGCATTACTCTTTTTTAAGGGTACGTTACTTTTTGGTTTTGGTATTTATTTTGTGTTCTGGCATAGCTTACCCTCTTTAGCGTCACAAGTACATTACCTTTATAAAGGACAAAATAGCCTTGCTTATTTACAATATTTAAAATCCGCTATTTTGTATTGGATTATGGCCTTAGTGGGCCTTACTGGCTTTTATTTTTTTAACCTATTTCCAAAGGACCAATATCTTCCTGTTTTCTTTTCTTTTCTTGCAGCAATTACTTTTCCTCATGTGGTTGTTATAGGATTTATGTTTCATTCCTCTAAATCCCATGGCCTGTAATTTAGATGCATTCCTTATTTTTGCCTTATACCAACCAAATAGTTCAAAAGCATGTTTGATAATCTCAGTAATAAATTAGATAAAGCCTTCCAGATCCTCAAAGGTCATGGAAAGATTACCGAAATCAATGTAGCCGAAACCTTAAAAGAAGTAAGGAGGGCACTTTTGGACGCCGATGTCAACTTTAAAATAGCTAAGGAATTTACGGTTACCGTTAAAGAGAAGGCATTAGGACAAGAAGTCCTTACAAGCTTACAACCAGGGCAATTGATGGTAAAAATTGTCAAAGATGAATTGACCGAGTTGATGGGTTCTGAGGCCGTTGGGCTGAACTTGGAAACTAAGCCATCTGTTATCTTGATGTCTGGACTTCAAGGATCGGGTAAAACAACTTTTTCAGGTAAATTGGCCCTTCACTTGCAAAAAAAGCACAAGAAAAAACCCCTTTTGGTAGCCTGCGACGTATATCGTCCTGCAGCGATTGACCAATTAGGGGTGGTGGCAGAACAAATAGGAGCAGCTTGGTATGCAGATAGAGAGGAAAAAGATCCTGTAAAAATTGCAAAAGATGCTCTAAAAAAAGCCAAGCAGGACCAACACGATGTTGTCATCATCGATACCGCAGGACGGCTTGCGATAGACGAGGTATTGATGGATGAAATCAAGGCCATTCACGCTGCAGTAAAACCTTCAGAGACTTTGTTTGTTGTCGATTCTATGACCGGTCAAGATGCAGTCAATACTGCGAAAGCCTTTAATGACCTTTTGGATTTTGATGGAGTCATATTAACCAAACTGGATGGGGATACCCGAGGGGGAGCTGCCTTATCTATCAAGTCTGTAGTGAACAAACCCATTAAGTTCATTGGAACTGGTGAGAAAATGGAAGCGTTGGATGTCTTTTATCCCGATCGAATGGCAGACCGTATTTTGGGAATGGGAGATGTGGTTTCTTTAGTAGAACGTGCCCAGGAACAATTTGATGAAGAGCAAGCAAGACGTATAAGTAAAAAAATAGCTAAAAATCAGTTTGGTTTCGATGATTTTCTTTCTCAAATTCAGCAAGTCAAAAAGATGGGAAACATGAAAGATCTCATGGGGATGATCCCAGGGGTTGGAAAAATGACTAAAGACATGGATATTGATGAAAATGCCTTTAAAGGGATTGAGGTCATTATCGGATCGATGACTCCTAAAGAGCGTGCTCAACCACAACTCCTGAACCACAGCAGAAAAACTCGTATTGCTAAAGGTTCAGGAACGTCCATTCAAGAAGTCAATCAACTCATAAAACAATTTGAGCAGATGAGTAAGATGATGAAAATGATGCAAGGAGGAAAAGGTCGCCAAATGATGCAAATGATGCAAAACATGCGATAAAAACAAAAAGAATGATACGTTTAGACGGAAAACAAACTTCAAATAGAATTAAAGAAGAAATTAAAGCCGAGGTAAGTGCTATGAAAACCAGAGGAGAGCGTGTACCCCATCTGGCTGCTGTTTTGGTAGGAGACGATGGGGCCAGTCTGACTTATGTGGGTAGCAAGGTGCGCTCTTGTGAATACGTTGGTTTTGACTCTACTTTAATTCGATTGGAAGCCAATATCTCACAAGCCGATCTTTTAAAACAAATTGAAGATTTGAATCAGGACGATACATTAGATGGTTATATTGTTCAACTTCCGTTGCCTAAGCACATTGACGAGGAGAAAATTCTACTCTCAATTGATCCAGAGAAAGATGTGGACGGTTTTCATCCTGCCAACTTTGGACGGATGGCTTTGGAGTTGGATGCTTTTATTCCTGCTACTCCCTTTGGGATTATGCAACTATTGGAACGCTATGAAGTACCTACACAAGGGAAGCACTGTGTCGTAGTAGGTCGGAGTCATATAGTGGGGCGTCCCATTAGTATTTTGATGAGTCAAAAAGGACCTGCTGGAAATGCGACTGTAACCGTAGCGCATAGCCGTACAGAAAACTTACCAGAGCTTACCCGCCAAGCGGATATCATTGTCATGGCTCTAGGTATTCCAGAATACCTTACCGCCAATATGGTCAAAGAAGGTGCGGTTATTATCGATGTTGGAATTACCCGTGTTCCAGATGAAAATCACCCTAAAGGTTATGTCATTAAAGGTGATGTCGCCTTTGATGAAGTCGCAGCAAAATCAAGTTTTATTACGCCTGTTCCCGGAGGTGTAGGGCCTATGACCATTGCCATGCTTTTAAAGAATACATTACAGGCTAGACAGTGGAATCTACCTTAGGTAGTTCCATGGCGTTGTAAATTTTGAGTATAAGCAATGCAAAACTAACTCCTGTCAAGATCAGTATCATTGTTAAAAAACCTTCTGCAGAGAAAGAAAGTCGAATCAATATGGTGGCAATAATAAATCCTGTATTGCGAATCAGTTTGCTGTATTCTTCCGTATACCGAAAAGAAATCAGTAAAATCACAACATCTGCCAAAATCAATAAGGTGAAAAACTGATTGAAGAAAAGGCCGTCAATTTGGGAGACTATTTGTTGATTGAGTACATCAAAAAGCCATTGTCCAAAAGTAGCTACCAACATAATCCCCAATACCCCAAAAAGTAAGACACTTACTGCTTTTTTAGAACTGATAAACTGAAGTAGTCTAGGATCATTTTCAGGCTTTTTCTGCAGGCGCTGTTTGCTTTGATTGAATAAATAAATCAATAGAAAAAGAAATAAAAAGCCGAGTAAATCCAGCATGAGTTCTAGATTGTGGGAGCTAGAGTACCAGTTTTCGACCAAATCCATTTGGGGGATATCTTTAAAAATTTTTCGAATGACAATCAATGAAATGATTTCAAACTGCTTGGAAACACAGGAGGTGAAAGAACGGGGTAAGAAAAACAATAAAAGATACACCTCATAGACCAAAATAAGTGAAAACGGGGTATAGATGGCAGAAATGGGATCGCTGAGCAACTCGTTATTGAGAGAAGAAAAAAGTATGAAGCCTTGTGATTTCAAAAAGATGAGTCCTAAATGAATTACAAATCCAAGTGCTGCCAAGAGCAAAATAATTTTTTCAATAGCTTTTTGCACTTTTGGTGCAAAAACAACTCCAAAAAGGTAATTGAAAAAGGAATAAAATGAAACCATAAGTTAGGTAGAAAACAATTGATCGATATTTTTAAAACTCTTGAACTCGAGTGCATTTCCAGAAGGGTCATAAAAGAACATGGTTCTTTGTTCTCCGGGCAGTCCTTCAAAACGAAGGTAAGGGGCAATTTGAAATTCAATGTTTTGGTCGGTCAATCGTTGGCTAAAATCTTGGAATACTTCCCATTCCAAAACGACTCCAAAATGTGGAATCGGTACAGCTTTTCCATCTACTTCGTTGAAGTGTTTATGGCCTTTGTAACTCTTGTCTTCATGTAAAACAAGTTGATGTCCAAACAGTGAATAGTCAGCCCACTGGTCTGAAAACCTTCCTGGTGTACAGCCTAAAACCTCTTCGTAAAAACGTTTTGCCGAACTTAAATCACTTACGGGAATGGCGAGATGGAAAGGTGTAATTTTAACCATATGTAAAGGTACATAATTTTGAGATAAGGAAATTAGAAAGTGGTATCTTTGCGCCTTTATGAGTGCAATCCTTCAAGATCAAGTAAAAACAGGAAATGCTTTGCCACTAATGGAAGCATTTTACACCCTACAAGGAGAAGGCTATCACAAGGGTAGCGCAGCCTACTTCATCCGGATTGGCGGTTGTGATGTGGGTTGTCATTGGTGTGATGTCAAAGAAAGTTGGGATGCTAAGAAACACCCTCCGACCCTTATAAAAGAGATTGTTGAGGACGCTAAAAAATATTCTGATACTATTGTAATTACAGGCGGAGAACCCTTGATGTGGAATATGGAACCTTTGACATCTATTCTCGCTTCAAAAAGTATGAAAATTCATATTGAAACCTCAGGTGCATATCCCATTACAGGACATTGGGATTGGTTTTGTTTGTCCCCTAAAAAAAATAAAATGCCTCTTTCTGAAGCATACAAACGTGCCGATGAATTGAAAATGATCATTTATAACAAAGATGATTTTCGTTTTGCAGAAGAACAAGCCAGTAGGGTCAATAAGAATTGTGTATTATATTTACAACCAGAATGGAGCAGACGCGAAAAAGTAATGTCTTTCATGGTTGAATATGTGTTGCAAAATCCGAAATGGAAAGTCTCTTTACAAACCCATAAATATTTGAATATCCCTTAGTGATAGATTAAATATTGAGCTCTAATTTTTTTAAAGACCTCCAGTTGAGGTTTCCAACTGTTTCTTATTTCTGTTTCTTCCATTCCTGAAATCAGTTGGGTTCTTAAGCTAGAATTTCCTGCTATGCGTTCAAAACCTTTTAAGAAAAATTCTGAGGGTTCAGGAAAGTTTTGAAAGGCACGAATAAGCCATTTTAATTCCAATTGCTTTGGATGAGATACCTTTGTAAGGTCTTCTCCATAACAAAGCACCCCTTTGAACTTGGGACTTTTTGCTCCAAAATTAGGCATGGGTGTAAATGTGAATTCACCTTTAGGAAGCTTGGGATGCCCGTAAATTTGAAATTGAAAATCGGTTCCTCTACCCACACTTATAACTGTAGGTTCTAGCAAACATAAACTAGGATATAAGGCTACGGCTTGTGCATTAGGCAAGTTGGGCGAGGGTCTCACAGGAAGTTCATAGGTAGAGTTGCGAGAATAATTTTTAATAGGCATCACTGTTAGTTTACAACGAATATTGTCCTTTAGCCAGCCTTCCCCATTAATCATTTGAGCATACTCACCTATGGTCATACCATATATAATAGGTACGGGATGCATCCCTACAAAACTTATATGTGCTTCTTCCAAAACGGGACCATCCACATATTGAATATTGGGATTGGGACGATCTAGAACAATGAGCGGAATGTTATTTTCAGCACAGGCTTCCATGACATAATGTAGAGTAGAGAGATAGGTGTAAAATCGAACTCCCACATCTTGTAAATCAAAGACTAGGACATCTAGTTTTGCAATTTGTTCTTGGGTAGGTTTTCTGTTTTTTCCATAAAGGGAAATGATCGGGAGTCCCGTTTTTGGATCGGTTTGATTTTTTATTTTTTCTCCTGCATCTGCAGTTCCTCGGAAGCCGTGTTCGGGAGCAAAAACACTTTGAACATTAATATTATTTTCCAATAAATAATCCACCAAATGTACTGACTGCTTTGCAATGGGAAGTAAGCTGGCTTGATGGGCAACAACCCCAACTTTTTTACCTTTTAATTGACCAAGGTAGTCCTGTTGTAGAGCTCCTGGTAAAATAGAGTTTTGTGCACCTAAGTAAGCACCGCTTAGGCAGAGAAGCCAAAATAAAAATGTACTTTTGAAAACAGAACCGTTAAAAAAATATTTCATTGAATGTAGCGTTATTTTTTGCGCGTAAAATGCGAGGTTTTAAACAGTATAAAAATACGGTTTCTGCGCGAATAATTAACATTGCAACTTTAGCTGTTGCCTTGGGTGTGGCTTCGATTTTGATTGCATTGGCTTCAAGTCAAGGCTTACAAAAAGAAATTCAAAAAAAGACGAGTGCTTTTAATGGACATATTCTTGTAACCTTATTTGAAAACAATGAGTCTCAGATTTCAATAATTCCATTTCAAGATAGTGATACGTTAAGAGCGCAGCTTTATAAAGAGACAAATTTAAGCCGTTTTCATCCCATCGCAATGAAAGCAGGGATGTTAAAAAATGGTTCAGACTTTGAAGGAATTTTATTTAAAGGAGTTTCCTCGGACTTTGATTGGTCTAGTCTAGAAAGTTTTTTGATTCAGGGTCGCTTTCCAGAAGTTTCACAAGAAATTAGTACAGAAATCCTGATTTCAGAGACAGTAGCAAGACAATTGAATCTGGAAATTGGAGACCGTACCGAAGCTTTTTTTCAGAATAAAGATCAAGAGGGACTCCCCAACAGAAGACGCTTTGCTGTTTCGGGGATATATTTTTCAGGATTCCCGGATATTGATCAGAATTTGATCTATGGAGATTTGCGTCAAGTTCAAGGGTTAAATCGATGGAAACCAAATGAAATTGGGGCTTATGAGGTATTTGTTACAGATTTTTCACAAATCCAAAAAACCTCCGATCGCATATACAATAATTTTCCTTCTGAGCTGAACAGCATTCCTATTTTTGATCGATTTACAAGTATTTTTCAATGGATTGCCTTATTTGATTTTAACGTACTGATTATTTTGATTGTGATGATTCTGGTAGGAGTTATTAATATGGCAACTGCTTTATTGGTGCTTATTCTAGAACGCTCAAGAATGGTGGGTCTTCTCAAAGCCCTTGGAGCTCGAAATACATTGATTCGGAAAATCTTTTTGTACAATGGTATTGCTATAATGACTCGAGGACTCTTCTTTGGAAACCTAATTGGACTGTGTTTTTATTATTCCCAAAGATGGTTGGGATGGATTCGTTTAGATCCGAGCACTTATTTTGTCGATCGGGCTCCAGTGGCTCTAGCACTATTGGAGGTGATTTTAGTAAACCTATTGTTTCTTTTAGTTTCTTCATTTTTGCTTTGGATTCCTTCCACTATAATTTTAAAAATAAGTCCCTCTAAAGTATTGCGATTTCGATAATGATTCTCTTCAGAATAGGTATCTTTGTTGAGAAATTCTCTCGATGAACTACGCGCATTCTATTTTGGAAACCATAGGAAATACACCCTTGGTAAGGTTGAATAAAATTACTAAAGAGGTGGACGCATTGGTTTTAGCTAAAATAGAGAGTTTCAATCCAGGGAATTCGGTCAAAGATCGTATGGCGGTGAAAATGGTCGAAGACGCCGAGAAGCAGGGGCGATTAATGCCCGGTGGCACCATTGTGGAAGGAACTTCAGGAAATACAGGAATGGGATTGGCATTGGCAGCCATTGTAAAAGGATATAAGTTAATTTGTGTTTCTACGGACAAACAGTCTAAAGAAAAATTTGATGTCTTACGTGCTGTTGGGGCTGAAGTAGTGGTGTGTCCTACAGATGTGGCTCCTGAAGACCCGCGTTCTTATTATAGCACATCTAAAAGGATTGCTGAGGAAACGCCCAATAGTTGGTATGTGAATCAATACGATAACCCTTCCAATACCCAAGCCCATTATGAAACCACAGGACCCGAAATTTGGGAACAAACAGAGGGGAAAATCACCCATTTTGTAGTAGGGGTTGGAACAGGGGGGACGATCTCTGGTGTAGGAAAATTCCTTAAAGAAAAAAACCCGAATATCAAGATTTGGGGTATAGATACCTATGGTTCAGTCTTTAAAAAATACCATGAAACTGGAGTCTTTGACCCCAAGGAAATTTACCCCTATTCAACAGAAGGAATAGGAGAAGACATCCTTCCAGCAAATGTTGATTTTTCTGTGATTGATCAGTTTGAAAAAGTAACTGATAAAGACGCGGCTGTTTTTACCAGAAAGCTTGCTAAGTTAGAGGGTATCTTTGCAGGCAACTCTTGTGGTGCCGCAGTTAAAGGATTACTTCAACTTAAAAAGCATTTCAGCAAAAATGATGTTGTAGTGGTATTATTGCACGACTCGGGAAGCAGATATATTGGTAAAATTTACAATGATGATTGGATGAAGTCCAAAGGATTTATGTCATAAGAGAATACTTTTGTATACCTAGAAAAAATTTCCCTTATCTTATTTATTATTGTATAACTATTTGAAACAATAATAAATGGTTATTTTCGTTATTTATTTTTTATAGTTTATAATTGAGACAAGACTATTTTAATTTCCTAAAGAAGGGGTTAATATTTTTATTATTTTCCTTTACAGGCCACTTGTTTGGTCAAGATATTACTATTGAACAAGTTCAAACGAATACCAGTACAGGGACAATAACCCTTACCGACACTTGTCCAAATTCTAGTTATGAACTTCGGGTAGATCTCAAAAATAACTTAGGAGTCAGTCTTGGGACATCTACAGCAACACTTCGTATAACGGTCACTGGGACGAATTCAGGGACTTATATAGTCGATTTTCCGTCAGTAGTTGTTGCATCAGGGGTCAGCACCTCTGTAACTACGGTTTTAGATTTAATAAACCCTGGTCCAAATACCATTAATATCGAAGTCTATTTCGACGCATCTCCAGCAACAATTGAAGATTCAAGAGTAGCCAATATACAAGTAGATCCAAGAGCCATAACAGCCCCGATCACTTTATTACCAACCACTACTAACGAACAACAAATTGTTGAAATTGAATTGGGAAATGTTGGTTCAACTACAGGAGCAACTACTGAAACCTTTACCATAACACTGGATGGCGTCGCATTTACTGAAACGGTGACTGCATCTACTAACCAAAGTGTAGCTCAAGTTGCAACTGCTTTGGCTTCCCTAATCAATGCTAACGCAAATTATTCTGCTTCAAATACGGGGGTTCCGGTTTATGATCCTCTAAAAAATGTAATCAGAATTGCAGGTGCAGTAGCCGGTACGTCTTACAGTTACTCAGCTACCCAATCTTCGACTAATTTAGTATTTGGGACTCCAAAAGTGATACAAGGCTCAAAGTCAATTGAGATTTGTAGTGATGAATCGGTTGCTTTTAACTCTTCTGGTGGTGCTGTGACTTCAGGTTATGAATTCTTTGTAAATGGAATCAGTATTTCTGGGGGATCTCCACAAAACAGTAATTCATATAATTACTTGAACCCTTCAAATCTCGATGTAGTTCGAGTAGAAGTGACAGACAGTAACGGGTGTGTTTCTGAATCTGAATCTATTTCGGTTAATGTAAATTTAACCCCTGAGGATAGCGGTTCTCCCATAGACGTAAGAAGTTCGGAAATTACAAAATCAGCAGCCATTCAAAGCTATACAGTTTCCATTACTGGTACCGTGGACACTGGAGATACCTATACAATAACTTTAGATGGAACTTCTTATACTTCTACGAATACGGTAAACACTATTTCTGGCGTATTAGCAGATTTAGACAGTCAGATACCAGGATCTTTTGATACCAGCATAGTGGGTTCAAGTATTACCATAAACTCCCAAGTAGCGGGAACTTATTTTTCCTTAACTACCCTAAGTGATGATGCAGATAATGGAGCTACTATTGGTTCCACAATGAATTCTGCAAATTGGAATTTAAATGTTTGTGATTCCGACGTTCAAACTTTAATAGGTCAGAATGCTGCTTCCTATAGATTTTATGTAGCAGGAAGTCTTTTAACTAATGATGCTGGAACGGAAGATCGAGTTACACTAAACAACTACCTTGGAAACAATAATCTGGTTCACATTGTAGGGTATAGTTCTGCAGGATATTTAGGCTGTTCTTCTGATATGTATCTTACTGTAAAGGTCAACGAGATTTCCGATGCGGGTACCATTTCAAGTAATCAGACTATATGTACGGGAAGTGCCCCTTCAATTCTCACAGGAACGGCAGCTTCTGCCCCTGCCTCTGCAACACTCTCATATTACTGGGAGGTTTCTGATGGATCAAATGGATATAATTCTATTACTCCTTCTGTAACTACAGCTTCTTTTACTCCCCCAATTTTAACTCAAAGTCGTTTTTACAGAAGAGTTGCTAGAAGTGATTTAAATGGAAAAATATGTATTGCCTATAGTAACGAGGTTTATATAAATGTAGAGCCAGCACAGGTGATTAGTTTAGTATCTTCCGCAACTCTAACGACACAGGATGTATGTGTTGGAGGTGCGATAGAGGATATTATTTATGAGTTAAGTGGAAGTGCGACCACAGTT
>Ga0075475_10002040_pt1 | contig 10184 bp, 10 predicted proteins | sample DEB08_DNA_10_FD_76342 | JGI IMG/M metagenome (GOLD analysis project Ga0075475, IMG submission 76342) | Aqueous microbial communities from the Delaware River and Bay under freshwater to marine salinity gradient to study organic matter... | ecosystem: Environmental > Aquatic > Marine > Coastal ... | reverse complement strand
CGTCGAACACTGTTCCTGGGTTGGTGAGGCAGGCTGGGGGCGGGCGCTGGATGAGCGTGTCGTCGCGACGCTGGCCCAGAACGACGTCTATGTCTCTCCTACAATCAATGCCGGCTGGAAGCGCTACAGGAATGAGGAGTTCGTCAGCCTGGTGCAGCGCAATTATCGGCACATGAAACAGGCCGGCGTAAAATTGATCGCTTCAACAGATGCTGGCATCCCGGGTGTCTATCATCGTGATCTGCCCCGGGCCTTACCGGAGTTTGCCCGATTTGCCGGGCTCAGTCCGGTTGAAGTGCTGAAGTCAGCGACGTCAGTCTGCGCGGCAGCGATTGGCATCGGTGAGGTTGCTGGCACTATCGCACCAGGATACTCGGCAGACTTCGTCGTCTATGAAAAGAATCCGCTGGAAGACCTTGCGGTGCTTGAGAATCCGCTGCTGGTGGTCAGCCGCGGCCGGGAATTTGACACTGCGGCCTGAGCAGGCCTGGCTAGTCGGTGTACCAGACAGAGACGATGAATCCCGGCTGGCCGTTGTCAGAGTTGTCTGTCATGTAGGCAGATTGCACAACCCGCTGGATTTCAATAGACGCGCCATTTTCTTCCAGCCACTCGTTGATTTCTGTTTCAGCTTCATGGACCTGTGACACGCGCTGTCTGAAAATGCGTACCTTCATGTCTGCACCTCTATTTGCCGGACAGATTAGTAAATCGGATAGCCAGCACTTTGTCCGATTTATCTTCACATCGCAACCATTTGTCCGCATTGACACCCCGTTGTCTGCTCTGTAGCTTGCTGCTGGTCTGACAACCCGGAATTACCATGGAAAACCTGTTTGATTTAAGCGGCAAGGTCGCCGTTATCACCGGCTCAACCAAGGGCATCGGTCGCGCGATTGCCGAGCAGATGGCGCTGCACGGCGCAGATGTTGTGATCTCTTCCCGCAAGGCCGATGCCTGCGCTGAAGTTGCAGCGGCTATCAATGAATCTCTGGACGGCAAAGGCGGCCGTGCCGTGCCCATTGCCTGTCACATCGGTCAAAAGGAGCAGCTGCAGATGCTCGTGGATGAGACCCGGTCGCAGCTTGGCAAGATCGATATCCTGGTCTGTAATGCTGCGGTGAACCCTTACTACGGCTCCATGCTCGATATTCCCGACTCTGCGTTTGAGAAGATCATGGATTCCAATGTGCAGTCGAATCACTGGCTCAGCCAGTTGGTGCTGCCCGAGATGATTGAACGCAAGGATGGTGTCATTCTGATCGTCTCCTCCATTGGTGGTCTCAATGGCAGTGCCGTGCTTGGCACCTACGGCGTATCCAAGGCGGCAGATATGGCGCTGGTCCGGAACATCGCGACTGAATTCGGGCCGGACAATATTCGCGCCAATGCCATTGCGCCGGGCCTGGTGCGAACGGATTTTGCGCGTGCGCTCTGGGAGAACCCTGAAACGCTGAAAAATGCCACGGCAAATTCAGCGCTGCGGCGAATCGGCGAGCCGGATGAAATAGGCGGTGTTGCCGTGTTCCTGGCGTCGAGAGCGGGCAGTTTCATGACCGGCCAGACGGTTGTGGTCGATGGCGGCAGGGCTTGACTCCATCACTGAGCATTCGTCCCTAACCTGTTGAAAATCAGCTAAATCTCCTAGAAACTTCTAGCGTCTGTAGGTACTATGATTCGCCCGAGAGGTTGGTGTTTTTAGCGTGGATCGAAGGGATTTTCTTAAACTGTTTTCCGTTGGAACCGTGGCTGCGATGAGCAGCCAGCTGGCGCTGCGTCCGCAGGATTCGCGCGCCACTGTCAGCGAGTTAATGGAAACCGGTCCTATCATTGAAGACATCGGTACGACCCGCAGCGAACTGGCAGCCTCCATTGATATGATGAGGACACCGTCGCCTGCTGTGAATGAGTATCTCCGGGCTTTCAATCTTGATGTGGAAGATGTTGAACCCGGACAGGTTGAGATGCCCATCCTGGCCCAGAGTGCGAGCCCGAACCGCGCAGACTACCTGTCGAAAATGCGTGACTACGAGAATGCCCATCGACGTGATCTCTACCTGGATCGGGATCAATTCCCTGTGCTTATCTCGACCTTCAAGCGTATTGACCGGGTCCAGAACCTGGTCGGTCATGGCAACTTCAATGTCATCAGTTTTGATGAGATGCTCGCCTACGGCCGCCAGTATGCCAGTGTCGGCGCTTTCACCCGGGCCGAGCAGGATTTTCTCGAAGAACTTTTCTCAGCCAATGCGACACGGTATGGATTCCTCGGCGAGAAGGTAATCACCCGCCTGACAGAAAAGGTGCCAACGAAAGAACGTCAGAAGATTGGCCGCACTGGCCACTACCTCTATAAGGGCGAATCGGTTGCTCTGTATGAGAAGCTGAAGAAAGATGTCGGCGGCACAATTGTGCTGACATCTGGTATCAGGAGTGTGGTCAAGCAGACTCACCTGTTTCTCGCGAAGACCATCCAGTCTAAAGGCAACATGTCGCGGGCATCCAGAAGCCTGGCACCGCCTGGCCATTCCTACCACGGTATTGGAGATTTTGACGTCGGTAAGGTCGGTTTTGGCCGCAAGAATTTCTCCGAAGAATTTGCCCGCACCGATGAGTTCATGAAGCTCGTCGAACTCGGCTACGTCGATATCCGCTATCCCAAGGATAATCTCTATGGGGTTCGTTACGAGCCCTGGCACATCAAGGTTGTATAAACCCTAGAATCAGCACCGCGAAGTTGATCAAGGCGGCGGCGATCAGGGCCACGCTGATAGTCCTGCGTGTTGCGTCTGCGCTGTCAGTGGCTCCTTCATGCCTCAGCACAAATCGATAACGGCTGCGATCCAGGTCTGACAGCACTGCGCTGAATGCCGTGCGGCCCTCGCGCAGCTCAAGGGCATTGGACAGAACGACGGCCAGGATCCAGGTCGCGAAGATTTCCTCGATCCAGCTGCCGTGATTGTAAAAGGCCAGCGTCAGGCCGCTGCCCACGACGATAGGGATCGCGCTGAGGTCGTAGATCAGGCTAGCCCGCGCCAGGTCGGAAGCTGAGGCGATGAGTGCCCGCAGCATCAGAGAAGGTCCATACAGCAGCCAGGTCATGGCCAGGGCCAGCAGGACGAACAGGACGACGCCATCGAGTGTTGCTGCCAGGTAAGCCGGCAGTTTGATGAATTGACTCATGAGGCCAAGAGCAAACAACAGGCCAAGGCCTGTGCAGAACATGAGGGCCGCGATAGTAAACAGTCGCGTCGTTTCACTCGGCAGTTTCAGCAGAGACGCAATGGCCAGGTCCGCACTCAGAAGCAGACCCCCAAGCAGCACGCAGAACATGGCGAGCGTGAATCCAAGCGCTGCCAGCGATGATGAATCCAGGGTCAGTCCGGCCAGCGCAAAACTGAGCAGCCAGGCTGTGCCGGTTGCGGTCAGCAGCAGCGGCCAGAAGGCAATCGCATTGAGGTGATCGAGGTTCCCCCAGTCAATCTGGGCAGTCAGCTGCTCGGCCGCTTTGACGCTGATACCCGTCGCGGTAGCGAGGTCAAAGGCGTTTCGAATGGGGCCTACTTCGCTGACATAGGCCTGGATGTATGCCGCGCGTTTCGGCCCGATGCCGCGCAGCTGCTGCAGCTCTGTTTCTGTTGCCTCATTAATCCTAATCAGAGAAGATGCCATGGCAGCAAGTTTAGTGCCAGATTCGCGGCAAACCAAATCAGGAGGAAGGGCTGTGGAAGAAGTGAAGATGTCGACTCGGGTACTGCTGGTCAGCGGCATTGTGCTGCTGGTCATACTCCTGACAGGGCCACTGGGGTACAAGTTCGGTATCGTGCCGCTGCAGCCTTCACTGATCAGTCTGCTCATCGCGGTGGTGGGTGGTCTGCTGGTCGTGCTCGTTGGGCTCATCTACCTCGTCATCGCTCTGAAGAATGGTCTCGGCAGAAACCGAAATCTGCTCCTGGTGGCGATGCTCGTCGGTTTCATCCCGGCGTTAATCATCGGACCGCAGATGGGTAAGGCCCGCGAAGTCCCTCCCATCCATGATATTACGACTGATCCTGAGAACCCGCCGGTCTTTGTTGACCTGCTTCCCGTGAGGGAGAACGCACCCAATGGCGCTGAGTATGGTGGCGCTGAAGGCTGGTCGCCGGAATCCCTGGCGCTGGCCACACGTGAAGCCTACCCGGAGCTGGCGCCGATCAGAACATCACTCTCAATCGGCGATGCCGTGCGTCAATCTGAGTCGGTCCTGGAAGCAATGGGACTCGAGGTGGTTAGTGCTGACCCCATCGACGGGCGGGTTGAAGCGACTGCGACGACGTTCTGGTTTGGCTTCAAAGACGATATGGTGCTCCGGATCTCTGAGTCAGGTGACGAGTCCGTTGTTGATATCCGGTCAATGTCGCGGGTGGGCCAGAGTGATGTCGGTGCCAATGCCGCCCGCATCATGGAGTTTGTGCAGCGGTTCAGCGCCCAGTAATCGTTCAGCTGAGCTTGGCGACGACGAGATCGTTGACCTGCTTGGGATTCGCCTTGCCGCCGGTCTGTTTCATCACCTGGCCGACAAAGAAGCCCAGTAGTTTGGTTTTACCGCTCCTGAATTGTTCCGCCTGTTTCGGATTCGCAGCGATGATCTGATCGATGATGGGTTCAAGCTCGGAAGTGTCTGAGACCTGCTCGAGACCCTCGTCCCTGATGTAGGTGTCGACTGAATCAGTCTCGCCTTCCCACAGTGCTGTGAATACCGCCTTGGCAATCTTGCCTGAGATCGTCCCGTCCTTGATGCGGGCGATGATGGTGCCGAGCTGCTCCGGTGACAGGGGAGACTCTGCTGCGGTGAGGTCAGCTCTTTTCAGATTGGCGAGCAGTTCACCCTTGACCCAGTTGGCGGACTGCACGGCATCACCGCTGTTGGCGAGGCAGGTTTCAAAGTAGGTTGCGAGATCCAGGTCACCGGTGAGGATGACTGCGTCGGCTTCGGGCAGTGCGAGTTGCTCGATGTACCGCGCCTTTTTCTGTGCCGGCAGCTCGGGCATCGCATCTCTTACCGCATTGATGTATGCCTCATCGATCACCACCGGCAGGAGATCAGGTTCAGGGAAGTAGCGGTAGTCCATGGCAGTTTCCTTGCTGCGCATAGACTGGGTTTCATCGCTATCCGGATCGTAGAGCCGGGTTTCCTGGATGATGCTGCCACCGTTCTCGATCACATCGATCTGGCGTTCGATTTCATAGTTGATGGCCTGCTCGAGGAAGCGGAATGAGTTCACGTTCTTGATCTCGGTGCGGGTACCAAGCTCACTGTCCCCTGGCCGGCGAATTGAAACGTTGGCATCACAGCGCATGTTGCCCTGAGACAGGTCGCCATCGGACACTGACAGGTAAGTAATCAGCTGATGGATGGTCCTGGCATAGGCGACGGCCTCTTCGGCACTTGCCATGTCAGGTTCAGAGACGATCTCGAGCAGGGGTGTACCAGCCCGGTTCAGGTCAATGCCAGTGCTGCCGTGAAAGTCCTCATGCACTGATTTGCCGGCATCCTCCTCGAGATGGGCGCGAGTAATCCTGATGGTTTTTGTGGTGCCATCTTTCAGTGTGATGTCGACACTGCCGCCGAGAACGATCGGTTCGTCCATCTGCGTGATCTGGTAACCCTTTGGCAGATCCGGGTAGAAATAGTTTTTTCGATCGAAGGCGGAGCGTCTGCCAATCTCTGCGCCCACCGCAAGGCCAAATGCAATGGCCTTGGGAAAAACCGCTTCGTTCACCACGGGCAGGACACCCGGCAATCCAAGGTCAATGGCACAGGCCTGTGAGTTGGGCGCTGCGCCGAAGCTGGTGCTGGCGCCCGAAAATATCTTGGAACGGGTCGAGAGTTGGGCGTGAATTTCGAGGCCTATGACCACTTCCCACTGACTGCTCATGCGGCGTCTCCTGGTCGCCTCTGGTGCCACGATGTCACCTGCTGGAACTGGTGGGCGACGTTGAGCAGCTGTGCTTCCTCGAAATAGCCGCCGGTCAACTGAATTCCGATCGGCATACCGTCGACAAACCCTGCGGGTACAGATATTGCGGGCAGGCCCGCGAGATTCGCCGAGATGGTATAGATGTCCTGCAGGTACATTGCTGTCTTATCCTGGGATACTTCACCGAGCCTGAATGCTGTCCCAGGCGTTGTCGGCCCGAGAATCAGGTCGACGTCGTCGAATGCCGCGATGTAGTCATTCTTGATCAGGCGACGGATCTGCTGTGCCTTGCGATAGTAAGCGTCGTAGTAACCGGCTGAGAGTGCAAAAGCACCGACCATGATGCGGCTCTTGACCTCATCGCCGAAACCTTCACTGCGGGAACGCTGATAGAGGTCATCCAGGTCAGCCGGATTTTCACAGCGATAGCCGAAGCGCACGCCGTCATAGCGTGACAGGTTGGCTGAACATTCCGCTGGCGCAATGATGTAGTAGGCGGGTATCGCAAGATGGGCATTGGGCAGGGATATCTCCCTGATCTCACAGTCCTGGGCAGTCAGTTCAGCCAGGCTGTCGTCGACGATTTTCCGGACCGCGTCATCGAGGCCCTGCATGTGCTCTGTGCAGATGCCGATCTTCAAGCCCGAAACGGGTTTTCCGAGTCCGGCCGTGTAGTCTTCGGCTGCGCGGGTGGCAGACGTCGAGTCGCGGGGATCATGTGCGGCCATCTCTGATAGAAGTATGGCGCAGTCTTCCGCGGTGCGCGCCATCGGACCAGCCTGGTCCAGGCTTGATGCGTAGGCAATCATGCCCCAGCGTGAGACCCGGCCGTAAGTTGGTTTGATGCCAGTGATTCCGCAGAAAGCGGCGGGCTGGCGGATGCTGCCGCCCGTATCGGTGCCGGTCGCAGCCGAACATAACCCGGCAGCCACAGCTGCGGCTGAGCCACCTGACGATCCGCCTGGCACACAGTCTGTGTTCCAGGGGTTTCTCACCGGGCCGTAATAGCTCGACTCGTTACTGGAACCCATGGCGAATTCGTCCATGTTGGTTTTGCCCAGGCTGATTGCACCAGCAGCATTGAGTCTCGCAACCACAGTCGCATCGTACGGTGAGATAAAGTTGTCCAGCATGCGCGACCCGGCAGTGGTTCTGACTGACTCCTGGCAGAAGATATCCTTGTGTGCGATGGGAATACCCAGAAGCGGTTTGTCCTGGCCGGCGGCGATCTGCTCGTCCGCTGCCCGGGCCTGCTCGAGTGCGATATCCGATACTGTAATGAAGGCGTTCAATGCCTGGTGCGCTTCGATCCGGGCCAGGTAGCTCTGGGTCAATTCGACACAGGAGTATTCGCCTGCGCGGAGATCCTGCCGCTGTTCCGCCAGTGTTCTCTCCAGCATGTTATTCAATCACCCTGGGTACGAGGTAGTGAGCACCTTCCGTCTCTGGTGCGATGGCCTGGAACCGCTCGCGCTGGTCCGACTCGGTGACTTCATCCGGGCGCATCACCTGGGTTGCATCGAGCGGATTGGATACCGGCTCGACACCTTCGGTCTCAACTGACCGCATCTGCTCAGCGAGATCCAGGATGTTTTTCATCCCAGCAGCGAGGCCGGCAATATCCTCTGCATCGACGCGCAGCTGCGCCAGCGCAGCGACATCTCTGACCACTTTCTCGGTAACTTCCATGCTGAAATTCGACCCGATTAACAAGGCGAGGAATGCTAATGAGGTTTGAGTCAATACGCAAACCCCAGGGGCGCTCACCTGAGCTTTAGCCTGGCAGGTGTCTCGCTGTTGTAACCCTGGCGTAAATCGGGCGGAAAAGTGGAGAATCTTCCCTGTTTTACGGGTGAAAAAGCCATTGCGGCGTATATATAAAACATCCCCCAAATGATAGAGTTAGGGTCAGTTTTGAAAGCAGATGCTGAGGAAGGAATCCTCGGCATTTTTTACTGTGGCCGTCTGCTCCGATGGCCTGAGGCCTGATTTAGATGTTTAAACGCCTGCGAGGCATGTTCTCGAATGATCTGTCGATCGATCTGGGAACCGCAAATACACTTATTTATGTCCGTGAACAGGGCATTGTTCTTAATGAACCCTCCGTTGTTGCCATCAGGAACAACAATAATCAGAAAAACGTCGCCGCGGTTGGCATTGATGCCAAGCGCATGCTGGGTCGTACGCCAGGCAATATTACTGCCATCCGGCCATTGAAAGACGGCGTTATTGCAGATTTCCAGGTGACGGAACGTATGCTGCAGCACTTCATCAAGAAAGTGCATGAGAACAGTTTTATCCGTCCCAGCCCGCGAGTCCTTGTGTGTGTGCCCTGCCAGTCGACTGAGGTTGAACGGCGAGCAATTCGTGAATCCGTGGTCAGTGCCGGTGCGCGTGACGTCCGCCTGATCGAGGAACCCATGGCTGCGGCTATCGGTGCAGGGCTGCCGGTGCATGAGGCAGTGGGTACCATGGTCGTCGATATTGGTGGTGGTACAACTGAAATCGCTGTGATCTCTCTCAACGGCGTCGTCTATGCGCAATCAGTGCGAGTGGGGGGTGACCGGTTTGATGAGGCCATCACAACCTATGTCAGACGGACCCAGGGCAGCCTGATCGGCGATGCCACGGCGGAAAGAATTAAACAGGAAATTGGTATGGCGTTCCCGTGCAATGAAGTGCGGGAAATAGATGTTAGAGGTCGAAACCTGGCAGAAGGTGTACCGCGAAGTTTTACGTTGAACAGTAACGAGATTCTTGAGGCTTTGCAGGAACCGCTTTCTGTCATCGTTCAGGCTGTCAAAGGCGCACTGGAACAGACACCGCCGGAACTTGCTTCGGATATCGCCGAGAGTGGCCTCGTGCTGACAGGTGGTGGTTCGCTGTTGCGGGAACTGGACCGGCTGTTGTCGAGCGAAACGGGACTGCCGGTGATCGTTGCGGAAGACCCGCTCACCTGTGTGGCTCGTGGTGGCGGCAGGGCCCTTGAGTTGATGGACGACCGCATTGACAGTGATGTTCTGTCTATTCAGTGATCTGACCTGACGCAACGCCCTATCGATTTGGCATTCAACCCCGAGGTCCGAGTACCTGCTTGAACCTCCGTGGCATGTGAGGGATCCAGATCAAATCGCTTTTTCTTGAAGAGACTACCCTCGGTTACCAGCTTGTTGCGCTGGGCCTCCTCTCTGTCGCGCTGATGTTCGTTGATCACATCACCAACTGGCTCGATGAACCCCGTTCCCTGCTGACCGTTGCGGCAACGCCCATCGTGATGGTTGCAGATCTGCCGGGCCGAAGTGTGCGCGGCCTCGATGAAACCTTCAGTTCCCGCGATGACATGCGCCGGCGGATCGCGGAGCTTGAGCGTCAACAGCTGTTGTTGAAGGTCAGAACAGAAAAAATGGCCGCGCTCACTGCTGAAAACAACCGGCTGAGAGATCTGCTCGGTTCGGCCGCCAAACTGCAGGATAACGTGCTCGTCGCCGAGCTGATCGGTGTGAACCCTGACCCCGAAGAACAGGAGGTCATCATTGATAAAGGTTCGGTGGACAATGTCTTTGTCGGTCAGCCGGTGCTCGACGCGAACGGGCTCATGGGGCAGGTGGTTGAAGTCAGCCGTTATTCGAGTCGTGTCCTGCTGATCAGCGATGTCCGGCATTCAGTACCGGTACAGGTGCTCAGAAGTAACCTCAGACTGATTGCCCAGGGTACAGGTCTGGAACAGCAGCTTGATCTGCTGCATGTTAACTCGACCGCTGACATCCGGGTTGGGGATCAGCTGCTTTCGTCGGGTCTTGGCAATCGATTTCCGGTGGGTTATCCCGTCGGTACTGTAGAGAAAGTTGAATTCGAACCTGGCCGACCTTTCGCCGAAGTACGTGCGACACCGACGGCTCAGCTGGACAGGACCCGTCATGTGCTCCTTGTATTTTCCGAGTCGCGTAACAGTACTCGATCAGACGCTGAAGAAAGAGAGGACTGATCGAATGCTTGGCACGACGACGATCTTTTTGACTATCCTGCTGGGTATGGTCCTGTCCGTGCTGCCACTGCCGGGATTCGTGCCGCCGGAGCTTGGGTTTGTCCGGCCTGACTGGGTGGCAATGGTGCTGATCTACTGGATCCTGGCCCTGCCTCACAGGGTCGGCCTGATTACCGCCTGGGTCGTCGGCCTCGGTATGGATGTGCTGCTGGGTACGCTGCTGGGCCAGCATGCGCTTT
>Ga0075475_10002039_pt1 | contig 10184 bp, 8 predicted proteins | sample DEB08_DNA_10_FD_76342 | JGI IMG/M metagenome (GOLD analysis project Ga0075475, IMG submission 76342) | Aqueous microbial communities from the Delaware River and Bay under freshwater to marine salinity gradient to study organic matter... | ecosystem: Environmental > Aquatic > Marine > Coastal ... | reverse complement strand
ATCGGATGATTCAAAAAGGCTGGACGGTTCCAACCTGGCCAAAGGAATATGGCGGGGCTGATCTAAACCGGAAGCAGTACAATATCCTGATCGATGAAATGCGGCGCATCGAAGCAAGACCACCCCTCACCGGGCGCTGTGTAAACTACATTGGCCCGACAATCCTGGAGTTCGGTACCGACGAGCAGAAAGCACACTGGCTGCCGATTTGTGCTCGAGGAGAAGGGGCCTGGGCAATGGGGTATTCAGAACCGGGCGCCGGATCAGACCTGGCCGCACTTTCGACAAAGGCGGTGAGAGACGGTGACAACTACGTCATCAACGGCAGGAAGACATGGACATCGGATGCAACGTATTGTGACTATATTTTTGTGCTGGTCAGAACGTCGCCCGACAAGCCGAAGCATGAAGGCATCAGTCTTGTGCTCGTGGATATGCACCAGCCTGGCATCAGCGTTCATCCGATTCGGCTGATTTCTGGTGCTTCACCTTTTTGCGAAACCGTCTTCGAGGATGCAGTGACCTCCGTCAATAATGTGATTGGTGGCGTTGATCGTGGTTGGACGGTCGGCAAAAGGTTGCTTCAGTTTGAACGTTCGACCCACGCTGGTATCAACATATCCGGTTCGCAGGGTGGTAGGAGCGAGGCCTACAGTCTTCCCGAGAAAGTTCGCCAGTATGTGGGATTCAAAGACGGGAAGATCGCCGACAGGGCATTGCGAGATCGTCTCATACAAAACGACATGAACACCCGCGTTCAGAAAATCACCCAGCAACGTGCGATCGCGGAAAGCCAAAGTCGCGCACCCGGCTTCGCCTCGTCGGTTGTAAAGTTGACTAACGCGCTCAACATCCAGGACGGTGATGAACTGCTAATGGAAGCCATGGGCTCACAAGGCTTTCGCTGGGATGAGGAAGGCGGTGCGACGGAGGAGGAACTTGCTGCGCAGAAACGCTGGTTGTATCAGAAGTCGCTAACGATTGCAGGTGGTACCAAGGAAGTGCAGCTGAACATCATCGCTAAGCGCGTACTTGGGCTGCCGGACTAGATTCAGTCAAGGAGGGAAACATGAGCAAAGCCACCGACCATGAAGTTGTCTCAATTTACAGACACAGTGATGAGCAGATTGATGAACTGATGACGCGCGCACCTGAATGTGTGCTTATGTGGGGTACAAAGGATGGCTGGCCGGTTGGCGTTGTACACTCGTTTGTCTGGCATGAAGGGCATGTGTGGATTACGTTCGCAGCCCATCGACATCGTGCATCTGCTATCCGGCGTGATCCACGGGTTTCCGTCACAGTCAGTGGCCGCACCAGTCGTGATCCTGCGTGTCCGCTGGGTGCGGTGACGCTAAAGGGGCGTGCCGAGTTTCATGACGACACACCGACCAAGGAATGGTTTTATCGCGCGCTTTCGAAAAAGTCTTTCCCGGACGACAAGGCAGGTGAAGCGGGTTTCTACAACCTGCTTGATTCACCGCTCCGGACTGTCATTGAGGTCGCACCGGAAAAATGGATCTCTTTTGATGCGGCCAAGTCCGCAAAGCATCGTGCGGGCGAGTTGTCGGAAGAGGAGATGTCTCCCATGTTGAGTTCGGATGCAGAGCGGCTGGCACGGGAGCGTGATCGTCGTGGAGTCGACTAGCAGTTCGACCGGTGTGAGGGGCGATACCCGGCTCCGCCGTTCCACTCTTGTATATTTTGGCTTGCCGGATTACGCGGTGTACCTTGCAGCGGTCCCCGTGTCCCTTTACCTGCCCTATGTCTACAGTCGCGATCTTGGTCTGGACCTGGCGGGCGTGGGGCTCATCCTTATGCTTGCCCGTATCTCAGATGTCATCACCGATCCACTGATTGGATACCTGAGCGACAGAACAAGTACACGTTTTGGCAAGCGCAAACCCTGGATGGCAGCAGGTGTCATCGTCATGATGTTTTCGGCCTGGCAGCTGTTTGCACCGATAGGTGCCGTAAACAACTGGCACCTCCTGATCTGGTCCATGCTGCTCTGGCTGGGCTGGACGATGATCAACATCCCTTATTTTGCCTGGGGTGCGGAGCTCACCGATGACTATGATGAGCGCACGCGAATCACGGGTTGGCGCCAGGCATTCGGCTACCTTGGCAATGTTAGCGTGCTCGCCATCCCAACGATCTCGGGGCATCTTCTCGGCTATGGCTCAACACCTCGTGAAGGACTGACCATTGTCGGTTTCATGGCACTGGTTCTGCTGCCTGTCATGATGTTTGTAGCACTCTGGAAAGTGCCGGAAATCGTCCGTGAACGAAAGCAGCAGGTTAATGTGATAGCCAGTAGCATCCAGATGTTCAGGAACGGTTCGTTTGTTATTCTCTTCATCGGGTTCCTGATGCTGACCATGGGGACCACGTGGTCGTCATCCTTGTTTATGCTGTTTGCCGCGTTTGTCGTTGATGTGGAAACCAGCACGCAGGTGTTACTGCTCGGTTTTTACGTGACTCAACTGGCATCCCTGCCAATTTGGGTATGGATTTCTTATCGCATCGGTAAGAAGGAAACCTGGATGGCGGGTGCTGTGATCTATGTGATCGCAACGCCGGGCTATCTGTTGCTTGGCCCTGGCGACGTTCTGCTGTTCTGCACTGTGCTCGGTCTTTACGGGATTGCGAGCGGCAACTTTGTTGCGATTTCCCTTTCTATGAAAGCTGACCTGATCGAAGTGGCCGGTCTTCGAACCGGCCAGCATGTGGCAGGTTCCTACATGGCTATCTGGTCGCTGGGACAGAAGTTTTTCCAGGCGATTGCAGTTGGCATTGCTCTGCCGGTCGTGAGTTTCTTCGGGTTTGACCCGAATGGCGTCAATGGGTCTGACGAGTTGCTCGCGCTCACTCTGACGCTGACCATCCCACCTATGCTGCTTTATGCAGGGTCCGTTTTTGTCATTTGGAGATTCCCGCTCACGCCTGAGCGACTGGTTCGATTGCGGCGCGCGTTTGAGAAAAGGCAGACGCGGCGCCTTTCTTTGACCGGAAGCAGCGCTGCGTCATGAACAAAAGCGCAGGTGATCGCGTGACTCTCATCTTTGACTAGACCCCGACGGAGCTATTGTAGAGTGCCTCGAGTGGCGTCGGAGTCAGCCTTGTCTGCGGATTGCCATCGTGCTTGATCTAAATGAACATATTTAATAATCTGTTCATTTTGTTGCTGCAACCAATGGTCAGGAGAAAGATATGGCAACCTACGATCTGGTTATCACAAATGGCACCGTCATCGACGGTCGGCGCAGTCCGCGATTCAAGGCGGACATTGGTATCAAGGATGGTCGTATCAGTGCTATTGGTCGGCTGTCTGACCGAGAGGCGGGGCAAGTGATCGACGCAGAAGGCCTGGTGGTGGCGCCGGGTGTGGTGGATCTACATACGCATTATGACAGCCAGGTATTCTGGGATCCCTGGTGTGCCATATCAGGTCTGCATGGCGTGACCAGTGTTGTCATCGGAAACTGCGGCTTTGGATTTGCACCGGTACGACCTGGTGCGCGGGACCGGGCCATGCTGGCCATGGCGCGTAATGAGGCGGTCCCTCTCGAATGCATGCAGCAGGGTATGCCCTGGGACTGGGAGACGTTTCCCGAATTCCTGGATTCTGTTGACCGCACACCTAAAGGTATCAATATGCTGTCCTATGTTGGACTGAACCCGCTCATGAGTTGGGTCATGGGTTCGGTGGAAGATGCCAAGAGTCGTTCGCTATCGGATGCGGAAAAATCAGAAGCACTGCGTCTACTGAAAGAGGCGATGGATGTCGGGGCCTGTGGCTGGTCAGCACAGCTTGCCGGTGAAGCCACGATACAGCGTGATTATGATGGGACTCCGATGATCACAGACCTTATGAGTAACGAAGATCTTTCGTTCTTTGCTCGCTCACTTGGTGAAATGGAGCGCGGAATCATCCAGATGATTGGCCCGCCCAAGACTGCCCAGTTTCTTGCAGAAGAGTCCGGTCGGCCGGTCATTTTTAATACGCTGGCACCACGTAATGATCAGCACGGTGCTCCTGCGGAAGCACACCACGTCATCATTGACTGGTTAAAAGAACAGAATGAACAAGGGAACAGGATCATCGCGCAGGCAGTGACCTGTGCCATTGATTACCAGTTTACGCTGGAAGACTGGAATCTCTTTGATTCATCGCCTCTGTGGCGCGACCTGACGCTAGGCACTCTTGAAGAGCGCCTTGAAAAAATGCGGGATCCAGAACGACGCGCGGCCATACTTCAGGAGTGGGATGAAGGAAAGGCACCCCTGGCTGGCGGTGGAACCGAAGAGCTTGAGGTCAGGCTCGGTGTGTCTATTGATGACCTGTTGCTCGCCTATGTTACAGACCACGCGCCCGAGCTGGCGAAGTGGGAAGGTTACAAGGTCAAGGAAATTGCGAAGGTACTGGATAAACACCCGATTGATGTCTTCCTGGATTTCTCCATTGCCTGCAATCTGCAGAATGGCTGGCAGAGTATCCCGCGTGAGATAGACACCGGGGTGATGAGCGAGGTTGCGAACTGTGATTATGCCGTGCCTGGATTATCGGATGGTGGTGCACACACAAAATTCCTCACAACCGGAACCTACCCCACGGAGTTCATTTCGGAGTGGGTTCGTGACAAGGGCATCATGAGCCTCGAAGATGCGCACTGGCGATTGTCGGCGTACAGTGCTCAGGCTGCCGGTATTCGCGATCGTGGTTACCTTGCCGAAGGCATGCCGGCCGATATAGTGATCTATAACCTGGATGAGATGGAACTGTTGCCCCCAACCCGTGCTTATGACTGGCCAGGAGATGCATGGCATCTGGATCGCCGTGCGAAAGGCTGGCGCTATACTGTCGTTAATGGTGAAATTACCTTCATCGATGGTGAGTGTACCGGCAAGACGCCGGGTAAGTTGTTAAGGCATGGCGTCGCGTGAAAAGAATGATCTGAAGATGCTGCTCGTTGACGCGGCCGAGGCCTGTTTCGAGAAAAAAGGTGTCGCCTATACGTCCATGCTGGATGTGGCGAAAGAAGCAGGAGTTTCCCGAACTACCCTCTACAAGTACTACCCCAGAATTGAAGACATTCTGCAGGCAGCTTTTGTTAGGGAGTTCGACCGTTTCGAAGATAAAATCAGGAAAAAGCTAGAACAGTGTTGCTCCGCTGAAGAGCGCCTCATAGAAACCATTTCAGGTATCGCGGAGAATGTGCCCCGTAGCTCGTTCATCAACACACTGGTCTCCGGCCCTCAAACGAACACCGAACGCAAGGCATTACATGTTGGTCGCGCTGCGCTTGATGAGCGTGTGCGCAACCTGATTGATGAACCTCTTGCGGCACTCGCGGAAGAAGGATGCCTGCGTACGGATGTTGATCGTGAATTGATTATTGAGTGGACGCGCATTCTCGTGCATGCGTTCTCTGTGCTGCGCCATCAAGGCGAGCATTCCAGGCGACATCGGCGTGAACTCATCTCGGCTTTCCTCATTCGCTCTATTCTCAGTTAGCCACAACCCCTGCGACCACAAACAGCGCCCAGGCAATAAAAGGAAGTACGGTCACGATCACCGCGGTGTAGACCAGTTGCAGGCGCAAGACCGTCTCTCGGTTGGTGACAGAAGCAACGCTGGCAAGGAACAATGCGCCCCAGGTGGAGAAGGGCGACACATCGCTGACGGCGGCTGATACAGCCATAGCCGTCAGCAGGCTGGTGCCGTCTGTGTCCCCGGCGGTTATCAACGGTGCGGACAGGGGGACCAACATCCCGATTGTACCAATGGTGGAGGCAACGCCGGTGATCACCGAAACAAGGTAACAGAGCATGAGACCCACGATGGATGGTGAGGCGACGCTGTTGGCATAACCGGCGAGCCAGTCAATGGCGCCCGCTTCCTGGATCATGCTCACATACGTAAGTACGCCAGTGATCACCAGCACAATTGGCCAGGCGACGTTGCTGACAGCTTCACTGCGGACGCTTTTCGGAGACGTCAACAACAGAACAAATGCGATGGTCATCGCTGCGAACCCGAGATGGATTCCGAATCCGATGACAGCGATGAGAAGTGCTGCGAAACCACCGAGTGTGATGTATCGGGTATATGTCGGTGAGCGGTCGGCCTCAGGTGTTTCGGGTCCGACATCAAAAACCTGTCCCCTCAGTCTGTTGCCTCCGAGCAGGAAAAACGCACCAGCACCCAGCAGGATATGAAACCCGACAACACCGGCATACAGGGACCAGGCGTCGTAACCAATGGACAGGTCTTCGGCCAGCTGGTGTATCACGATTCCGTAGGGGGCAATGGGCGAATAGGCACCAGATTGAGTGCCATGAATGACCATGGCAGCAATGAGTAGTGGATTCAGGCCGAACCGACCAATAAGGCCTGCGCCGATCACAAACAGAACGGGTGCCGCGCCCGGGCCAAGTGAGCTTGTGATAAATGCGGTGAAGAAAAGCAGAAGTGGCAGGTAGAAGAGCCTGCCTCGCGCGAGTGCCAATAGTGAACTGACTATCCAGTCGATGGTGCCGTTGCGTTCAGCAATCGCCAGTAACAGTGTGATGCCAACGATCAGGACAAACATCTGGGCGGGGAATCCCAGCAGGATTTCTCGAGGCGACAGATCGAGTGCAAAGCTGCCAAGGCACATAGATACGACGAAGGCCACAATACCCACATTGATATCCGTGATGATAGGCAGGATGAAGATGACCAGTAGGCCAAGGATCAGCAGCAGCTCAATCGTCATGCCATTCGCATGCCGCCGGAGATCGTGAGGGTCTGGCCGGTCATGCCGTCAGACTCGCTGCTTGCGAGATAGACCGCGAGATGACTGATTTCTTCCGGTTCGAGAAAACGGCCCTGAGGGATGCGGCTCATTGCAGCGCTTTTAAGTTCTTCCAATGTGATTCCCGCAAGTTTTGCGTGAGTCTCGAAATCTGAAAACATGTCTGTGTCGACCATCCCCGGGCAAATCGTGTTGACCTGGATGCCGCGGTTGGCAGTTTCCAGTGCGATGCACTTGCTCATGCCAACGACGGCGTGTTTGGTTGTGTTGTATAACGCCTGGTTTGGGCTTTCCCACTTCCCCGCGGTTGATGAAATCTGGATGATCTTTCCGCTCCCGCGCGCGCCCATGTGCCGGACCGCCAGTTGTGAAAGCTGCATCACTGCGTAAACGTTTATCCGCATGAGCTGTTCAGCATCGTCGAGGGAGTACTCTTCGAACGGTTTCGCGAGATAGATACCTGCATTGTTCACGAGAATATCTATCTGCCCGCAGGAGGCCCGGGCATTCTCAAACAGCTTTTCCGTAGCTGCAGGGTCAGAAAGGTCTGCAGCGATGGTGTGTATTTCGGGATTCCCCGCCAGGGCAGCCAGGCTGGCGCTTGATGACGCACTCGCCACGACAGTTGCGCCTTCTTTGACGAAGGCTTCAACGATGGCCCGCCCAATGCCTCGGCTGCCGCCGGTGACCAGCGCGTTTTTTCCGGCAAGACGGCCAGTCACGTTTTTCCTTCTGTGATAGATAAAAAGGGAGCGACCAGCAGAATCATCATGAGTGCTTCAGCGTTCGGGCATACAAGTCGAACAGTTTCACCCAGACTCTTTCTGCTGCCTGCTCGTGGTAGGCCGGTCGTTCTTTAAAGCAAAAGCCGTGTTCCGTGCCGGGATGGGTTTCTATTTCGTAAGTCACTTTGTGTGCGTCGAGGGCTCTGGTCAAATCTGGAATCACAAACTCTTCGACGAATGGATCATGTTCGGCAAAGCCCAGGTAAAGATCTGCGGTAATGCGATTAGCGAGCAGGTGTGGTGAGTCTGGTTTGTCCGTGACGATACGCACGCCGTATAAACTTGCTGCCGCCTTAATATCTTCGGGGAAGTGACCCGCAGCAGCGACGACAAATTGTCCACTCATGCAGTAGCCAACGCAGCCCAATCTTCCGGTGATCGTCTCGTCAGCGCGGCAATACTCAACAATACCGCTTGTGTCTCGCATGATCATATCGACGGTAAGCTTTGACCCCATTGCAAACATCCGCTGCAACTCTTCTTCCCCTTTTGAAAGATCAAACCTGACGGTGCCATCCCTGTAGTAGAGATCGGGGAGTATCACAACGTAGCCCTGTTCGGCAATGTGGCGACACATTTGCCTTAGTTCCTCCCGGATGCCGGGAACATCCATGTAGAAGATGACTGCGGGCATCGGTGAATCATCCGGTCGGCATACGAAGCAGTCCATCCTTCCCTCAGGTGTGGGGATATCAACCTGGGTCTCAATCACGAAGTGTTTCTCCTTAAAAAAGAAGCATCATACCGATCACTCGATAAAAGTAACACGCGTTTTACCAATGCTTGTCAGGGACTGGTATCGGGAGCCTGTCTGAATACAATGTCACTTGATTATTGCAACCGGATAACCCATGCGAGCCCTGACAGAAAAACAGTATCGTCGACGGGAAAAGATCCTAGCCGCAGCACGGGATCTGATTACCCGACATGGATATAACGGGGTCACCATGCGGGATCTTGCCGCCAAGGCCAGTGTGACCCCGAAAACGCTGTATCACCAGTTTGGTAATAAGGAGAAGTTGCTGCGGACAGCTGTTGAGGAACGCTTCAGGCACACGTATCAGGCCATTGATGATCACCAGATGAAAAAGGGTGTTGACAAGCTTTTTTTCATTGTTGATTCAGTGGCGGACTCTGCGCGCAAAAATGTTGCCTACGGGCAAGCCCTGATACCCCTTCTGGCGTCGCGTGGCGATCCATTTGTGAGGATTCGTCTCAACACCTATCGCAATGCGCTCCGACAGATTCGCGACGAAGGTGATTTCCTCGAGTGGGTTGACGTGTCGGTGATGACACATGTCATCTATCGAAATGTGCACCCGCTATATCCAACCTGGTACGGTGATGCAACCGGCGTCTTGTCGGAAGATTTTGGCAAATACAACGTTTCGCTGACCCTGGCGGCTTCCACCACCGGGTACACGAAACAGCAGTCTGTAAAGATGATTAACAGCCTTCAAGACAAGCTGTCGCAAATCGATCAATACTAGTCAACGACCTGCGGCAGCGAGTTGTTCTCTTAACTTGCGGTGCTGTGCTTCATTAAGCGGATAATTCCATGCAATGAGAGCCGCCAGTACGAATCCGCTGGCAGGTCCGAGTACGAAAAGGAGCTTCAGGCCCAATAAGCCTTCTTCTGTGATCTCGCCCGTTGCGCCGGGGTCAAAGCCAACCAGCGCTAGCATGGTCAATGCAATCCATGGGCCGACTGACATGGCAACCTTGGTTGTGAAGGACCATACCGCGAAGTACCAGGCCGCACGATCTTCGCCGCTTTCCAGACGATCCACGTCGATCACATCTGCTTTCATTGAGTTTGGGATTACGTAGAAGGCTCCTCCCAGGAAACCGGTGCATGCCGTAATGGGAAGCATGTAGTAAAAGTCGCCATGTCCGAGCAGCAGGTAGCATGATTGAAAGCAAGCGAACACGACCAGGGCCCCACACCAGGCACGGTGTTTGCCAACCTTCGTGGTAAACCAGATCCAGAAAGGAATACCCATTAGGTTAAAACCATAGTAGACCAGCAACATCAGGATGCTGCTCTGCGCCTCACCGAGTACGTTTCGTATATAGAAAACAACCAGCGCGGTGGAAATTGCAGCACCCAGCTGGTTGACGAAAAACGCGAGAACCAGTCGCTTGAAGGGGCCATTGGCCCCCATCAGTTTGAGCCCGGGTAACAGCGGAATTGCCGTTGGTTTGTAGTTGCGACTTTCTGGAACGTTGAAGACCGTCAGGCAGACCGTCAGCGGGAGGAGAACGAGTGTCATGGTACCGATCAGTATCAGGGTCTCTTCCGTACCACCATAATCAAAAAAGAATATCACAAGGACCGGCACCAGCTTGCTGAACACATTTGCAGCCATGCCAAGCCAGGCTCGCCATCCGGTGATACGGGTTCGCTCGTTGTAGTCAGAAGAAAGCTCGGCCGCCCAGGCATAGTAAGGAATGAACAGCATCGTCCAACCGGTCCAGAGGGCTACCAGCCATCCTAGCAGATACAGTTCCGTGACCTCACCTGAAGGCATGAATAGTTTGTAGATGGCCAGCATCATGATGGGAACGGATGCGAGCATCCAGATTCTTCGGCGTCCCC
>Ga0075475_10002038_pt1 | contig 10188 bp, 9 predicted proteins | sample DEB08_DNA_10_FD_76342 | JGI IMG/M metagenome (GOLD analysis project Ga0075475, IMG submission 76342) | Aqueous microbial communities from the Delaware River and Bay under freshwater to marine salinity gradient to study organic matter... | ecosystem: Environmental > Aquatic > Marine > Coastal ... | reverse complement strand
CCAGGGTATTTGAGCCTTTCTTTTCTGCCAAGGAGACTGGCAAAGGTACGGGCCTCGGATTGTCAATGGTGCAGGGATTCGCTGGTCAATCGAAAGGTATGGTTGATCTGCAAAGTATTCCTGGGGAAGGCACCACGATTACACTCTTCCTCCCAGCCATACAGGTGGCTGACGGTCAGTTGGCAGAGACTGGCATCCAGGATCAGCATGAATTGGATCTCCTTTTAGTTGTCGAAGACGAAGATCGTATTCGCCGATTTGCAGTCAGAACGCTCAAAAGGTTGGGTTATAACGTCATCGACGCTGCTGGTGTTGCCGAGGCAAAGCGGGTGCTGGCGAAGGTGCCAAACATCAAGACAGTGTTTAGTGATATCGTTATGCCTGGTGATGAAAATGGCCGGGATCTGGAAGTATACGTCAGGTTGAACTACCCTGACATCAAGATATTGATGACCTCGGGATATGAAGACCCGGGTATCGAGACGGTAGAGGAAAATGCCGATAATGTGCTGAAGAAACCTTATAGCTCTGATGAGCTTAAGGCAGCGCTCGAGGAGCTGGAGAACGAAAGCCATGGCGGGTGAACACATACTGATTGTTGAGGATGATGCGAGAATTTGTCGCATGCTCAGCCGATACCTTAAGGCTGAAGGCTTCTCGGTTGGTTACTGTTTTCGTGGAGATGAGGTCGACAGCCGAATTGCCCAGAGACTGCCGGACTGTGTCCTGCTGGACCTGAGTCTGCCGGATATGCATGGTTTTGACCTGGCGAGACGCTTGAGAAAAGAGAATGAGCGTCTCGGCATTATCATTATCACCGGTGCTGGAGAGACTGTTGACCGCATTATCGGTCTTGAGGTTGGCGCAGATGATTACATTCCCAAGCCATTTAACGAGCGCGAAGTGCTGGCGAGGTTGCGAAGTGTCCTGAGGCGTGTTGCAGCATCTTCAGGTGGTAGCGAAGGCGGCTCTGATGTTATCGCGTTCGACGAATTTGAACTCGATCTTGATGCTCACCAGTTGCTGTGTTCCGGCAAAGAAGTGGAATTGACCAGCCATGAATTCCTGCTGCTGTCGGTGCTTGTCAAAGCGGGGAATCGTGTATTGTCTAGAGACCAGATTCTCGAGGGTTTGTCTGGGCGGGATTGGTACCCCTCTGACCGAAGTGTCGATGTGCTGATCGGTAAGCTGCGAAAGAAGCTCAATGATACGTCTGCCAAACTGATCAAAACGATTCGTGGTCGTGGTTACAAGTTTGCGGGAAAAGTTTCTTAGTACAGCTTCTCGTTGATGCACGATGGCGATCGTGCCTCTGACTGTTGGGATTCAGCTGCGCCCTGAAAGTTACAAATAGTTACCTTTCATTACATATATTTCTACTGCTTTTACTCCGCATCGTTACTCTGCTCTTGTAAATTGATACGGAGCGGTCGAGTAATGGACACAAGGTTTGCAGATAAATCAATCCTGTTTGTTGATGATGATGACAGGTGGCTCAGGCTCATCGGCCAATGGTTTGCAGATACGCCTTACAAGATTCGAATGGCGGCAAGTGGGATAGAGGCCCTCGCTGCTATTGATAAAGAACCCTTCGATGTCGTTGTTTCGGATATCAGTATGCCTGTCCTGACCGGGGGCGAGCTGATGTCACGGGTAAGACACAAGCTGCCAAATGCTGTCCGCATGGTGATGTCTGGCCAGCTTGATGTCGTCAATTCCATCGAGGCGATCAACAAAGGCGCTGTATTCCAATACATTGTCAAACCCTGCGATGCCAAAACCATGAAGCTCGCTGTTTACCAGGCACTGCTGGTGGTTGAGCAGAACGAAAGAGACAGCCAGCGCCGACTGGAGATCAGGCGAAAGAATACCCACAGAATCAAGGCGATGGCCAAATCCATCAGGGATCTTGAGCAGATTGTCGATGCAACGTATGACGGGTTGCTCGCCGTCGTGCAGGAGCTGGCGATCCCGACCGCTTCGCAGAGGCACGATGCAACCCGTACTGTCGAAGTGCTGCGAAGATTGATGTCACGAGTCGAATTGCTGCCAGGTTTCAAGAAGCAAATGGAGGTCGTTGCCGTCTTCCTGCACATGGTATGCCGGGTCGAGCGTGAAGTTGAATTGTCAGATTGCGGCAAGCTGACTAGAGGCAGCTTCGTTGTGGAAGATGAAGTGCTGGCTGTCAGGGCGTTGGATATTCTTGATGAGCTGAACTTCGGTACTGCGTATGAAGTGTTGCAGAAGTTTATTGCGGCAGATCCAATGCCGGCTGCCTCGTTCCAGGGTGCTGAGAGCCAGGCGGCGCTTGGGTATGCGCTGCTCTGGCTGGCGCACGATGTCAGCAAGATGATCGAGAACGAGGAGATTTCTGAAGACGAGGCATTAGTGACCGTGTTCAGAAACTCCACGCAATATGGCGATGAGCTGGTGGCGGAGCTGCTGCATGCTGATATAGACCGGATTGAGCACTGATCGGAAGCTTGGGTTGATAAGCCTCTTTTCGAGTCTGACGAGGGCTCTCTTGCGGCAAGGTCAATCTATACGCGGATCTGATGTTACTCAAAGCTCGTTCACATGGGTCAATTTCATTGGCCAATAAACAACATCTGCATTTCGGCGACATTTTGGCTCTGAAGATATCTGGTGATAGCCATGGTGCCGAAATCTACCATTATCTGTTTGAAACACTCTCGAAACTTCATGTCAGCTCGCTGAAGGAATTATTGTGGATTCCAACGAGGATATGTTCTCCCTGATGAAAGGCAACGGTGGGAGTGAAGAAGCTATCCACCGGTTAGCCGGTTTTTTTCAAAAGCAGATAGACTAGTGCTCGGAGCTTTGGATGCGCGTTGTGCGCGCGCCAGAGCTGCTGAATTTAATACGGGTGGATTACATTTCCTTACACCTGGCAACTTGAGAGTTACGGGCGAGGGCTAATATTTCTTTCAAGTTAATTCACAGGAAACTTGAAATGCGTAAAGCTGGTTCTCTCGCTATCATCATCCTGACCATAGCCGTGACAGGTTGTAATGCCACTGGCTATGGTTATGTGCACGAAATCGATGACAGTAACTACATCGTCGAGGCCTCGTTTGACCCACGCAGCAGTGCTGACAAGAAGGTGGCAAACCTGGCGCTTAAAAAGCGTGCCGAGGTTGCCTGTGGCGGCGAGTATGAAGTGCTGGAAACGCATATGCAGCGTGATCTTTATTGGCAGGAAGTGATTGTGCTCTGGGAAGTCAGCTGTAACCCTTACAAGCTCGCCAGAGTCAGAACCGTCCTCTGACAGGTTATTTCTGATGTGCTGCAGAGTATTTTTCTGACCAGCACCGCTACCAGCCCTCTATTTCGACGATAAACCAAGTCTCAGGATCTCTTGACAGTATGAGCCGCTCCCTATACAACGTGGCCGCTACCCACCAGCATGACAGCCAGAGCGCTTATGACAGTCAGGAATTCGATTTGCTCGCCAACCTGATACTCTGGCTCTTGCTGGTATTGGCCACATTGGCATTCGGTGGGCTCGTGGCATTGTTCGCTGAATGGCGCGAAGAGCTGATCTTCTGGCAAAACCAGGGTGGCTACCCTGTATGGCTAAGATACTTCGTCTGGGTGACTTACTATCCTTTGCTGGCAATCTTCACTGGCGTCTTGAGTCTGGAATTTCTGCTGTTGCTGAAAGAGAAGCAGGCGATGACCATCTTCCTCAAGGGCCTGCTCTGGCTTCCACTGCCTGTTCTCTGGGTTAGCACTGTGCTGACGACGCTCGGGTGAATTGCTCTATTTTCGACTGAACCTATCCTTTATGAATTCGGTTCGACCCTAGTATTTTTCCGCCGGATGGCGCGCGAAACGTTACATTACATTACCGTAGCGTCATCTGAAACTGGCTGTTCGGTACTAGAATCTCGCGCTAAATTAGGCGGCGTGAACGGAGCTGCGTTTGGCTGGATTGACCTTATCGACCGCACTGAATTATCAAACGATGCAGTTTCAAGAGCTTGGGACTGTAGCCGTACTATTCCCTGATCAATCATCGATCTTTATTCGTTATCCTGAAGCTTGGACCGGTCCTGTAGGGGATGAAACGATATTTGGCGTTTTAGCCTCTTTGCCAATAGACCAGCGGACAGGTTGGTCTATGATTTTTAATGACGCCAGATATGTCAGTGAAGCTTCGATGGCACATACTGATCGTGCCAGGGTAGATCTTTTCTTAACTAAACTATCGAGGCTGTTTTCAGGTTCTCAGAGCTGGAGAAAACACCTTTCAGAGATGGAATCTTTTTTTCTGTTGCCTGAAGATCAGGCGATCGCTGCTGTGATTACAGAGAGGGTCATGCGGTGGGTTAACGCTACCGGAGATCCTGCCAGATACTATTTCTCGACCAGTGAAAATATCCTTGATTGTTTGAGTTCAGACCTGCCCGAGGTTTACGAGAGAATGTTTTTGGACTATGAGTTGGTCCTTGATCACGTCGAGTAGATTTAACCCGGTTCGTAATAACTCCCGTATCCGCGATTTATTTAGAAAGAAGGCCTGATAGTCACATCACCTCGCGTTGAACCGAAAGGTTTGCGCTGCCATATACAAAGTTCGTGAATAAAAGATCAGAAAATATGCCTTGGCTGCGATTGATTTTCCTGATTCCTGCATCTCACGGATCGTTATTATCAATAAGAGAGTAAACGTGGAAGGTTTTCGAGTACGGGTCTTTGGCTTGATATTGTTTTTCGTTGCCGGGGGTTCATCTGGCGCTGATGAAATGGTTGTCAGTGGAGCCGTGGTTAAAGGACCACTGGCGCGAGCTACGGTAGACATATACAGCATTGATTACACAAAGCCAGACTTTAAGGGGCAGTTGGTTGTCTCTGGTGTCAGTGATGAATCCGCCAGATTTTCCAGTTTGGCTATTAAGAACCCGGCGCCTCCTTATCTTGTAGAGGCAAGGGCTTTTCCGGGTCTCACTGTAGATCTCACAAGTGGTCAGCTGCCACCGATAACCCGGATGAGAACCCTGATCTTAAGCCAGGACGATGCCGATGAAGTTTATGTCACTCCTATATCCTCGGTGATTAGTGATCTGGCTCTGGCGCATGCGGATCTGAATGCTGATGGAATGACTACTATCTCTGAATTGAATCGGGTGGCGGCTAGATCGTCTGAGCTGTTCAAAGAAATATTCATGCTGGGGATTTCCGAACAGGAGGATCTTCTTGAAGTGTCGCCGCTGCTAGAACGGCCAGATGACTATGAGGAGGTAGTTAAATTTCGAACGGCTGTTGAGGCGCTCTCTGCAGTCGTCGTTTATCTTGCTGATTTTTCAGGCATAGATGTCGATACAGTATTTGATGAAGTCGTCATGGACATCTCTGATGGCAGGTTGGACGCGATGGTTAGCGGCGAAAAATCTGGATCTTATGGAGAGTCTGCGCTCGATGCGCTTCCTGTTGATGTTTCCGAATTGCTGATTCCCGGCACACAGATTGCTGTTGGAAGCACATGGCGCGTAATGGCTGAGGAATCTGGTCTTTCACTTTCGCAGTTAGCTGATCGAAGACAATCAATACCATTGCGGATCAATCGCGGTGATCAGTCAAATTTTCTGGATCAGCGAAACGATGCTGATGAGTATGAGCACAGCGCATGGGATGAAGAGGATGACCATGACGATGATGCCGATGAGTATGAGCACAGCGCATGGGATGACGAAGATGACCATGACGATGATGCTGATGAGTATGAGCACAGCGCATGGGATGAAGAGGATGACCATGACGATGATGCCGATGAGTATGAGTACAACGCATCGGGTGATGAGAAAGGCCGCTATGAAGATGCTGATGAAAGCGAGCGTGGTCCTTCAGATGAAGAGACTGAAGATGGAATCGATCATCCAGGTAGTGTCTTTGAAGAATTCTGGAACCTGCGCCAGTTCTGGAACATAGGTTGGTGATGGGTTAATTGGGTCGGTCTGGGTTCGGCTGTTTGTGGTGCTGAAAATTTTTGTCTGATTCTGCTGTGCACAGCTTAGTTATCTTTCAATTGCCGCAAGTTGATGCCCGCGCCCTGGTATGTGGGCATTTAATCAAGCGGCTGTAATTGCGCGCGCCCTTACAATTCAATACGCGAGATTAACAAAAAGTCACATAGCGCCCGGGGTTTTAATGCAACAATTCTCAGGCCGCTTGCAGCATAATTTAAAAAAACAATAACGATCTACAGCTGCTTGGTAACTGAGATACTCAGTAACTAGATCGTTAACAGCCTATTCTCGGGGAGAGTTAGACGATGGCTATTAACGATCATGTAAACCTTGCTCAGTTCATGGAGGGGGTTAAGCGGCGCAACCCTGGGCAGCCTGAATTTGTTCAGGCTGTCCAGGAAGTTGCCGAAGACATTTTTGATTTTATTGCCGATAAAGAGACTTATCACGAATACCAGATTCTGCGCCGAATCGCAGAGCCGGACCGGGTCGTAAGCTTCAGGGTCTGCTGGGAAGATGATAAAGGCAATATCAGGGTTCAGCGTGGCTGGCGGGGCCAGAACAACAACTCCATCGGCCTCTACAAAGGCGGAACAAGATTTCATCCCAGCGTCACTGAAAGCGTCCTCAAGTTTCTGGCTTTCGAACAGACCTTTAAGAACAGTTTGACTGGCTTACCTTTGGGTGGTGCCAAGGGTGGGTCTAACTTCAATCCCAAAGGAAAGTCTGACCACGAGGTCATGCGATTTTGACAGTCGTTTATGACAGAGCTCTATCGCCATGTCGGTGCGGATATCGATGTTCCTGCCTGAGATATCGGTGTTGGTGCGAGAGAAATTGGTTACATGTTCGGTCAGTACAAGAGAATTACCAACTCTTTCGAAGGTGTCCTGACAGGTAAGGGCCTGGAGTTTGGTGGCAGCTTAATCAGGACCGAAGCCACTGGCTACGGTGCTGTGTATTTTCTCGAGAACATGCTCGGAAATATCGGTAACTCGGTAGAAGGGACGAAGTGTGTGATCTCAGGGTCTGGCAATGTCGCTACTCATGCGGCCGAGAAAGTGGTCCAGCTCGGAGGAAAAGTGCTGACACTTTCTGACTCTGGTGGGTTTATCTATGACCCTGAGGGTATCAACCAGGAAAAAATTGACTGGGTTAAGTTCCATAAGACGCACCAAAGGGGGCGCATATCAGACTACGCGAATGAGTTTAAAGGCGCCCAGTTTCATGAAGGCAAGCGCCCATGGGGTGTCGCCTGCGATCTTGCTATTCCATGCGCGACGCAGAATGAGCTCGATGGTGAAGATGCTCAGGTTCTAATTGCTAATGGATGCATAGGTGTCGCGGAGAGGGCAAATATGCCGACCAATCTGGATGGTGTGCACGCCTTTAAAGCAGCCAAAGTGCTTTATGGCCCGGGTAAAGCTGCGAATGCAGGTGTTGTTGCCGTATCAGGTCTGGAAATGAGCCAGAACTCAGCAAGGTTGTCGTGGACTGAGAGTGAGCTGCAAAGGTTACTGGAAGAAACCATGCAGGGAATCCATGACCGCTGCAAAGAGTACGGTGTGACAGACGATGGTACTCACGTCGACTATGTGAAGGGCGCCAATATCGCCGGCTTTGTCAAAGTGGCAGACGCCATGCTCGCTTATGGCGTTGTTTGAACGTCGAGATTGAGCTGGGTATCGCGCAGAGGACATCGGTCATGGGGCTTGAAAAGTACAAAATAGCTATAGTCGGTTCTGGTCCGGGCGGGCTCAGCGCGGCAGCGCATGCAGCAGAGATGGGCATCTCTCATGTGCTTCTCGAGGGGGCACCGCAAATATCAAAGACAATCAGGGACTACCAGAAGGGTAAGCATGTAATGGCTGAGCCCGGCATCTTGCCACTGCGTAGCCCGGTGGTCTTTGAAGCCGGTAAAAGAGAGCAGATTCTTGAATGTTGGGAATCTTCCATCAGGGAGCATGAGGTAAACGTTCGCTATAACGCTGAGATCAATCACATTTCCGGTGGCCGGGGTGAGTTTAGTCTGCAGACAACCAGCGGTGAAACAATCTCGGCGGAGAATGTCATTCTTGGTATTGGTATGCAGGGTAACCCCAGGCGTTTGAATGTGCCTGGTGATGACGCCGATTGGGTGCAGTATCAGCTTGCCGATCCGGAAGAGTACGAAAATGAAACGATCGCTGTTGTTGGTGCGGGTGACGCAGCAATCGAAAATGCTATTGCGCTTTCAAAAAACAACGAAGTCCATATCGTTAATCGTCGCGATGAATTTGCCAGGGCAAAAGAAGGAAACCTGAATCTCATAGAGTCAGCCATAAATGAAGGCAAGGTAGGATGTTTCTACAACGCGACACCAAAACGGATCGAGAAACCTGAGAATGATGAATTTGCCGGGGTACTGATTCTCGATACCCCGACGGGTGAAATCAGTGTGCCGGTTCATCGCGTTATTGCCCGTCTTGGTGCAATAGCTCCAAGAGGGCTTGTAGAGTCATTCGGGATTGAGTTTCCCTCTGATGATCCCAGTGCGATTCCCGCCCTGAGCAGTCAGTACGAAAGTAATGTGCAGGGGATTTATGTGATCGGTGCGCTGGGTGGGTATCCGCTCATTAAGCACGCGATGAACCAGGGATACGAAGTTGTCGAGTATATTCTCGGGAACAAGGTTCAGCCCGCAGATCACGAAATTCTTGCCGAAAAATTCGCTCATCTTCCAGGTGGATTAGATGTCGATGATGCACTCTCATTTGCGCAGAGACGTATTCCTGTATTCAGTAACGTCAACTCGCTTCAGTTCAGAGAGCTGATGCTTGACAGCCATGTTCACCACGTGGCGGAAGGGGATGTCATCTTCGAGAAAGATGACTACACGAATAGTTTCTATACCGTGCTTGAGGGCAATGTCGAAATCGAAGTGAACGATTCGCAGCGTATCAGTTCAGGTGTTGGAAACTTCTTTGGTGAAATGAGTCTCCTGTCTGGTCGAAGAAGATCTGCCACCGTATACGGTGGGAAAAACTGCGTTGTTATCGAGACGCCACGGCGTTCAATGGTCAAACTGATCGCGTCGGTTGCAGATGTCAAAAACGTTATCGATCAGACATTTATCGTTCGAACTATTCAGCAAAAACTGACGCCGGAACTCCCACAGGAAGAACTCATGCCTGTGGCGCGAAGAACCACGATAAACCAGTTCGGGCCAGGAGAAACTATATTTGAAGAAGGTGATGAGGGTGATTCACTGCACTTCATTCGAAGTGGTTCGGTGACCGTCTCTACCCAGGTTGAAGGGCGCGATGTCATCATGAGCTACGTTCCTGCCAATGAGTCTGTAGGTGAGATGGCGCTGCTCGGCAATACAAAGCGCACCGCAACGGTAAAGGCAGCAGTAAAGACAGAAACGCTTTCAATCGATTCAGAGTCTTTTAGTGAGCTTCTGGATAACTCACCCGGTTTGAAAGCGCGCATGCATAAACAGGCTCAAGACAGAATGAGCCAAAATATCGCATTGAAGAGCAGTTCAGTCGGCGGTGACAACATGCTCTCGTTTTTGATCGGCCAGGGCCTGGGCGAAGCTACAGACGTTCTGTTGATTGATAAAGATTTGTGTGTGGGTTGTGACAATTGCGAGAAAGCCTGTGCTGCAACACACAATGGAACTTCCCGTCTTGATCGTAAAGCGGGGTCGAGTTTTGCCAACATTCATGTTCCCGCCTCTTGCCGGCACTGTGAAGATCCAAGCTGTATGAAGGATTGCCCTCCAAACGCTATCCAGCGTGGTGGCATTGGTGGTGAAGTTTTTATCAATGATAGTTGCATCGGTTGCGGCAATTGTGAAAAGAACTGCCCATACGGCGTTATCCAAATGGCGTATGAGGAAGAGAGTTCTGATGGCTTCTGGGGGTGGATGCTGTTCGGGCTGGGTCGCACAGCTGGTAAAGAAACAAAACGGGATGAGAACGCCATAAAGAAGGCTGCCAAATGCGACATGTGTAAAGACGTCGATGGTGGTCCTTCATGTGTTCGTGCTTGTCCAACCGGCGCGGCGGCTCGACTCAGCCCGGAGAATTTTGTCGAACTCCTTAGCTGATGCACACGTCGTTTCTATCTCATGCCAGGGAGCGATACTTCTGGCTGTCAATTTTACTGGGTCTCGCCTGCGTTCTTGCCTATCTCTTTGATGAGCCTGTTG
>Ga0075475_10002037_pt1 | contig 10189 bp, 8 predicted proteins | sample DEB08_DNA_10_FD_76342 | JGI IMG/M metagenome (GOLD analysis project Ga0075475, IMG submission 76342) | Aqueous microbial communities from the Delaware River and Bay under freshwater to marine salinity gradient to study organic matter... | ecosystem: Environmental > Aquatic > Marine > Coastal ... | reverse complement strand
GTGGACGTCTGGGTTCCAAAGACGCTAAACCCAAAGACACCAATTGTCATCATGCATGACGGCAAGAACCTACTAGACGAGCTTGATAGTTTCACTGGAAAGACCTGGGAGGTAATACCTGCCATCCGTGACGAGGTGCGCGGTGAAAAGCCGTTGGTGATAGGAGTCTGGGGGCTCAGCGACGAGACAAGACTCAGGGAGCTTTCACCACAAGAGATACTCGATCGCCACCCAGAGTTTTGGGATTCAGTCGAAGACAAGTCCAAGACCACGGGAACCGAAAGCTTTGGAGATGCCTATGTTTCCTTGCTTGCAGATGCAGTTTTGCCCTTTGTTCTTGACCGCTATGAAATCGAGCATGATCCAGACCGCACGGCAGTTATGGGGGCTTCGATGGGGGGCCTCATATCGCTATATGCCATGAGCAAGCGCCCTGAAATCTTTGGAACAGCGATTTGCTTCTCGACCCACTGGCTCCTTGGTCGGTCGAGCATGGTCAACGAGCTCACCGGCATGCTGCCCACCGATGGCCGACACCGCATCTGGACAGACAGCGGGACCAAGGAACTAGACGAGCACTACCCACCGCTTCACCTAATGGCAGCTGAAGTCATGAGGTCCAAGGGCTACACAGAACCAGACCTGCTGGTTGCAAACATCTATCCCTACACCGGGCACCACGAGAGCTACTGGTCTAGAAGGGTGGCAGATGCTCTGAATTGGTGGCTAAGGGCTCCTGGACGCGAGTGATAATCTCAAGCTATGACTTCGGGCAACTCCATTAGTGGAAATCTGCTTACGCCAGAAGGAAAAAGTAGTGTCAGCGTCACCTTTGACTCCCTCATTCAAGACGTTGCTCCGCTGGAGGGCTCAACAGCTTTATTGACCGCAGGGCTTATAGACACCCACACTCATGGAGGCAGCGGTTACGCACTGTCTGCCGACGCAGAGTCATTCGACGCCCTACTGGCTCATGGCAGAAAGCATGGTGTGGCCCGGACCCTACTGTCCACCGTGTCAGCGTCAAGCGCGGACATCCTCGAGATCCTAAGTTTCGCTGACCAGAGATTAGGCAAAAACGGCTTTCTCGGAATCCATCTCGAAGGCCCATTTATAGCTGAGGAGCGCTGCGGTGCTCATGACATGGGGCTATTGAGGGATTTGACCGATACTGAGTTAGACCAGCTCTTGGAGCACTCTAGCCTCAAGGCTGTCACGATAGCCCCTGAGAGGGTTACCACCAGCAAAGTCGAGAAGTTGGTGGAGGCTGGTGTGCGGGTTGCTCTTGGTCATACGGATGCCGACTACAAAACAGCTCTCGACTATTTTTCTGCGGGGGCCTCAATTCTTACTCACGCCTTCAATGCCATGAAGCCCATCTCTTCGAGGTCGCCGGGGCCAGTGGTAGCCGCTTTGGATGCTGGTGCTTGGATTGAGGTAATCGCTGATGGGGTTCATGTAAGTCCGGAGCTTTGCGCAAATCTTGCTCGCTGGGCTGGTGACAGGTTGCTGCTTGTTACCGACAGTATGTCCGCAGCCAACATGCCCGATGGGCACTACTCTCTTGGCAACGTTGACGTGGACGTCGTTTCAGGCGTGGCTCGAAGAGCGGATGATGGGACGCTGGCTGGATCGACTCTCACGCTGGATAAAGCCGTGAAGAATCTCATAGATTGGGGAGTCAGCCCGAGTGCGGCAGTAAGTGCCGCTTCGACTTCACCAGCCGCCTGTTTCGGGCTGTCCGAGCCTGAGATAGCTCCGGGACTACCAACCGAGATAGCGGTTTGGAGCAGTGAAATGGAACTTGAGCAGCTAATTCTGGGTTAGCCCCAGGGTCTTCTCGTCTGTAAAGACCATCAAGTCAGCATGTTTCGAAATGAGGGTAACGGGCCAGCTCTCGTCTTCCTCCTCCATAAGTAGCCTTCGAAGAGCCTCGACCTTTTTCTCACCCGAAGCCAGAAGACACAGTTTTCCTGCGCGAGAGATAGTGCCGATTCCTTGGGTGATGGCTTTTTTTGGAATCTCTCCAGGAAAATCAGGCTGATTGTCTTGTCTCGTCTGTTCCGCTAGCTCTACGACTCGAGTGAGACTGGTTGCCGAGCTGCCTGGCTCATTAAAAGCAAGGTGTCCGTTTGCACCAACCCCCAAAATCTGAAGGTCTATGGGGCTTTTCAATATTTCAGCTTCAAACTCGTCTGCCTCAGCCTGGGGATCTTTAGCCAAACCGTTAGGAACACGAATTAGACCTGGACTTAGGCGCAGAGCAGGCTCCACGTTTTCGCGAACATAACTAGCAAAGCTTCCGGGCTGTTCTTCTCCCACGCCCAAGTACTCATCAAGCGCAAAGCCTCCGACAACCGAGATGTCGCCTAGTTCTGCAAGAGCTTGATAAAGCGCAAGTGGAGTACGGCCGGTCGCAACGCCAATTACCGAGTTCTGTCCTATGGAACCCTGAATATATCTGGCGGCGTCAAAAGCTAAGTCGGCAGCGTGCCTGGAGACCCGAAGCTCCATCTACTCTCCGAGCGCGCCAATAGCGGCAATTGGAAGCTGTGCAGGTAAAAGTTCAAGTCTTTCTCCGAGTCCCTTGGGTCGTAGAAACCTTGATTTCGCCATGGTTTCATGCCAACGTCCGAGTACCAGGTCGTAAGCGCCATCCCAACTTGAGATCAAACCGCCGCCTATAAAAATTCTTTCGGGGTCCATGCTTAAGAACACGGTGGTGATTGCTCTCACTGCATTAGTCAGAAATGTCTCTCTAAGCTCGGATGCCTTGCCGGAATCCATTGCCTCGGCCAGATCGCCAAAGGTTGCATGGCCATTAGCCCACCTCTTTAGGCCAGACCACGAGGTGTAGATCTCTAGGCATCCACGCTGGCCACACGGGCACTCGTCCTCCCCGCTACCTACCGGTATGTGGCCAATCTCTCCAGCAATCCCGGAAAAGCCGGTGTGAAGATGTCCCCCACTGACAAACCCCACAGCAAGCCCTGTTCCGAAGTTGAGGTAAGCCAAAGATTCCAACTCTGGGTTGAGAATGCTTAGGCCGGCAGCGGTTGCGTTCACGTCATTCTGAACCGAGACATCACAGCCGAACTCTTTGCTCAGATGTTTTCCTAGATCAAGGCTCTCGATGCCGAGGTTTAGAGAGTGGCTCACTGAACCGGAACTGGTGTCCACTGTTCCGGGAGTCCCAATGCCAATCCTCGAGGGGCGCCCATCTCGTCCACTCAGCTTTAGCGCATCTGAGATTGATGCTTTCAGGCTGGCGAGCACTTCATCATTGCCGTGTCCAGAGAGTCGGATGTCTTTTGCGATGACCTGATTGTCCTCCGACAGGACCACGCTGTGGACTTTGGTGCCACCTAAATCCACTCCTACCCTCAGAGCATTCTCAGACAATTCGGCTTTCCTTTCGGGAGAGAGCGCTTGCAAGGGCAAGCGCCTGCGGCTGTGCTGAGCCGTAGGTGACTAGCAGTTCACATCCAAGCAGCCTTGGTGGCGCTTCGGTTGTTATGAGAAACATCTTCTCGAGTTGGGCTTCACTCAGATCTTCGAGCGTCTTCCAGACCAGTTCCCCGCCACGCGTTATTGCGACAATTGGGTCACCGCTTGCTAGCTGCTCACCTAATTCCTGAGGATCGATTTCACGATCAAATGGTGCGCCATTCAGCCAGGGCGCATCGCCAACCGCAGGGTTAGTTCCAGAGCTAATTCGAACAACGTCCGCACGCTGGAATCTCGGAGGTATTTCGAAGGTCATCTCGTAGGTTGGCTCTGGCGTTTCGACTGGAGAGGGGCCTCTGTGGCCCTCTAAAAAAGCAGCTAATCGAGCACTGGCTTCGACTTCATTGCTCCTGGCAACATCACTGGGGACTTTCTTCCACAGCTCAAGAATTTCCATGAGCGTTTCGGTGCTGGTCCGCGGGCCGAGACATACCAAGTCGTTGCCCGCTAGAAGCGCCTCTACGGCCGCTTTAGCAATGCTCATTTGCGAGGTAATGGCCCCCATGTCAAGCGCATCCGTAATGATAAGCCCCTCAAAACCGAGTTCGTATCGAAGCTTGTTCACAATGGATTGGCTGAGAGACGTGGGGCGGCCATCACCAAGATTAAGGTGGGCCAACATGACAGCCGATGCTCCTGCTTGGATGCCGGATCTAAAGGGTTCAAGGTGGTCTGCCTCCAGTTCAGCGAGGCCACCTGGAACACGAGGAAGAGTCAGGTGAGAGTCGCTCACCACGTTCCCATGGCCGGGAAAATGCTTGAGTGTCGTGCCAACTCCTCGTGCCTCGTGACCCTCGACAAAAGCCGCCACGTGGCCAGCTACAGCTACTTGATGAGTCCCAAAACTGCGATTTCCAATCACAGGATTTAGGGGGTTGGTATTGACGTCTGCATCTGGTGCAAAGTTCAAGTTAATGCCAAGCCCCGCGAGCACTGAGGCGACCATCCGGCCATCGCGACGGGTCACATTGAGATCATTATGCTGTCCGAGCCAACTGTTGCCTGCAAATCGGCTCCCGACAAGATAGTCGACCCTAGTTACGTCTCCGCCTTCCTCATCAATGGCAATTACCGCATCGGGTCCCAAAGATGCCCTCAAGCTTTTTGTCAGCTCGGCAAGCTGGCTTGGGCTTTCAACATTTTCTCCGTAAAGGACCACACTGCGAAGACCCTTGGCAGACAGTTCTGCAAATTCTTTGGGAACAACACCTCCGCTAAACCCCACCATGAGCCTGGAGAGGACATTGAAGCGCTCAGTCATTAGCCTTTCACCGCCCCTGCCACCAGACCCGACGTCATTCGGCCCTGCACGATGATGAAGAAAACGAGAACAGGTATGGTCATCAAAACCGAACCCGCCATGATTGCGGCCCAGTCGGTCTCGTTAGTCACCTGCTGATATGTTCGCAGCCAAACGGGGAGAGTCATCATTTCAGGCCGAGCATTTATCACGAGCGCCAACAAGAACTCGTTCCAAGCTTGGATAAATCCAAAAACTCCCGTAGCAACCAGGCCTGGAGCAAGCAGCGGGAGAGTCACTTTTCTAAACGCCTGCTGCTTCGTGCAACCATCCACCATGGCTGCCTCTTCGAGTTCAATTGGGACACCGGCTACAAACCCGCGCAGCATCCAGATTGTGAAGGGAAGCACGGTTGCGATGTAAACAATCGAAAGCCCGAGTATTGAGTTGAGCAGATTTGCATCGTCAATCAAGCGGTAGATGGAAATAATCATGGCTTCGCCCGGGATCATTTGAACACCCAAAATGATGATTAGGAACGTCTTTCGACCCAAGAATCGGAACCTGGCAAGCGCTACCGCGCTTAGAAACGCAAACGCAAGAGCGAAAGTTACCGTGACGCCGGTGATAGCCAACGAATTCTGCAGCGCGGGAATGAAGGGAGTCTGCTCTTCGTCAAACAAAACAGTTGCGAAATTGTCCCAGGTGAATTCCGTCGGGAAGAAACTCGGTGTTGGTCTTCGGGTGAGGCCGTTTGGCGTGAACGAGGTATTGATCATCCAGTAAACCGGGAACACTGAAAAGACAAAAATCACCACTGCGAAAACTGCAAGGCTGATTTTCTTGGACGCTCTCCTCATCAGTCGACCTCTTTCAGGGTGCGTCGCACGTAATAGAAAGCGAACGTCGACATCATCACAACCATGACTAGTGAGATGGCGCCTCCCATTCCGTAATTTCCGCTGCCGAGAGAGACTTGGTAGATGTATACACCGAGAGTGTTGGTCTCTTCCCTCAAGCCGCCAAGACCCTGAAGCGCGTAGATCTGGGTGAACACTCGCAAGTCCCAAATGATCTGCAAGGTGATAACAATGGCAAAAACTGGGCGGAGATAGGGGACGATCAAATTTCTGAAACGCTGAACTGAATTTGCGCCGTCAATCATGGCGGCCTCTCTGACCTCATTTGGGATCTGAGTCAAACCCGCGTAGAGGGTGAACGCCACAAATGGCACCGACTGCCACGTAATGATTACGGTTGCAACCGCAAAGAATGAGAGTGGTTCGCTGAACCAAGAATGGCCCAGGTATTCAAGGCCAAGGAACTCTGTAAGGGCGTAATTGATGACCCCGTACTCGGTATTGAACATCCAGCCCCAAACAATCACCGCGGTTAGTTGCGGCATGGCCCAGGCGACCAATAGACCTGCCTGAACTAGAAGGCGCCACCCCTTCTGCATTTGGAACATTGCAAGCGCTACGACAGTGCCAAGCACCATGGTTGCAATCACATTGACTGCCGCGAAGGCGATACTGCGATTGAAAACACCCCAGAACTTGTCGTCTTGCAAGATGTAGGCGAAGTTTTCCAGACCAACGAACTCAGGCGGGGCTCCGAAAACTTGAGCACGGCCATATTCTTGGGTCGACATCACAACGAGATTGATGAGCGGCCAACCGATTATCACGGCTAGAACCGTGATTGCCGGCGAGAGCATAAGCCATGCAGGAAGGCTCTTGAGTTTTTTCATCGTCTCGAGTTCTGAAAGGAGTCACCATCAGGGGGCCGGAGCCCCCTGATGGTGACTAGATTCCACTTGTTACCTGTTTAGCAGCTCTTCAATTGCCGCATCAGCCTCGGAGGCTGCTGTCGCAATGTCATCGCCTGTTGCAATCTTCACAAACAGGTCCTGAAGGATGCCGGCTGCCTCAACGTCTGCCCAGTTTGGGGACGCAGGAGTCAGTTTGGCATTTGCCGCAACAGCTGCAACAGCCTGTGGCACCTCACCATCTCCAAGCGTAGAGCCGAGAGAGGTTAGCGCAGGAACGAGACCTGCGTTACCCATGATGGTCTGGTACTCAGGGCTGAGCATGATCTTCAGCGCTGATAGAGCGAGCTCCTGGTTTGCTGAGTTCTTTGGAATCGCGATGTTCGATCCACCAGCAAATACCTGAGCAGCACCGCCGCTTGCGCCTGGAAGAGCGAATACACCTAGGTCTTCAGCAGAACGCTCACATGGAGCGTCTTCCCTAGGTACAAGCAATCCGCCAGCCCAGCTTGGAGCTGAAAGCATGCTGTGCTTACCAGTGCAGTAAGCAACCCAAGACTCAGCCTCGTCGCCATCCTTGGCGGCAAGTGAGGTGTCCATGGCACGCTTTACAAGTGCTAGCCCCTCAAGAGATGCTGCAGAGGAGAGCTGTGCATCCCAGGTACCGCCATTAGCCACGGCAACGTCGCCGCCAGCCTCCCAGACGTATGGAAGTGCGTTGTACCAGTCTTTACCGGGGAAGTAGACGCCGGAGTTTCCGGTAGCTGCGTTTAGAGCCTCAGCATTGGAGACATACTCCTCCAAAGTTGTAGGAACCGATACCCCGGCTGCTGCATAGTCTTCCTTGCTGTAGAAGACCAAGCGTGCGCCGGAATAGTAAGGAGCTGCATAGAAACTGCCGTCGTAGCTTCCTACCTCAACGAATCCCTTCAATAGGTCATCGCCACCCAGCTCATCGAAATAAGGAGTCAGATCGGTGAAGGCAAGTGCAGCTGTGAAGCCGGGAGCCCAGGTGTTACCGATCTCGACGACGTCAGGGCTGTCGTTGCCAGACATGGTGGTGGTCAGCTTCTCAACGAGACCGCCCCAGTCTTGCTGCTCAATGGTAAGGGTTGAACCAGGGTGCATCTCCTCGAATGTGGCCTTGAGGTAATCCCTTGCATCCTGTGGAGTGTCACCTCCATTCACCCATACGCGAATGTCACCGGTGATGACCTCAGTAGTGTCACCGCCGCTTGTTGCGGTTGAGCTTGCCTCTGGTGTGGACTCTGCAGCTGCACACCCAGACAGGACCAAGGCTGAGGCTGCTATTACAGCCAGCGAACCTTTTCTCATGCTCTATTCCTTCCATTCTCTAGGGTGCAGACTTTGCACCGCTAATTGCGGTTGGTGGTGCGCGATTAAGCGACCCCCAACACTGCTGACAGGGCCATGGCCGCTGCGCCAAGCAGCACCACGTCTCCGCCAAGTTTGGTTTCACGAACTACGAGACCCTCAAACGTCTCCGGCAGGGTCGAGTTTCGAATTTCCGTCAAAAGTGCGCTCACGAGTTGTTGTCCGCCAATCCCACTTGGCGTTGAAAGAACAATCTCTCCAAGGTTCAAAACACTTACTATCGGGGCGAGCACTGCTCCAAGCAGGTGCCCGATTCTTTCTTGATTGGGTGACTCCTCGCCCAAAAGGGCAGCAATCTCAGCCTCAAGGCAACCGCGCTTTCCGCAGGCGCACTTAGCTCCCTCCCTAACCACGACAACGTGGCCAAGCTCACCCGATGCAAAGCTGGATCCAAGAAATGGCTTTCCGTCCAACATCAAACCGCTACCAACACCATTGGCAATACGAATCAACATGGAACTCTGCTCGGCGCCACCAAAAAGGGAGTCGGCCTGAGCAGCAGCATTTGCATCGTTCGCGACGTGAACTTCGATACCAAAGTGGTCGGCTAGAGCGGTCCTGAGGTCGAAATTGTGGAGGTTGAGTGCAGCACCGTCGATAACGATGCCTTCATCGTCTACCACTCCGGGGACTCCGACGCCAATTCCTAAGACCATGAGGGGGCTCGAGTCGATCTCCTCTTGAATTAGTGCCCGAAGTGACTCCACAAGCTCAGAAGGCGATTGGATGTCGAGCCGCTTTTGTGACCTTGAGAAGGGCTGCCCGTAGAGATCAACAGAGCCAATGACAACAGAGTCAGTGATTGATAGATCCAGGGCGATGGTTCTTAGATGGTCACGCTTCAACTGAAGTAGAACCGGGGGCTTGCCCGGACCAGTTGAAGATGGTGGCGCCGACTCGCTTAGAAGATCAAAGCTCAGCATTTGGGCGACCACATCGGAAACAGTCACCTTGGTTAGACCCGTTTCCCTGGCTATCTCAGCCCTAGAAATACTTCCGGCGTTATAAATGGCCTGCAGCACAAGCCGACGGCTTGGTAGCTGCCGAAAAAAATCCGCTAGGACAGTTGAACTGGGAGCCAGTTCCCTCTTCTTCGAGATCATTGGTATTAGTAAATACACTTAACTAACAAAAACAAGCGGGTTAGATCGACTGTTATAAAAAGGTAATCTTGCGCCCTAAAAAGGTGGAAGATGCTCTGAATTGGTGGCTAAGGGCTCCTGGTCGAGATCAGGAGCCGGGATAGCGCCTGACATAAAGCGAATGACGTCTTTATCAACCATTACGTCTCGCATAGTGATTGGTCGATTTAGATACATGCCCTCCAGTGACCTGACCCTGGAGAGAGCAACGTAGGTCTGGCCAGGTGAAAAGGCTCCCCTACCCATGTCGATTTGAACCTCGTCATAGGTCTGACCCTGGGACTTATGGATTGTGACAGCCCAGGCAAGACGAAGTGGAACCTGCTTAAACTCGGCCAGAGTTATTGGAACCAGGGTCTCTTTGACCCTGCCAGAAGCCTCATCAAACTCTTCCTCGACCTCGTAGCGGACCTTTTCCCAGGTCGATGGGCCAACCTCTATTTCCTCGCCGTCAACCTCCACCACCACAAGTCCCGATGCCGGCAAGTCAATAACGTGACCGATGGTTCCGTTGACCCACCTCCGAACCCTTGCACCATCAGAACCTTTGGTCATTGAGGTGTCGTCGTTCTTGATGAACATCACCTGAGCCCCGACCTTTAGCTCGAGCTGGGTCTCAGCGGGAAGGGCCCTGCCAAAGATCTTCTCTGCACCCTCTGAGTAGCTAGCCAAGAAGGTCTTTGGCTTAGTGGTAATCAAATTCATGCGCTGACGATTAACCGCGTTCACGGTTTCGTTTATGGTCGCAAGCCTTATGACATCAGAATGGGGAGGCTGGCGATTGCCCGCCTGGTTGAGCTCTTCGAGCATTTCACCCGTTACAGAACCGTCACGGATGGAATTGAGGATTTCTTTGAATCTCTCGTCTGACTGCCTGAAGATCTCGCTTAGCTCAAAGCGTTCGAGTTCTGCCTCGCGCCACACATGGGCATCAAAAAACCACATCGAGCGATAGTTCTCGGCCATGTAGGAGCGCTCGACTGGATCGGAAGGAGTTACTGGGGCTAGTTGGTATGGATCACCAAACATCACCACCTGCACCCCGCCAAATGGCAGCTTGCGTTTAGAACGTGCAATGCGAAGCGCTCGATCAATTGCGTCCATGAGATCGGCCGAGACCATGGAGACCTCATCGAT
>Ga0075475_10002034_pt1 | contig 10190 bp, 9 predicted proteins | sample DEB08_DNA_10_FD_76342 | JGI IMG/M metagenome (GOLD analysis project Ga0075475, IMG submission 76342) | Aqueous microbial communities from the Delaware River and Bay under freshwater to marine salinity gradient to study organic matter... | ecosystem: Environmental > Aquatic > Marine > Coastal ... | reverse complement strand
TGGAATTAAAGATAGACCAGCAGAAGCACCAATTGTTCTCAAACCACCCAAACCATATTTTGGATTTGTTACAGGATACTCATCCAACTCATCTGTTGGTGAGACAAATCCAATAAGTGGTATTCCGCCGGTAATTGAAGCCATGAATTATCCGAAAATGTTTAAGTTCTCAAAACATTATTTATTCTGCTACTCTTATGGTTCTAGCGTTAGCGAAAGCAACAACTGTTCTATAAACATCAAATTCTATGCTTAATCCATAATTCGTGAAAGTCACTGAAGAGCTTTGTTTTTGCACAGGAACACTCTGAGTAGTGTTTGGATTTGTTATATCAGTAAATGAAGAATTTGAGGAGTAAACTGGATAACCTGATATTGTACTTGAGTCTACTGACTTTGGAATTACCCAAAATAAATATTCTGGATTTGATGTAGCAGAATATTGTTTTGTTATTCCGGTTTTCATTTGTGAAAGGGTGTAAGAAATGTGTGGGTTGCTGGTTGATATAGCTCCTAAACTCAAGAAATCACTAGATGAAGTCAGTTCAGTAGCAGAAGTTTTACCTGTATAGAGTGGATAGTTCCATCTAATAGATTCGGTATCGGAAATAGTATTTCCATTGTTTGATGTTAGAGAAACAGTAAAAGTAACATTTCCTTCGCTTGTTCTAGAATACGAAGGATGAAGTATATCTGCTGTGTTCCCATCAATATCTGAAGCGGATGTCAGTGAATATCCTTCTATTAAACTCGTAGATCCCTGAAATATTCTCAAGGAATTTTCTTGAGCTTCATCAACATCTTGTATTGTCCAAGAAGATATGTACGTTCCAGAACTTGTATCATCTCCAATGTGATAAGGACCAAGATTTATTCCTATGGTAAAATCACTGAACTCCAAGAATCTCGGATAAAGAATACTTTTTAGAACTTCTATTGATGAAGTCCCGATTGGAAATGTTGTTCCTTGAGGAACACCCTCTAAATTTGTTGCTGTTGTCGGTTCAGTGCTATCCCAAACAAATCCTCCACTTACACCACCTGATATTCCTTCTCCCGGAGGCCCTTGTGGTCCAGCTGGACCAGTTGGACCAGCTATTACTTCTGGATCGGGCAGAATTGTGTCATCTCCGTTCACCAAAGGAAGAAAATCTGAAATTCTTTCTTCAGTTCCTCCAGCACTCTTTATTTCATAAGGATTGAGAGTGTTTGGTTTTATCTTCGTGAAAGTTTCAGGAAGAGGAGATATTGTTTTTTTACTTTTAAATTTCATGGGGAGTTGAGATGAAAAATGTGTGGTTGATTATATCTGTTTGGGGAAATTGTATATTGATTGTGCTTTCTGAATAGCTTCATCTGAATTTATTTTAACCGTTATCTTTGGAAATACATCAGAGGAAACATCAAAATCGGAAGCAATACTTTCTATTTCCTTGAAACTTCTCTTATTTATTTCAAGAACAAATTCCTTAATCTTGTCCTTAGTTAATCCCTGAGACGACAAGTCATTTATCATTGTTGAAAAGTTTTCCTGACCAACAGAAAATGATTTCAATTGTTCTGCAAAATTTTGCATATCATTATTCTCTAGTTTATATGATTCTAGAATATTTGTAAATGAAAGTATTTCAGCTTGACTAAATCCTTGATTCAGTAAATCTTCGCATATACTCGTTATCTGCGTCGGATTAAAATTCTTGCCTATAAAATCTTCAGTCAAAGAAGTTATTTCTTTTATTCCATACCCCTGAGCGGTAAATATTTCTGACATCTTGTTGAATTCTTTGGGGACAAAGTTTAGGGATTTCAGAGTGTTCTTGATATTAGTTATGTCTTCCGTTGATAGAGGTATTGAATTTTTTATTCTTTGCTCCAAACTGACAATTTCATCGTTTTCTGTGATATCTTTTGCTTGTTTCCATCCGTCAGCACATTGTATTTGACGAGTTGCTTCACATTCAAATTCTGTTCCATCTTCAAATTCAAATTTTGTTTTTTCTACTGGAACTGGAGAAGATGCTACTGAGCGACTCTTGTTCAAAGTAAATCCTGGACTCAATGATGAAGGTGAAAACCCAGCGGGGTTGAAATCTATCCTTGGTGCTGCCAATAATAAATTTCCTCCACTAACTATGGACGCAGTTCCATTTATCTTATGCACATAGTTACCATCCGTTTGAATGGTTGAATTTCCAGCAACATGAATTCTCGCGTTTCCGCCAATTTGAACATCTAGATTTTTCCCACTGTAAATTTTTATTGTGTCACCCACGTTTACGTTCATGTTTCCATAAATTGATACATTATTGTTCTTTCGCACTATTTGGAAATCGTTTCCTATTATTTTTTCTACCACTGATCCATCGGGGTGTATTTCTTTGAATGTTCCAGTTTTATGGTATTGATGAATTCTTTCGGCATTTGGAGTATCATCCACTTCAAAAATATGACCGGATTCAGATTCGTGAACATGGTTTTTAGGGTATTGTGCCGCGTATGGAGTTGGTGGCTCTGACCATTCTCCACCGAGAGCTGTGGGATTGTTCTCATCCAAGTCATTTTTCTTTTGTTGAACTATGGTATTTTCTATGTCTTCGTTTCTTGCTAATTTGTTTGTATCCGGTTCGTCAACGTAAGAATCTTTTGGTAACTTTCCTGAAGGATCATTGAACCCATTCCAAGGAATTTTAGAAGTTATTCCCTCTAGTTTGTTTATGCCACCATATGAACCCAATATCATAGGTTGTTGAGCTTCTTCACCATCTCTAAAAAACCCAACTACCCAACTACCCGGGAGGATTCCTGTTGGTGAGTGACCAATTCCACTGGCAGTTGCACTATTATAAGGCATCATCGGAACCGCCCATGGCAGAGATTCTGTTGGAATATCTTTTTTGTCGTGAGTGTGTATTCCAAATATACGAACTCTGCAACGACCCATCTTGAGAGGATCGTTTACGTCTTCTACGAATCCATGCCACCAAACGAAATTTTTAGTTGAGTTATACATAATTTTTCTATTACTTTATTGTTACAACATCTGGGACCGACTCTTCGTAAGAATCTCTCATCAATTCCATAGACATATGGTATCCGTCCTGTCTTATGATATGATGTCCTATTGAAGCTATGAGATATTTACCAGACATCATTCCATCCAAAACTTGTTCTCTTGGTTTTGCTTCTAAAAATTCTGCGGAAGGAATTTTTATTATTACGGTTTCTCCGCATCTTCTTCTTGAATCTCCAGTTATATCTATTTTTATTACTTTTGCATTATTTCTCAGCATATGTGATGTTCTTCTCTGCAATACACTTGGATCATATTGTTCTTTGTTTTCGTTGAACATGAATGAAGATTTTGTAGCATAGAATAATTTTGAAGATAACCCAACTGTAGTAGTGTATCTTGCCGGAGCCATTGGATTCTTAGCTAATTTCCCGATATTTTCCTTACTAAAATCTAGTGGGTAAACGAAATTTTTTGTTTCTATTGTTTTGTTTGTTAGATCATGTATGAGACATTCTGATGAGAAAGCTCCCTCACTTTCAAGGTCCATTTTATTGTTTCCATTTTGTATAACTTGATATGAGATTATTTTTCTCATTTCTAACTCTACATCTTTTCCTATTTCTTTTACTTGTTCGGGAGTATAAGTATAAATCTTTACTGGTTCTGAGCTCTTGAAAGAAGATATCGGGACAAAATAAAACCCATCCAATCCTTCAAAAAATACATAATCGCAATTTCCGTAATATTCAGATTTAGATGCTAACCAATTCAAAGCTTGAAATGGAGACCAGTTTGGAATGACCACATTTGTTTTTTCTTGAGTGTTTTTAACAAATTCAAATTTTACCTTGTTTTCTTCATTGAATAGATATTCATCATATATTAATTTTGCTGTTTCAGTAAATGTTTTATTAGTATAACTTTTAGATATTTTAACCTGATTGTTTATATAACTTTGAACGGAAGAGAAATTGAATGTCAATATCATCGAATTTCTTCCGGGTATCTTCTCCGAAAGAGGAATATCATATACTCTGAATTTTTTTGTTACTCTTGGTGTTGAAGGAGTTTTGTATACAATTTTTATCGTTTCCCTACCGATCACAGGCATATTTCGCAATATATTGTTGCGATCATGAATTGTCAATGAGCCTGTAATGGAGTTTGCAAATATACTTTCATATATTTCTAGGTGAGTCCAAAGATTTTCACAATCATAGACAATCCCCGAGTGATTGATGATTTTTACTTCTATTATATCTACATCACTCGCGTTTTTAATTAAATCTTTTTTTATTTCTGATGCCATTTTTTACTTACCGAGTGGTGAATATTTCTTCAAAGTTTTTCAAAACTTCTTGAAGCATAGATGGGATTGGGACTAAAATATTTCTTTTTGACTCGTTCAGCTCAAGTTCATAATATTCATTTGTTATGTAATAGGAAGCATTTAGATAAGTGTCGTCCTCACCTTTTTTACTAAACAATTCTATGAAAGAATCGTCTGTCACTGTATTAGCAAATGAACCCAAAATGTCGGAAGAATCATTTGATGACAAAGAGGGATATACGAAATTCGCATAGGGATTTTCAGAGTAATTTAGAATAGCCTTTTCGAGAGAATGAAATGGATCTCTATACTCACCACTGACTCGAAATTCTTTGACTGAGTATCTTGTCTGGTCTATAAATCTTGTTATTGGAACTTTTATGCAAGTTTTTGTTCCTAATTGATCTATCTCATATATTAAAAATTCGTTATCTGAGAAATTATTCACGTTCCATGATTTTTTCGCAACAACTACTTCATAATAATCAGAACGAACGTCATTTATAGTGGTTTCAAAAAATGTATTGTTTGCAAAAATTTTAACCTTTGGAGATTTTGTTATCTTGACCAAATCTGTATATGGAACCACTTTCTTCTCAAAATCCCCATAGTTCAAATTTGTAATTTCATCTATGGAAACATTTTCCAATACATCATAGACATATATCCTATTTTCTTCCGTGGATTCATCTGTTTCTCTAGCATTCCAAACATCAGGAACAAAAATACTAGACCCTGAATATTTTTCAGATATGTAATTCGTGAGATCTTGAGTGCTCATAGGCCAGTCTGTATATGGATTCATCATGTCATTCGTCAAGTATATAGCCCAATGCACATTTGAATCTTCGTATAACCTATCAGCAAGAGTATCTGCTCTTTCTCCATCACGAATAGTATATGATGAAAAATTTGTCTTATAACTTTTGATATAATCGACAATTTTAAGTCGCTGCGTTATATTTACAGAAGACTTAGTAAATACCCTTTTTTGTTTATTGTAAAATGGATATTCTATTTTTGAAAAATTCTTGAAATACATTTATTAATAGCCTTGTTGAATTCTTTCTCTTGTGAGAAGTTCTAGTTCTGTAAATTCTAAACTTAGTTTTATTACATTTGCTGGAGCGCCCCGTATGTTCGGATCGGTTACTCTCTCAAAGTCTCTGAAAAACATCAATTCATCTCCACCGTATGTAACTTCACATTTAGTACAAGCACACATTCCAATCCTAAAGAGAAAATCATTCAAATCTATTTTATTGAAAAATCCTATTTTGAATTCACCCGGAAAATTCAAATAAAGACTACCATTTGTTCTGGAAGGATGAGAATATTTTTTGAATGCGTGAACAATAGAATATATTTTTATCACATCTTTCTGACTTCTGGGACTTAACGACCACTCAAAGGAAAAGGTTCTTCTACCAACACCTTTAAATACTTGTTCCTTGAATTGATTTGCTGCTTGTCTAGTTCTCATAGCAAGAGCAGATTCTAGTTGAGCTCCTTCTGAACCGACAATGCTTGATACACTATCAATTATATCGGAAGGAATCTTCCCTAATTTTCTCATTAACTCCGCTGATTGAGTTCCAATATCTTTATTGTTGCTACCATCAATTAGGGCGTCTTTCGCTTCTATCAGAAACATCAAACCAGAAAAATCCACTTCTTCATATTCAAAACCATAACTAGCATTTAGTTGTGCGGGAAGGGGCAAAGCTATGGATGTCCCCACAGGTCTTACCCTATTTGAAAATCCTAATTTTGCTGCGTTGTATGATACATTACCCCTACCGGACTTTGCTAAATTTAAGTCTTTTTGATTACTGTTCAATCCACCGAGAGCATTTGGTCGAAATATATTAATAAAATCTAAAGCTGTTTCGTTGATTGCAGTTCCCAAACTGTCTATCGCACTTTTACTTCCGCCAAATTTCTCAGCTGAACTTGTTGCAGTCTCATTCAAACCTTCTCGAAAATCTGATATCGAGTTTCCTCCCAAAAATTTTTCGTTATCGCCAGCATTACCAATAGCGCTCTTTTCATTTGCTATAGCTTGGCCAGAAGTGTCGTATATTTCGAAAAGAACATAATTTTGCAATTCTGGGTCATATCCCAAATTGGAAGGATACTGCAAAAGTTTCTCATTGCTTAAGATTGTTTCCAAATCGTCCCCTGCGGAAAATTCTTGTTCGAGAGGCTTTCTACCTTTATCAGTAAGTCTATGATTCCATGCTTGTTCTTCTGGGTCTGTAATTAAACCTTTTGCCATTGGAACTCCTTATTGTCTTTATAAATATATTTATACCATGAGCTACAAAGGAAAGTATAGAATAAAGAACCCGAAGAAATACCGAGGAGACTACAAAAACTGTGTTTTTCGTTCTCTTTGGGAGAGAAAGTTCATGAAATATTGTGACCTCAACGAGAATATTCTATCGTGGTCATCCGAAGAAATTAGAGTTCCCTATCGTTCCCCCCTTGATGGTAGAATTCATCAGTATTTTGTTGACTTTTGGATAGAGGTGAGGGATAAGAATGATAAAATCAAAAAATATCTAATAGAAATAAAACCTGAAAGACAAACAAAAAGACCAATTTTAGAAAACTCTGAGAGAATAACTCGCAGGAAAACTGAACAGATAAAAACCTATGCTGTGAATCTGGAAAAATGGAAATCTGCAAAAAATTTTTGTGAAGAAAGAGGATGGACCTTTTTGATACTCACAGAAAAGCATTTATTCGGAAAAACTAAATGAGTATAACTTTACAGGAAATTTATAAGGGATATGAGGAAGAAAACTTGGACTATTTGTCGGATGTCATGTCTAATTGGTTTCTCGATAAAATAAGAGAATACTCTGAGGAAGATATAAACAGTTTAAAAAGACAAATTCTTCGGGATGAAAAACAGAATAGATTTCTAAAGGGTAGATTTTTCTACTTTCAATATTTCCCAACGGAAAGAGGAAATAGTTATTACGAGTCTTTTGACAGATCTCCCTTAATTCTTTATCTAGGGAAAAAAGAAAAAATTATACACGGAATGAATATTCATTATCTCCCCACTTATAGGAAAATATTTTTCATAAACAAATTGTTTCGTTATTTGGGAGGAGATTATGACGCAGAATCGAGTTCAAATAAGATTTTTTTAACTTATGATATGATGAAGCAAAGAGACTCGTTTGTGGAAGAAAGAGTAATTTATAGGAAATATTATATAAATAGGATTAGAAATATAAAAATTGTTCCTATGAAACATATAAAACTATTTTCTCTTCTTGGAAACACATCAAATTTTCTATATTCTGAAAAAAGCATACAAAATACAACACTTTTAAATCTCAGAGAACAAAGAAACAAAAAAAGTAAAAGTAGAGAAAGAAAAATATAAATGTCATCAGAACTATATCAAGGCTTTATAAGTAAACTTAGAAAATCTGGTTTATCCAAAACGAATAATTTCTATGTTAAAGTGGATGTTTCTCCACCAAATATTCCATATTTGCAAACGAGGACAAACAAAGAAATACCATCAGATCAGAGTTCTACTATAGGCACAAATTTTTCAGCTGAAAGATTAAGAAGTATATCATTCATGTGTACAGATGTTTCGTTGCCTAAAGAAGAAATTGCAACCACGAATTACACCCTAAAGGGTGGTGTCAATCAAAAAATTGCTTCACATCAACTATATGAGCAAATATTACCTCTTTCTTTCTATACAACTCCAGATTTGAGTGAGAGAAGATTTTTTGAAAATTGGATGAATTGGGTAATAGACCCAACCACTAAAAATCCAAATTATTATGATGAATATGCTAAAGGAAATAGAATAACCGTGTTTGTTCTTCCTCAAATACTTTCCGCGAGCATAGTCGAAAAAGAGGAGTCAACAAAATTTGTATTGGACAATCCACCGAGAGTGGAGGGTGGCGATCCTTTATATTATGTGGAATTTTATGAGTGTTATCCTACTTCAATAAGCTCCACAAAACTTTCTAGTGAATCTGGGGAAGTTATGAAAGTTGATGTTGAAATAGCGTATAAATATTATAAAACCATAACTGATGAAATGTTTCCGAAGATTTATGGTTCCGTTGATGGTTCAATTACTCCGGCGAATGAGATACAGCAAGGAGTGAATTATAATGATAGACAACAAGTATGATAGAATATAGTGACACTATGAAGGAGATATAAATGGCACTACCGAAAATTGGAATTCCTTATTATAATTTGAAGTTGATTTCTGGTAAAACAATTGAATACAGACCATTCACCGTGAAAGAAGAAAAAGCTCTTCTTCTCGCGAATGAAAGTAAAGACAAATCTGTGATTACGAATACCATCAAAAATACTTTGAACGCTTGTATAAAAGACGATCCAGAAAATAGAGCAAAAATTGAAGATTTTCCCATGTTTGATATTGAACAATTGTTCCTGAACATAAGAATGCGTTCTGTGGGAGAAATAAGTGAATTCAATTACACTTGTGAAGAGTGTGAAGGAAATCCCGTGGTAAAAACCAAAATAGATCTTAGAAACGTAAGAGTTGAAAATGAAAATAGTGGAGGATCCAGAAAGGTCATGTTGACAGACAATGTGGGAGTTGAAATACAACATCCACCATTCAAAGCATTCCTTTCCAAGAATCTTGTTTCCACAGAGTCGGAAACTAGTGCTATGGTGGCTTTGGACATGATTTCTGATTGTATCGTAAATGTATACGATGAAAAACAAGTCTATACAAGAAATGATTTCTCTGATAGAGAAATCAGTGATTTTGTGGATTCTCTAACGCAGGAACAACTGAAGAAGATCAACGATTTCTTTGAAACCATGCCAAAATTGGTTTATGACCTAGAAGTTGAGTGTCCATGTGGACAAACAGTAACTAGAAAACTTCAGGGAATTTCAGATTTTTTCTCATAAGTTTCCTTTACATAGACCTAGAAAGTTACTATAGGGTAAATTTTACTCTGATGCACGACCATAAATTCTCCTTGGGGGACATTGATGAAATGATTCCTTGGGAAAGAGATATTTACCTTATTCTTCTGAAAGAGTGGATAAAGGAAGAAAAGTCTAGAATAGAATCCGAGCAGAGGAAAATGCAAAGTAAGGGAAGACCTCCAAGAAGGTAAAAAACATATAAATAGTTTATGTAAAAATAGCACCATTTTTCCGTGGTGCTTTTTTATGACCCACCACGTTTATAGGTGAAAAATTGGAAAAAGACTTCAAAAAATTAATATCTAGGTTAATTGAAGAAAATAAAAATCTTAGTTCCTCGGTGAAGGAAGCATCTAAAACAGCGTCCTCAGAGGACAAAGAAATTATTCTAGAGAAAATATCTGCAACATTAGAAAAATATGGGTCATTTGTTTCGACAACATCCGAAGATGTTGGTAGTTTGGAATCAGCTGCTAACTCTATGGGGTTGGATATTTCTGATTTAAATCAGATATTGGGACAATTTGTTAAATCTTTGGGTTCTCTAGAAAAAGTAATAGAAAAAAATGGAACCAGTGTTGCCGGGTTGTCTGAAAAAACAACTGAACTAAAGACAACATTCAGTTCTGTCACCGAAACTATAACAAGCAAGGTATCTTCAGGTTCGGATAATTCTGAAAAGACTTTAAGTCCGGTATTGGAAAATATCAAGAATTTGAATGGAATTGTGACTGAAATTTCTCGGGAAATGGATATCGAAAGAAAATTCCTTGAGACACAACTGATGGGTGTTGAAAATTACACCCAAATGATTGAAAAAGCAAATTTAGAACTAGGGCAACTGACTAGCATTCAACGTGGTTTAGCAGCTAGGGTGGAATC
>Ga0075475_10002020_pt1 | contig 10221 bp, 6 predicted proteins | sample DEB08_DNA_10_FD_76342 | JGI IMG/M metagenome (GOLD analysis project Ga0075475, IMG submission 76342) | Aqueous microbial communities from the Delaware River and Bay under freshwater to marine salinity gradient to study organic matter... | ecosystem: Environmental > Aquatic > Marine > Coastal ... | reverse complement strand
GCCTCGGAGGTGAGCTTCGCGCCAACTGCCGTAGTAACCTCGTGATACCCCGAGAAAATGAGAACGAGAGCGGTTAAGGTACACACTACCACGGTATCGATAAACGGCTCCAAAAGCCCAACAAAACCCTCGGCCACCGGATGACGTGTTTTTGCCGCAGAATGCGCAATGGAAGCGGAACCCACGCCTGCCTCATTGGAAAATGCAGCCCGTCTGAATCCCATAATGAGCACACCAATAACTCCACCACGCATGGCCGGTGGATTAAATGCGCCGGTAATGATTTCAGAAAACGCGTATCCTATTTGATCGATATTAATGACCACAATGACCAGCGAAGCCAGTATGTAGATGCCCGCCATAAAGGGGACAATTTTTTCCGTGACGCGAGCGATACTTTTAATTCCACCAATAATTACCGCTCCTACCAAGATGGCGAGAACTACTCCAAAATATGGACCCGCACCCGACAACACAGGGAATTGTTCGCTCATTTGGGAATACGCTTGATTGGCCTGGAACATGTTACCCCCTCCAAACGAAGCGCCAATAGCCAAAACCGCAAAAAGCGCAGCGAGGCCCTTGCCCAAACCGCCGAGATTTCGCTTGGCCAGTCCCTTTTTCAAATAGTGCATAGGACCACCCGAAACGACCCCATCCGCATTGATGTCGCGGTATTTTACACCCAACGTACACTCCACAAATTTTGAAGACATCCCGATGAGACCGGCTACAATCATCCAGAATGTAGCACCCGCACCTCCAATGGAGATCGCCACGGCCACTCCTGCAATATTTCCGAGCCCTACCGTTGCGGACACGGCTGTGGCAAGTGCCTGAAAATGAGTTACTTCTCCGGGCGCATCGGGTTCATCGTATTTTCCGCGCGCGAGCTGAATGGCATGACGGAATCCGCGCAGGTTAATGAATTTCATTCGGAAGGTAAAAAACAACGCACCAAGCACCAGCCAAACCACAATAAACGGGATGGATTTGGTTTGAGCCGTACCGTTGGGATTTAGCATCGGCTCTCCCGCGTTGTTGTACATTTGGTTATCGTACAATCCGAGAGCGGCGAAGGGATCTCCGAGCAAAATAGATGCAAACGACCCTACCAGCGGGGTAAAAGCCCCATTAAATTTTTCAGCTACACTTTCTGCAGGGATTTCGATCTCGAGAGTTTCACTGCTTCCATCGGCAAATTGAACCCGGACGCTATGCCCTATTCCCTCAGTGAGTCCGCGGCAGATGTTTGAGGTGGTATCGGTGCCCGAATTGCTCCAAAAATATTTTACTTCATTTTCCGGTGCATCCACTTTAAGGAGGATAAATGCATCGTTAATTTCGCTCGATGGGTTCTCAATGGCGGCTTGTACTCGAGATTGGGCATGGGTTGATGCGCTCGCCAATACAAACCATCCAAGGGTTGCAAAAACGGAAAGGGTTTGAGTAAATCTTTTCATGAATTCATTCAGGTTATTGGATTTAGGACCAGTTTCCGGCGATTTGACGGTCCATAATGGTTAGTGCTTCTTCAAGGGTGTGGGGTCGATATCCCAGTTCTTTGCGCGCTTTCTCTATGATCATTTGGGTTGATGGGGGGCGCGGCGCCTTGCGACCGAGGGTCGCTGTGGCGATGGGCGAAATGAGCCCTTCGTCGGCGCCCGCGAAGCGGGCGATGCGCCGCGCCAACTCCAACATGGACATAAATTCCCCACCGGTGGCATTGAAAATTCCATCGGCCCGAAACTCCACCACCAAGGTGAGCAGGGTGGCGAGATCTTCGGCCCAAGTGGGGTTGCGGAATTGATCTTCGACCATATTTACCGCCTTGCCAGCGCGAAGTTCGTCGGTGAGCCAGCGTACCACATTACCCCGGGATAAATGCTTTTCGTGGCCGTACACTATTGCTGTTCTACAGATACTCGTTTTACAAGAAGCCTTATGACAAAGTTGCTCGGCCTTCCACTTGGATAGCGCATAGTACCCTTTGGCATCGGGCGTGGATGCTTCAGTGTAGGGACCGTCTTCGCCACTAAAAATAAAGTCTGTGCTAATTTGGATGTAGTGCGCATCAATTTCTTCTGCTAAACGCAGACCATTTCGAACACCATCCACATTAATTCGATCGCAACGCACTTGATGATCTTCGCATTCATCGACCAGAGTCATGGCTGCTGCATTGATGATGTGCGTTGGTCGGTATTCCATCCCCAACGTAAAAACGGCCACCTCATCGGTAATGTCTAATTCGGCATACGAAACAGGGAATCCCACATCGAGCCGACATGCTCCAGCAGATGTGGCTAAATAATCCCAACCCAATTCGTTTATTTTTCGCACAAGTTTGGTGCCCGTAAGCCCATTGGCTCCCGTAATTAAAATTTTCAAATCCATGAATTATAAATCGAATACGGATACTTTAGGAGCCCAAAAATGATCCTTCACTTTCATCGCAGTAGCAATAAAAAAATACGCGATTATGGGAGATCCAACTGCAAAAAAAGTGGCGTAAATAAAAAATAGCCGAATTAAATCGGCTTTGATTCCAAAGCGGTCTGCTAAGCGGGAACAAACATCGTATCCCTGTTTTTCGAGCGCTGTGCGCAAATTATCTACCATTGGTTTCGCCTTCTTTTCCATCGCTCCGACCAATTTACAGAAAATTAGCGAATGTACGGGCGCATACGCTCGCTCATCGCACGAGCTTCTTCCATTGCACCTTGCGCAAAGTTCGAATCACCCCGTGCATAAATAATACCTCTACTGGAATTGATGAGTAATCCCACATCATTATTAGCGCCAAACTTGAATACGGCATCTAAATCGCCCCCCTGCGCTCCGATGCCCGGGATGAGTAAAAAGGCACTCGGCACCCATTTGCGAACGGACTGTAGTTCCTCTGCACGCGTAGCGCCAACAACATACATTAGCCGCTCGCTTCCCTTCCACTGCTGACTGGTTCGGATTACCTGTTGAAATAAAGGGAGTTGATCTTTTCCCACTGGCAGCTGCTCGAAGTCGTCGGCCGATGGATTAGAGGTAAGTGCTAAAAGCACCGTCCATCGATCCGCGTGCGCGAGAAAAGGTTCTACACTATCTCGCCCCATATAAGGAGCCACAGTAGCTGCGTGAAAATCATCAATCTCGAAAACAGATCGGGCATAGGCGGATGCGGTGTGTCCAATATCGCCTCGCTTTACATCGGCGAGACGGAGGTGGTTTGGATATTTTTCTCGGAGGTAGTGCGCAGTCTGATGCCAGGCTTCCATCCCCGCTGGTCCGTATTGCTCATAGAAGGCAATATTGGGCTTGTAGCCTACGCAATATGGTGCAGTGGCATCGATAATTTGCCGATTAAACTCAAAGATGGATGCGGGTTCTGGGGAAAGTCCCGTGGGGAAACGGTCGAGATCTGGATCCAGCCCCACAATAAGACATGTTTCTTTCTCTCGAATCTGGGCGATGAGTTGCGCTCGGTTCATTCGTGCTCTTTCATTTTTTCGGCCTGATCTGCTAATTGCAATTCCTCGGTAAATTTATCCAAATCGCCATTCAACACATTACTTAAATCGTACACGGTTAGTCCAATACGATGATCTGTAACCCGCCCCTGCGGGAAATTGTACGTGCGAATTTTCGCCGAGCGATCACCTGTGGAAACCATGCTCCGGCGCTGAGATGTGATTTCTTCGTTTTGCTTGGCCCACTCAATATCGAACACCCGGCTTCGCAGGACTTTCAGCGCTTTTTCGAAGTTTTTAATCTGCGATTTCTGGTCTTGACATTGCGCCACTACCCCCGTTGGAAGGTGAGTCAGTCGTACAGCGGAATAGGTGGTATTCACCGATTGGCCGCCTGGGCCACTGGAGCAATACGTTTCTTTTTTGACCTCATTCATATCAATTTGTACATCTACCTCCTCTGCCTCCGGAAGAACGGCAACTGTGGCGGCGGAAGTATGAACACGACCCTGAGTTTCTGTTTGGGGAACACGTTGTACACGGTGTACTCCAGATTCAAATTTAAATATTCCGTAGGCCTGTTCGCCTGTAACGTTTACGATGACCTCCTTGTAGCCTCCAGCTGTTCCCTCTTGGACATCCATAATTTCTGTTCGCAACCCCTTCTTCTCGGCGTAGCGCAGATACATTTTTAACAAATCGCCCACAAATAAACTTGCCTCATCACCACCGGTACCCGCTCGAAGTTCCAAAACTGCGTTTTTATTATCGTTGGGATCCTTTGGGAGTAAGAGTACCTTGATTTCTTGTTCCAACTGTTCGAGTTTGGGTTCCAACTCGTCTACTTCCAACTCGGCCATTTCCACCCATTCCGGGTCCTTCTCCTCCTTTAGAATTCGCTTGGCCTCTGCGAGGGATCCCTGCGCATCGAAGTACGACTTTAAAGTCTTGTTTAGCGGCATGAGTTCGCTATACGACTTGTTCACGGCTATGAATTTATCCATATCCGCCATTACATCCGGATCGGAGAGCTGTTGCTCTAAATCGGCCGTAAGTACTTTTACTTCTTGATATTTTTTTTCTAAATCCATCCCCGTTTTTTACTTGGAATAAGTGAACGTTCCGTGCTCCGAAGAAATGGTGAGCTGCCTGCCCGTTCCGGGTTCCACACGCCCCACAATTTTGGCGGGAACTCCCCACGATTCCGAGATAGCAATAATTTCTTTAGCAATTTCCTTATTGGGAACATAGACTTCCATGCGATGCCCCATATTGAAAACCTCATACATTTCCTTCCAATCCGTACCGCTCTGTGACTGAATGGTTCGGAATAATACGGGCGTGGGAAAAAGCTGATCTTTGATTATGTGCACATCGTTTACAAAGTGCAGCACCTTGGTTTGAGCTCCTCCCGAACAATGAACCATTCCCTGAATTTGCGAACGATGCGCCTTCAATACATCTGCAATGATGGGCGCATAAGTGCGCGTTGGTGACAAAACCATTTTTCCCGCATCGAGCGGAATACCCTCAACTGGCGATGTGAGATCTAATCCCCCCGAATAGACTAATTGAGCTGGAGTTTGCGGGTCGTAGCTCTCCGGGAATCGGTTTTGAAGATCAGCCCCAAATACATCATGGCGTGCAGAGGTAAGTCCGTTACTCCCCATTCCCGCATTGTAAAATTCCTCATAGTTTGCTTGACCATCTGAAGCTAATCCCACGATAAGTGAACCCGGTGCGATCTTGGAATTATCGATAACATCGGAGCGTTTCATCCGTGCTGTTACGGTTGTGTCCACAATAATGGTGCGCACCAAGTCGCCCACATCAGCCGTTTCGCCTCCGGTGAGATGCGCCTCGATACCCCATGACCTGAATTGGTTTAATAATTCCTCAGTACCTTCGATAACCGCTTTCACTACTTCTCCAGGAATTACATTCTTGTTTCTACCTATGGTAGATGACACCAAGATGGTATCTATAGCTCCTACGCAGAGCAGATCGTCGATGTTCATCACCACAGAATCTTGAGCAATTCCCTTCCACACGGATAAATCGCCGGTTTCGCGCCAGTACATATAGGCCAAAGACGATTTAGTTCCCGCACCATCTGCATGCATGACCACGCAGTATTCCGGGTCGGAAGTAAGAAAGTCGGGAATTACCTTACAAAATGCCCCTGGAAAGAGCCCCTTGTCCAGATTAGCGATGGCCTTGTGCACATCTTCTTTTTGGGCGGAAACACCGCGCTGATTATATCTGCTACTCATATTAAAAAAAGAAGCATCCCCAATGGTGATGGAGACGCTTCTTTATTCATTTTGTATTTCATCTATTTATCCGTGTCCGGATTGTTCTTGGGGACAAAATCCTTGCGCAATACCTGAAAATCTGTACGACGATTCAATTGGCGCAAGAATTCATCTGCCTCTTTGCCATTGGTTCTTTCAAGCCTACGGATGAAAGACTCCGTGAGGCGATCGCCAGACTTCACGTAATCTGGACCGGTAAAGCTTTCTGGAATAACAAATGGATCCGACTCACCCATACCCACCGCAACGAGACGGTCTGCATCTATTCCTTTTTCAATGAGATAGCTCACACAACTTTCTGCACGACGCTGCGAAAGAGATAGGTTGTCTTGAGTAGACCCGATATGGTCGGTATGTGAACGGAGTTCAATTACAATATTTGGATTGTCCTCGAGCACATTGACCAAGCCGTCCAATGAAACCTTGCCCTCATCACGCAACTCTGCACTGTTAAAATCGTACTCAATCTTAGGCAGAACAATGGGTTTGCGCACGGGATCGAGTGCCTTGTTATGGGTCATGGCGTAAAGGAATCCATCTGTAGTGGGTTCAAATGAACTCATTGGAACACCTACTGTAGTTACGTTACCCGATTTTGTAAGGTAATCGTCTTTTTCGAAGTTCAACGTGTAATTCATTTCCTCCGAGAAATTGGCTACATCGAAGAAATATGCGCCATCTCCATCGGTACGAGCTTCAACTGCAGTTCCATCCGTGCCCATCAACTTAACGGTTACACCAGGAATTACTCGACCATTCTTTGCATCTGTAACGACACCCCCCAACGTATAGAGCAATGGCTTTAGATAGACCTTGTACAAATCTACTCCGCCTCTACCGCCTTCACGAGAAGATGATAAATAACCGTGTACCACATCATTTTCCTTGAATACCAATCCAAAATCGTCCTCAATACTATTAATTGGATATCCCATATTTTCCGCTTCCCCAAACGTGCCATCTTCATTAATTTTAGCGCGGAAAACATCCAATCCCCCCATGTTCACGTGGCCTTCCGAAGAGAAGTATAAATACCCATCGCGGTGAACCACTGGAAAATACTCATTGGACTCGGTATTTACCGAAGACCCCAAATTGGTAGGCTTGGACCATTTACGACCTCTGCGGTTGTACGTGGACATCCATAAATCGCTTCCACCGTAGCCATTATCTATTTTTCCAGCAAAAATCATTACCTCACCATCATCGTCGACAAAAGTAGGTTGACCAATAGAGGCTAAACTATCCAGCCCTTCAAACTCCACAAGCTCAGGAGTTCCCCAGCTGCGGCCCTGTTTACGGCACATGTACAATTGACAAGGTACGTCCTTGTTGCGCTCTCTTCCGCAACGCGTAAAGTACATTACGTTACCGCGAGCATTCACAACCATAGCACCCTCAGAGAGGTTGGTATTAATCTCTTCGTTTACCGGTACCGGCGAGGCCCACGATGGCTCGGCATCGGATGCAGCACCTCTTCGGCTTCTGCTGCGGGTGCGCTCTTGCTCGGTGTAGAAAATATCGTAAAACGATTGACCCGTCCATCCATCAACCCCTTTACCTGCGGCTTCTTCTCTAGAAGACGTGAACAATAAGGCATTGTAATCTTTGTAATTGGCCCATGTAAGACCCATTTCGTCGAATTTCGTATTGAACTCCTTAATGTTGGTTACATCGTATCGGGTGGGATTCTCCATCCACTCAAGTGCTTTTTTACAACTCTCCACTCCTAGTGTTCCCCGTGAATCGGAAGGGGCTTTCTCGCGGTAACTGTTGTACGCCTCCATTGCTTCTTCGAACTCACCCTGAGCCTTCAGCATATCGGCCATATATAATTCGGCAATCGGATCTTCATAGCGCGATCGAATGGCACGATTATAATACCCCTCAGCTCTACGCCAATCGCGCATCATGCGATAACATTCGCCCATGCGAAAGGTTATTTCACGTTTTATTTCGCGATTATCTTCCTTCGAAGAAGCCTTTTTATAGAGCTCAGCAGCTACAGCATACTGCTCTGATTCATATGCCAAATCCGCTTCTACGGTGTATTTGTGCTGTCCAAAAACGGTTAAAGACCCAATAAATAGAAGGCCGATGGCGAGAATGTGCGCTTTTACTTTTTTCATGTAATTCAAGCTGAACATTGGTATTTACAGTTTTGCTAAATTAAGTAAAGTGAGGATATAAAAAAATCCCGCTTTAAAGTAAACGGGATTTATAGTCGAGAAGTTAGCTATTTTCATCGCGTAAATAGCATCTCCCGATATTTCGGCAAAGGCCAAAGTTCATCATCAATTATGATTTCCAACTTGTCTACGTGATAGCGAATGGTTTCGAAATACGGTTTTACTTTCTCGTCGTAAGCTATAGCCAGCTCTCGCGAATCTTCAATTGCATTGGCCGCTTTGCGGGCCTCAATCATTTCAGTAATGGTATTATTAATGATTCCAATTCGTTCCGAAATCTCCTCAATGAGGTTGCACTGCTCTGCAGAAGCGGCTTTAAACGTCTTGGTATCCAACACTTCTTTTAAACCTTTTACGTTTTCGAGCAGTCGATTTTGATACGTGATTGCAGTTGGGATGATGTGATTTCGGGCCAAATCGCCGAGTACCCTCGATTCAATTTGAATTGCCATATGGTACTGCTCCAACCACACCTCATGACGAGCTTCAAGCTCCGTTTCCGATAATATAGAATTGGAATCGAAGAGGGTAATCACATCTTCGCGTCGCAAGGCATCCAATGCACGCGGGGTAGTTTTAATGTTTTCCAGCCCGCGCTTTTCTGCTTCCGTACACCATTCATCGGAATAACCATCTCCCTCAAAGCGAATCGATTTAGATTCGATAATGTACTCGCGCAACACATTGAAAATAGCGCCGTCCTTCTTCAACCCTTTTGCAATTAGGGCGTCGACTTCCTTCTTGAATTCCTTCAGCTGCTCGGCTACAATAGTGTTGAGTACGGTCATGGGCCAACTGCAGTTTGCACTGGAACCCACAGCTCTGAATTCAAACTTATTCCCCGTGAATGCAAACGGGCTCGTCCGATTTCGATCGGTGTTATCGAGGAGAATTTCGGGAATCTTACCTACTACATTCAGTTTCAAATCGGTACGTTCCTCTGGGCTCAATTTACCGGATTTCACTTTTTTCTCGAGTTGATCGAGAACCGCTGAAAGCTGCGAACCAATAAATACTGAAATAATAGCCGGTGGAGCTTCATTGGCACCCAATCGATGGTCGTTACTTGCCGAGGAAATCGCCGCCCGAAGCAAAGGAGCATAACGGCTTACCGCCTTAATGGTGTTGATGAAAAAGGTGAGGAACATTAAGTTTTCCTTGGGATTTTTTCCAGGCTTAAGAAGATTCACTCCTGTATTGGTGGCCAACGACCAGTTGTTGTGTTTTCCACTTCCATTAAGTCCGGCAAAAGGCTTTTCATGAAGCAGACAACGGAATTGATGGCGACGAGCCACCTTATCCAATACATCCATTAAAAGGCTATTGTGATCCACTGCCAAATTGGCCTCTTCAAAAACGGGGGCCACCTCAAATTGATTGGGGGCCACTTCATTGTGGCGTGTGGTCACAGGGATTCCCAAGCGCATGCATTCCATTTCGAAATCCTTCATGAAGGAAATGGCGCGTTGGGGAATAGATCCAAAGTAATGATCGTCTAGCTGCTGTCCTTTTGCAGGCGCATGTCCGAAAAGCGTGCGATGGGTGAGTGCCAAATCGGGGCGGGCATTGAAGAGTGCCACATCAACCAAAAAATACTCTTGTTCCCACCCCAATGTAGCCGTTACTTTGGAAACATTTTTATCGAAATATTTGCAGACCTCAGTGGCCGCCGCATCTACGGTTTGTAAAGCGCGCAATAGCGGAGTTTTATAATCTAAGGCCTCACCCGTATAAGAAACGAATACGGTAGGAATACAAAGGGTATCGTCTATAATAAATGCCGGAGAAGTGGGATCCCAAGCGGTATATCCGCGGGCCTCAAACGTATTTCGAAGACCTCCACTTGGAAAGCTGGATGCATCGGGTTCTTGTTGCACTAACATGGCACCATCAAATTGCTCAATGGCTGAACCATCGCTCAATGGAGAAAAGAAGGCATCGTGTTTTTCGGCCGTAGATCCGGTAAGGGGCTGAAACCAGTGGGTGTAATGCGTGGCTCCATGAGAAACTGCCCAATCTTTCATAGCAGATGCTACTTGATTGGCCATTCTTCGATCAATTTTAGTACCGTGCTCAATGGCAGACTGAACACTTTTATAGGCCTCGTCTGATAAAAATTCGCGCATTACTCGACCAGTAAAAACGCGGGTTGCGAACAGGCTAGAGAGTTTTTCCCCAGCAAATTGAGGTTTAACCGGTGCGCGCTCTAAAGTTTTTTGCAAAGCTTGAAAACGGATATTCATGGCATAAAAT
>Ga0075475_10002015_pt1 | contig 10231 bp, 7 predicted proteins | sample DEB08_DNA_10_FD_76342 | JGI IMG/M metagenome (GOLD analysis project Ga0075475, IMG submission 76342) | Aqueous microbial communities from the Delaware River and Bay under freshwater to marine salinity gradient to study organic matter... | ecosystem: Environmental > Aquatic > Marine > Coastal ... | reverse complement strand
CCTGCGAAACGGCGTTTGAACCTGTGGCGTCAGTCCCGTTATTGAGCCGGAACTTGATAGAACTTGCATTATCGGCTGCCCAGTCTAATCGTGAACATGAAATAAATTCATCGTTGTCACTGACTTCACCATTCAGACGAGCTGAGGTCGTCCAAGCTATAAATTCAATAGCACTCGGACGCGAAGAGCCATACATTTGTACTCGGTAATGTTCCGACGCATGAACTGTATCCGACCATCCGTATGTTGTTGAAATGCCCCACACAGTATAGTCCGAAGAACCACTCTGACCGACGCCTGCGGCGCTACCCTCATAACCCATGATGTCGTCTGTTTGATCGAATCGTATTTCGGCGTATCCATTCGATGCAGTAAACGTAGACGATCCATTGTAAATCTGAGGTTGGCTGGCGGCAGTGGATTGAATCAGATCTTTTGAATTGCCACTCTGGTCATACCATTTAACTACATAACCATTGTTTGCCCCGCAATGAGAAGCTATAGCTGCGGTATCAATCCAACCGTCACTGAATCCAATGTCTATTTCAGTATCCCCACCGTCTTCACGTATTCGTAAGCAGTCTCCGGAATAAGAGCGGTTTAGCTCGCGAACAGAGTATGCCGCGTAAACGTCGGTTGAGTATGTATCCAGCAGCAAGGGCGGTGGTACATAATCCTCTTGTAGTAAGCGTGCACCATCTTCCTGAAAGATTGGAAAAGCCCCTTCTTGCAAGACTCTATAAATGTCTGGGTATGCCTCGGTTAGTAATTCGTCTGAATTCCCTTCTAAAAGAATAAGATCAGATCCCTCTTGTGTGAGGTTGTAAGTCTCACCAGTAGCGTCAGCAACCTGACTTGCCCAAATGCCAAATTGATTGATAAACATTACGCAGTAAGATCGCCGACCAGATACCATTCATCGGTGCCACGTTTTGTCAACGAAGCACCCGAGTATTGGCCAGATAGTTTAAGATTTCCACCTTTACTACGAATAGTCGCACTACTACTCACAGTAACTTGTCCTGCACCTTGTTGGATAATGGCGATCTGTGTTCCAATTGGGAATGGGACGCTAGCATTAGTAGGAATTGTCAAAGTTATTGCTGAAGCGTTATTCAGTTCGACCATTTTTCCAGCGTCTGTCAGCACAAGAGTATAGGTCGTGCCGGTTTGATTTTGAAAATCTATGTCGCGTTCAGCGAAAGTTCCATTAGCTGAAAAATCAATATCACGATCTGGAACTGTCCAGGTTCTGGTCGTGGCTGTTGCAATAGCAGAAACTTCATAAGCTAGAGCTTTAGTATCATCAGAATCATCTTGAATCTTAAATACATTGTCTGCAAATTCGCTAGACGGTGCAGCGGGATCTCCTAGAGCACCAAATGCAAACCAAGTGTCAGTGTCTACTTTTACTAACGTTGCGGCGGCATAACGACCACTGAATGTCAATTCTCCATTCAAAGAATTGATTGTTACACCTAAACCTCCAGCAAGAGTGGTTGCACCAGCCCCTTCTTGCACAACAGTGATTTGTGTTCCTGTTGGAAAAGCGACAGAAGAATTGGGTGGAACTGTCAATGTGTTCGACGAAACATTATTCATCGTCACCACTTTACCATCGTCTGATAGGACAAGAGTATATGAAGTTCCAGTTTGTGCATTCTCTGTGAAATTTACAGGGGCAAATGGAAGATCACCTACATCAAATTTACGTAACGCCCCGCCTCCAGCCTCAACGCCTAAGAGGTAGTCACCAGATTCGGGGTTAGTTTCCTCACTTAAACCTGTGACGATTTCTGCCTTAATCTCTGAGGAGCCAATGTTGGTTATTATATTACCAGTTCCATCTGCGTCAAAGGTCTTGTTGGTGAATGTGGTTGTGCTTGATGCTGTGATCCAAGTTGCTTGAGTTGCATCGGATGGTAATGAATATCCTGTATCAAAAGCAAGAGCGAGTGTTCCAGATGATGTGATCGGATTGCCACTAATAGCAAAACCAGTAGGAACACTCATGTCAACACTGGTTACTGTTCCACCACCAGAACCACTCTGGGCTTCCATCTCAAATCGATTGTTTGCCGCATTGTAGGCAATGACATCATTGTCTGTGGTTGAGAGACCAGAAGACAGGATGGCAGGAATCACAAACTCATTGGTTCCATCGTGATACTTCAGGAGAGCAGTATGATCTGTGGTTGATGTATCAAGAGCAATCTGACCAGCAACAGAAAGAGAAGGTGCAGCACCATTGGGAATCTCAAGGGTGGCTCCACCGAAATCATGAGTTCCAGTATAAGTGTCACCATCTGTCAGTGCAACATTTGAGGCAACAATGGAGGAATCAACTGCATCACCATCTGCATTCCATGAAACCAGATTACCGTTTGTTCCAGCAGTACCAGTCACCAGAGTTGTATCAGAGCCAGTCTTGGAACCTGAAGCAATATCAGCAGTCTCTACGTTAGAGAGAGAATTTCCAGTTCCATTGGCATCAAAAGTCTTGTTAGTAAGGGTATCTGTAGATGACGCCGTGATAGCACTAATACCAGCAGCAGTCGGTGGTGTATAGGTAAAGACACCAGTGGTATTATCGTAAGATATTGCACCATCACCAGATGCAGAAGCTTCAGCACCAACACTCAGGTCAGTAAGGGCAATACCACCACCACCGCTGGCAGTTACCCAAGAAAGTGTTCCAGAACCATTGGTAGACAAAACCTGACCACTAGAACCATCAGCATTAGGGAGAGTCCATGTAACATCAGACGCAATTGAGGATGGTGCAGTGAAGGCAACATAATTTGTCCCTGCTCCAGTTTCTACAAAGTAATTTGTGGTTTGATAAAAAGCCTTCCAACGATTGCTCGCAGTTCCCAAATTCTGAACACCATCTCCATCAGGTCGAACATCACCATATGTTCCTCCTCCGACATCTGCCTCTGGTGCCAAAATGATGTCACCAGCACTACCACTTGATGAAACCGATCCAGTCCGAAGGGTAATCGACCCGGAGCCAGTAGCACTTCCTCCACTATTGATTTCAACTGAACCGGAATTCCCCGTGGTACTCGCTCCTGACACCAAGGTAACATTTCCAGTATTCCCACCCGCACTGTCCCCGGCATCGCCCGATCCCAGAGATAAAGCCCCACCAGTTGCTCCATCAGTGTTTCCCGAATCAACACCAGCCGAGGTGATGGTCAGGGCGGTCCCTGTTCCTACTCCAGTGATATCAGAGTAAAATAACTTCTTGTTAGTCTCACTGTAGATGAGTGACTCAAGGTTGATGTCCCCAGACCCCTTTGTCTGAAGGTTGAGATCCACGTTGGTATCTGTTCCGGTTGAACGGATAATAGGACCACCACCAGTTGCTTCATTCTCAATATTAATATGGTTTACAGCAGAACCATCTTCAGTAAAGGTAAGAAGCTCCCTTGTTCCATCACCAATAGCGTTACCATTGACATCCAACTGTCCACCTAATTGTGGTTCAGTATCTCCAAGAACATTCGAAAGAATACCGGCTTCTGCCAAGGTATTATTAATCCAAGCAGTTCCAGACCATTTTAGGATTTCACCAGAAGCAATTGATGTGATGGTTACATCTGCAAGGGATGAAATGCTCTCCGCATCGATGTTAGTGAGGTATCCTTCCAAACTATGATCACCCCAACCAAAAGCAGTGTCCCAATCGGAGGAATTATCAGTGATTGCAGAGGTTGCTCCACCAGAGATTTTAATGAGACCTGAATATGCTCTTACATCTGCCTCCAGACCACCCTGTTCGTGAGTTGCGGTGCCACTGATATCAGAGAAAGATGCAGTCACCGCACCTGTTCTACCAAAGACACTTGATACACTCTCTGTATTGTCAACCTTATCCCATGTAGTTCCATTGGAGATAATCCAATCACCAACCTTCCAGTCAGTCTCACCATCAATTGAAGTAGAACCAGCAACAGACACCTTGTAGTAATAACCCTTATTACTACTTGAAGCAGTAGGAATTGTAGGTGAGTTTGTAGAGGCATTCCATGTCCCCTGATAGTTCACTCCACCCACAAATGCAGAAACAGCATATCCAGAATCGACTGCATCACCATCTGCATTCCAAGTGACAACATTACCATTCGTACCAGCAGTTCCAGTGATTAGGGTTGTGTCAGAACCACTCTTAGAACCTGAAGCAATATCAGCAGTCTCTACATTTGATAGACTGTTTCCAGTTCCATTGGCATCAAAAGTCTTGTTAGTAAGGGTATCTGTAGATGATGCAGTGATATAAGAACCAAGGTCACTGATTTGAGATTCAGTAATACTTAATGCTGCTTGGTGTTGTGTAACATTTGATTCTGCAATTCTAGCATCAGCAAAGGTCCCACTTGTAATATCACTTGTAGAATGTGTGTGACCTGTAGCAGCAATACCAGCTTCTACGGCAGTCTGATTAATCCAGTTACCTGAAGCAGAATCATATGCCAAAATCTCATTATCAGCAGGAGTTCCAGAAATCAGAACGTCATGCAGTTCATTCAAATGATAACCATGCTCTGCACGAACAAAAAGAGTTAAGTTCGTCTCCGCAGCTACTTTGAGGACAATTGCAATTGGCATTCGACGGTTTGGAGCAGTTGGAATCACTGAGGTAAGTGTGCCAGCAATATTAGCTGAAGCATAAAGAATATCACCAACGCTCCATGACTCTGTGTCTGCATTATCACGAATACCACCAGAGGCATATGTTGTTCCATCGACTCCACGAACCTTACCAAAGGTGGTTACAAATCCAATATCGTTTGTGGAAAGTGTTTCTGTGGCAATACCAAGAAAACGAAGTTCATCAATACCACTACCAGAATTAGCAGAGAATGGAGTTCCCTCAAGATTGTCAGAACCACCAGTGACACCAGAGACATAGACTGCCATACCATTACGGATGGCAGTTGTCGCCTTGATTCTTGCCACTTGTTCTTGACCAATCTGAAGAGTGACATTTGTATCCAGACCAAGATCAAGTGTCAGGTCTTCACTGTTCCATGCAAGCTGACCAACAGCAGCAGTCTCAGCAGCAGTCAGGTCAAATTGAAGGGCATCAAGTGTAGGTGCATCTGTATTTACAAAGGCTGAACCATTCCATCTCAGGATATCATTAGTGGCAGCAGATGTCAGAGTAACATCACTTAGGTCATCAATAGAACCATTGAGACCAGCAAGTGTTGGAGGAGTATAGGTAAAGACACCTGTAGAATTGTTATAGGAGATTGCTCCATCACCAGATGCAGTAGCTTCACTACCAACACTCAAGTGAGCCCGGACCTCTGCGGCACTTGGTCCTGTATATGTGAATACACCAGTGGAGCTATCATAACTCAAGGATCCATCACCACCAGAATCTGTAACAGAGATGTCGGTCAGCTTGATGTAACCAGCAGTATCCAATCCAGATTTGATCTGAGTGAATGTCAGCTTCTTGTTAGTTCCATCGCTTTTCTCTGAGGTATCAGATACATCTGTGATCAGAAAAAGATCTCCATCTGCAAGGGCATCAGTCTGAGCGGCAACTTGAGTTAAATATTTCTCAGGCATAATTTTTAGCGAGTTACATTTGGTGAAACAACAACATTACCCTGAACGATTCGATACGTGGTCCCATCAGAGTCAGTTGCTTCGATGTCATACACATATCTTCTTGAGGTCAATGCGGATGTCTGGGTATTAGTAAGAGAAATCTCAAGGACATTTGAAAGTTGAGAATCAGTGTTAATATCAAAGGTGGCAGCAACAGTTGAATTACCTACTGTTTTACGAATCTGTCCGCTGAAGGTGTAGGTAGACAAGTCAAAGTCTACATTATCTTTCTTAACAGTGACTTCAGCAGTATAAACCGCACCCTGATCGATGTAAATGTCTTCGTGGCTTGCCATATTACTTTAGGTTATTTATGATTCTGAATCCGACACTAATACGATGAGTCCTTGAATACACCGAATGCCAGAACAAATTGTCTTTCTCGTTATTTATATGAAAGTGACGTATGTTCCAGCCGGGAAAGTCCATGTCCACAACAGTCTTCTTGGTCTCTTGGTCATAATACTTGAAGTATGAATCTCCATTTTGAGAATAGTTTAGGTAGCACCTGAGATATGGAGTATCTGCATTAGTGTGCCATCTCATACCTTCTCCCGGTGGATAGTAGAAGAAACCAGAACGAGATATTGAGCATTTTGGAAATCGCCCCATCAACATTTTTGTAATGTAGATTTGATCCTTTATTAAATATGATTCCTCGATATCAAATGGTTGCCCTTTTCCAAAGTTTTGGTCAACATCAACTCCACTTTCCATTGCCAGTGAAAGTGAATCGTCTGAGGTATAGAATCCTTCTTCTTTCTTGGGGTAGTTAATATCAAGGTCTTTCCATTCATACAAGAGACGATTTGCCATCTCGTCTAGATATTCATCTTCAAATCTCTGATGAATCATAGAACCTCCTTATACATTGTTAATGCAGGAGGATCGACATGACCAATGTCAACAGGAACTTTTACAGAAGTAAAATCTACGGTCTCTGGTAGGTCTCTAAGCTGCTGCTTGTATTTTTCGATATTATGAAGACGTTCTTGATTTGTGATATACCTCAAGCAAGCTTTATCGAGTTCCTCCAGTGCCTCATTTCTTCTATACCTAAGAATATCAAGTGCTTCTTTCCGCACCTTTGATTCATCATATGATATCTCACCGTCCTCAATATTCATAAATTTCAATTCACCGGAGTCTGGGACATCTTTAGGGGAATCAAATGAAATAGCCTTGCCGCATCTAAGACAGTCCAAGGCTTGTTGAGATGGATTCTTGAGGTAAATTTCCAGTCTTACATCCTCACCAGATTGATATAGCACATAACCATTTTGCATACTATGATTTAGTAGACAACAATGCTTACTCTATTCCACGTATTGTCTGGATCAGCTAGAGCAAAAACACTTGTTCGACCACTCGTATACCAAGAGCGGTCCTTGTTGCCCTGAATTGAAGTAGTCTTCAGGCTTGATATTTCAAAACCACTTGTAGTGTAATTTTGTGTCCAGACTCCAGTCAGTTCATCTCGACAAAATATTGTGCTATCTCCATACAGGTCCAATCCCGCATCATCAGAATGGTCTCTGCCAACAGTAAAAATGATGACATGATTATTGTGTTCTCGTTCATTTTCAAAGTTGATAGTAAGAGTCCCCTCAGAACCAAAGCTGGCAGAACTAATGTTTCTCTTTTTGCTTGGGTCAGCTAGGATAGTCCAGCTATAAGGTGACTCTTCTATCCTCTCCATCGTGCAAAGAGCAAATGCAGCTTTTCTGTCAACCAGAAACTTTGTGATGCCATTTGTCTTTCTCCTCCATCTGTCAAAAGAATCTGCCAAAGTAACACCTGTCTCCTTGAAGTCATCATAAGGAATAAAGTCAGTAATATTTGATACTACCTGATCGGGTTCTGGTGCATTGAGGTTTGGGTCTTCAACTTCATTTACAAGGTCTTCATCAATCTGGGGATTGGGGACAAAGAACTCAACCAAGTATCCATATCTTCCATCTCTGGTATTTGTCAGGTCACCATCATCATCTGAGTATAGACCCGGTTGACTTCTCTCTGAACCAAGAATTACAGCAAAGTCTTCGCCTTGTCCAGAATTACTAGGTTCATTAAATGATTGTCCTGTTGAATGAAGGTCACTATTATCTGCCCAATAGATATTATTGACACCATTCTCAAGCGGACTTCCATCAATCCATTTCCATTCACCCTCTTCTTCGGTATCAGTCAACCCAACCCAGACTGTAGGGTAATCTGCGATGCCTTCTTCAACCTCAAGATAGTCTTGAACAAAATTGAGAGCTCTTCTGCCGGGGCGAAAAACAAAAGAGAAATTGAATAGTGCATCATATTCATCTTTAGATATCTCTACAACATCAGTTCCGGCATTACTCCAGAATGTATTAATATCGTTTAGTATTCTATTGCTGAACCTTCTCGATGCACCAATCCCAGCTATTTCCCTTTGGAGACCCTGAGAAGTGGTTGGGTTCAATGTTGCTGCTGCTTGAATAGCACCCGCCCATGCGTCTGGGAGAAGTGATCTATTGAACAATGCCACTGGAGATTGCAGATTCGATTGAGCTTCTCTATAAAAGAGATATCTGGTTGGTGTTTTAAATTCCTCAAGAGTAGCAATTGCGGTATTATATTTCTCCTGAGTATTCAGAACAGCAAGACGACCATTGATACCGTTGTGTGTCAAGAGTGCTGCTGCTGCTGAAGCTTGCTGATAAGTAAGCTTTTCCCCCAGTGTTTCTACTACTTGAAATCGTGCTCCCATAATTTTAAAAGATTACAACTGAAAAATATTCAAATCCACCATCTGCACCAGAAATGCCGCTCATTGACTTCGCAGCATTGTATCTTGTATCATCACTGTTACCCCCACCACGGGGAAAACTGTTAGGGTCAGTCCAAGATACTAGAACGTCAATACCAGATGTGTCTGCGCCACGATACCCAGCAAAAAGAAGGTCTGACCTGACTGGAAATTCGCCTGCACCGTTTCTATACGCATTCACAAACGGAATATAGTCTCTATCATATTCAGTCTCAAACGTCAAGGACCAGTAGCCAGCAGGATCGAGCGTAACAGTGCTAATGTTACTTGATTTGATTATTGAACTATTGACATTATCATATAGAAGATATGTTGTGGCAAATGCTCTAGTAGTGCCATTGACTGCATTAATAATTCCATTCGTGCAAGCAGACCACTCCTGAACATCATAGTCTTTCGAAATCCCAACATTTCCAAAGCTAGTGATTGGTATTACATTTTCTGAAATCATAGTAATCCAAATATGATAAAGGATGCAGACCTCCATCCACCATCGGTTATTGCATAGTTCTTAGAACCTGCTCGATAGAGAAACATATTGATTGAAGTTGTTGTTGGTGTGTGAAAAACAACTGTTCCAAAATCAGTCTTATTTCTTGTGTCTCTTCCTTCGGAAGTGCTACCCCATCCACTTGGGCTTATCGTGGAATCTCTGGAACCCAGATTTCCATAAGGCATAAAGTTTGAATCCTTTGTGGGTTTATTAAAATTAATCTTGATTCCAGTTTCAGTATCGAAGCGTATCTCCTTGACATTGAATGAATTCTCAATAGAAAATGTAGGAGTGTTACCATTAAGCGTCCATGTCACTAGACCATACGCTACTGGTGCTACTGCAAAATTCTCAATCCGATTAATGATACCATTGGTCTTCTTACGAAAGTCCTCAAAGCTATCAGTCATCTCAACACCGGAGCCGTTTGAGGCTCCCATAGTGTTGAATGTATTGAATGCATATGATGGTTCAATAGGCATCTTTAGAATTGAATGATCATTCTGACTTCTTCGATTTGGTCAGTGGCGCGAGTGACAGATGAACGGTTTTCAATAAACAGAACCTCACTGTTTAATCTGCCATACTTCTCTGTGCCAGTAGATGTATTTGCATTTGTGTAGTCAACAATAGTAAACTCTGGATACTGTGGCGCACCAGTATAGGCAATGGTATCGCCAGCTTCATTCCTCAATGTTCTGCCGCTTGCAAGTTCCAAGAGATTCTGAGAATCATCATCATCAAAGTTTTGATGATAATACAAACGATCAAGGTCTGTATCGAGGTGGTCGAAAATAATGATGGGAACTTCACCCTCAATAGCCTGTTGAATGGTCGTGTCTCCATCTACATTATCAAACAAAACTGTTCCTGTTGTAATACCAGCAGGAAGTGATGCAGTGCATGTAACATAACGTAGAGCCTTAGCAGCATCACCAGCAGCATACGAAGATGTAGCACTAGGAGTATCACCACTGCCAAGTGAAGGATCTTTCAGCAGAGAAACCTGACGAAAAGGAATGATAAGACCATCACCACCAAGGTCGTCTTCGAAGTTGGCACGAATACCACAATAGTAAGATGGAAGCAACTTGAGGTTATCTGTTCCAACACCCTCCAGAGGAAGAATCATTGGTTCTAGGATTGCAGTCTTATTCACGCCATCGACAACGGCATTTGCGTTTACAACACCTAGAATATTGGATGTATTAATCTGACTAGATGAAAGCTTGGTAACGCATTGTGTGATTGCCCCGCCATCAACAGTGATAGTGCAATCGATGCTTTGGTTAAACTGAACAAGGTCA
>Ga0075475_10002011_pt1 | contig 10236 bp, 13 predicted proteins | sample DEB08_DNA_10_FD_76342 | JGI IMG/M metagenome (GOLD analysis project Ga0075475, IMG submission 76342) | Aqueous microbial communities from the Delaware River and Bay under freshwater to marine salinity gradient to study organic matter... | ecosystem: Environmental > Aquatic > Marine > Coastal ... | reverse complement strand
CTGAAGTTGAAGATGCTCTTATGTATCACTTACAAGAATTTTTAGATGAGTATCCAGGCAAATGTATTCTCAAACTAACTCCGCCGGAAGTACCTAACTTGTATCACAACCTTACAGTATTCCCTAATGTAGAACGTGTTGTGTTTCTAAGTGGCGGATACAGCACAGCAGAAGCGTGTAATAGACTAGGTCTTAATGATAACGTAACTGCTAGTTTTAGTAGAGCATTGTCAGAAGGCTTGCGTTATGACTTGACAGATGAAGAATTTAATGCTAAAATAAGTAGTAACATTAAACAAATAACAGAGGCATCTAAATGAGCACTTATATCTTAGTAGATACAGCAAACACATTCTTTCGTGCAAGACATGTAGTACGTGGTGATGTTGATACTAAACTTGGCATGGCACTACATATTACACTTAATAGTGTTAAGAAAGCATGGCTGGACTTTAATGCAGATCATGTTGTGTTCTGCTTAGAAGGACGTAGTTGGCGCAAAGACTATTACGAGCCTTACAAGCGCAATCGCAAAGAACATCGCGATGCAATGACTACACAACAGCAAGAAGAAGATACATTGTTTTGGGAGATCTTTGATGAGTTCAAAGACTTTATTGGCAATAAAACTAACTGTACTGTAATGCAAAATCCTGTACTAGAAGCAGATGATCTTATTGCAGGCTGGGTACAGGCACACCCTAACGACGATCATGTTATTATCAGTACAGACGGTGACTTTGCACAGTTGATTGCGCCTAATGTACGTCAGTACAATGGGGTAAGTAATACTACTATTACAGTAGAAGGATATTTTGATGACAAAGGCAAGCCCGTGTGCGATAAGAAGACAGGAGAACCTAAGCCTGCTCCACACCCTGAATTCATGTTGTTCGAAAAATGTATGCGTGGAGATACTAGTGACAATGTGTTTAGTGCCTATCCAGGTGTTAGAAAAAAAGGTACAAAGAACAAAGTTGGACTAGTTGAAGCATTTAAAGACAAAACTACAAAAGGCTTTAGTTGGAATAATATGATGTTGCAACGCTGGACTGATCATGAAGGCGTAGAACATCGTGTACTCGATGATTATATACGCAATGTTACATTGTGCGATTTAACTGCGCAGCCCGAACATATTAGACAAGAAATAGATAACACTGTTGCAGAAGTTAAACCTAAAGACATTACACAAGTTGGCATGCGTCTTATGAAGTTTTGTGCTAAATGGGATATGCAACGTATTGCAGACCAAGCAGCAAGTTATGCAGATCCATTACAAGCGAGATACCCACAATGACTATGAAAGCTAAACCTGTACTAAAAGATAAGTTTTGGATTGTTGAAGAAGAAGGATTACGAGTTGGTACTCTTTCAAAAAACGATGAAGGATTTGTTGTTAGTCAAAAAGGTTCTGTTAAGTTTTATCGAAGTGAAAATCAGTTAAAAAAGACATTTGGAAAAAACTTTTTAGTTGCAAATATTAAAAATGAAACTAAAAATTCAAACAGAGAAGTACACGGATATCCAACCCGTACAACTCCTTACAACAGCATGTATGATATTAAACATAAACTGCCATTGTTTACTAAAAGTGAAAAATCTAAAAGTGTATATTGTGCTGGATATTATCTTGTTAAGTTTAATGTTAACTGGCTTAAAAGTTACTGTCCAAAGCTAATTACTATTGAACGTAATGAATATCTAGGTCCATACAAGACTGAGTTAGAAATGAAAGCAGCACTAAGCAATGTCAACCGATCCAATTAATACAATGCCAATACAGCAGCTGATCCAAATGGTGAAAGCTGCTGAACAAAGTAAAGCAAGAGAAATAAGACTCGATATAAATCAAGCAAAAATATTAGCACTTACATTAGGCGAAGTTATGGCAAGGTTACATGGAGATTTAGAAAAAATCATTGATAGTAAACTTGAAAAGCTCAATGAAGATCAAATCATTGAAGTAAATATGGACTCTGGAGCTTGGTAAAAAGATAAATATATGCGTAGTTAATAAAGGACACGCATTATGAGTAGACCTAAGCCAGTCGTTAGACTTGAATACACAAATAAAGTTACCTATAAATGTGAACAGATTTTAGATGCAGAAGCTATTTGGGCTGTGTTCTATCAAGATAAACCATTTAACTTAAAAAGTTCAAATGCGTTAACTAACTATCCAGGGCCTAAATATAAAAAAACTAGTTTTTCAAATCCAGGACATGCTCATAATCTAGCTAAAAAACTAAACACTATGTTTAACTGCAATGACTTTTCGGTTTATATGTTATCCGAAGGTGAGAAGTTGTTTGACTGATAAAGTTACTTATACTAAACTTTTTTTAAAAGAGCTTAATAAAAGTTACAATGATATAAATGTAAAAGAATATATGCCATTGTGGTGGCAAAACACACGAACCAAAGGCAACGGCGGTTTAAGACTTACTGAAGAAGGATTTGATGTTATTAATCAAATTGGTATTACCACATACGATATTCCATATCCAAGAGATATTCCACTAACCACACAGATTATAATACATCTTGATAAGTTTATAACTTGCCCTTACTATCTTACAAATCGAAGTATAACGGTTACAGATGAACGCAAAGCAATAGAGCTAGGACTGTTTAGTGGCGACTTACGTAAATACGGATTAACAAAAGCAATGAATCGTTCAAAAAACGGTTGACACTTGTGTTTTTTGTGTTATATTAAGTATATAAACAACGCAAAGAGGGCTTTACAATGTTTACATACAGTAACGATGTTATTTCAGATCTACACAAAGACGCTTATGGCTTCCGTCCATCGCAGCGTTTCTTTGATGACTGGTCTACATATGCACCTGCAGAGAAGCAAGAGTGCTGGGATATAATGTGCCGTGACATGGAACAGGCTTGGGCAGAAGAAAAAGTTCAAGAGGCAGCAGATGTTGCCAAGTTTGAAGACCGTGTGCAAGATGTTATTGCAATCGGCGCTGGCAACCGCACTACTGCACTTAAATGGATTGTAGGACAAGAAACTTTCTACCACATTCAAGATGTTGAACATTTTGTTTGGCAGCAAGGCATCTTGTTTACAGATTATGGCAAAAAACTTATCAAAGAAATTGCCGCTATTGTAACATACAAAGATGCATATTGAGGTTGACATCTACAACAACGTTTGTTATATTAATGTATAGGCACTGAACACAAATCTAAAAGGAATATAAAATGTCAGACGTAATTCGCACCGTTTCTCCAAATAAAGCAAAAAACGCTCTTCGTCATGCAATGCAAAAGAAGCGTCCTGTTTTTCTTTGGGGACCTCCAGGTATTGGTAAATCCGATATTGTAGAACAGATTACTGCAAGTTTTTCTAACTCGCATCTTATTGATATTCGGTTGAGTCTTTGGGATCCAACTGATATTAAGGGTATTCCATACTTTGACAGTAATAATGTTAAAATGGCATGGGGTGCACCAAGTGAACTGCCAGATGAAGAAATGGCAGCACAATATGATAATATTGTACTATTCTTAGACGAGATGAACTCTGCGGCACCTGCTGTACAAGCGGCTGCGTATCAGTTGATTTTGAATCGTCGTGTAGGTACTTATAAACTACCAGACAATGTTATTATTGTTGCGGCAGGTAACCGTGAAAGCGATAAAGGTGTTACATATCGTATGCCTGCTCCGTTGGCTAACCGCTTTGTACACTTGGAACTTGCTGTCAACTTTGATGACTGGTTTGAGTGGAGTGTTAACAATAATATCCACAAAGACGTTGTAGGTTACTTGACGTTTGCAAAAAAAGACTTGTATGATTTTGATCCAAAGTCAGCAAGCCGTTCGTTTGCAACGCCACGTAGTTGGAGTTTTGTAAGTGAACTAATCGAAGACGACATTGACGAAGCAACTACTACTGACTTGGTTGCAGGCACAGTAGGAGAAGGTCTTGCTGTCAAGTTTATGGCACACCGTAAGGTTGCCTCAAGTATGCCAAACCCAACAGATATTCTAGCAGGTAAAGTAAAAGAGCTAAAAACTAAAGAAATCAGTGCCATGTATTCCTTGACTGTTTCGCTTTGCTACGAACTTAAAGAATCATCTGATAAAAATGACAAAAAGTTTGATGAAAAAGTAAATAACTTCCTGCGCTTTGCAATGGATAACTTTGACACCGAGCTGGTTGTTATGGGTATTAAACTTGCTCTTACGCAATATGCACTTCCTATCGATCCAGACGAAGTGGAATGCTTTGATGAGTTCCACAATCGCTTTGGTAAGTATATCAAGGCAGCGCAACAAGTTTAAGTTGGTACATAATGGGCAGTTTCGGCTGCCCATTATTCTATTTAAAGGTTGACATTAATAGTAAATATGTTATATTAAACGTATAACGCTTACACAAGGTGAGAACATGGCTACTAAAGATACACAAACTAAACTTAAAAACTGGGAACCAAATCCTGACATTACTCCAGAAGAGCTGGAGGAAATGCGTGTAGAAGTACTCGACCGCATTATTGTTGCACGAGTAGGTTTGCTATTACGGCATCCATTCTTTGGTAATATGGCCACACGTTTGCGTATTCAGGCAGCAGATGAATGGCTAGGTACTGCTGCTGTAGATGGCAGAAACTTATATTTTAATACGCAATTCTTTAATGCTATGAATAACAAAGAAATTGAGTTTGTTATTGCACATGAGATTTTGCATTGCGTATTTGATCACTTGGGTCGACGTGATGAACGCAATCCGATGCTGTATAACATTGCCGCAGATTATATTGTAAACAATCTACTAGTACGTGATCGTATTGGTACTATTCCTAGCATTGTAAGTTGTTATCAAGACTTTAAATACGAAGGTTGGAGTAGTGAAGAAGTCTATGACGAGTTGTTTGAAGAAGCTAAAAAGAACGGCGAAGAGTATCTCAAACAACTAGGCGAAATGTTAGATGAACATTTGGACCTAGAAGGTGAAGATGGTGAAGATGGCGAGAATGGCAAAGATGGCAAAGGCAGCAAAGGTCGTCCCAAGTACAGTAAAGCCGAAATGGATCAGATCCGAGACGAAGTAAAAGAAGCTATGATCAATGCTGCTCAAACTGCTGGTGCAGGTAATACACCTGCTGGAGTTGCACGTATGATCAAAGAGCTTACTGAGCCTAAGATGAACTGGCGTGAGCTTATTCGTCAACAAATTCAAAGTACTATTAAAAGCGACTTTACATTCAGTCGTCCGTCACGCAAAGGCTGGCATACTGGTGCTATTCTTCCAGGTATGGATTTTCAAGATACTATCGACTTGTGTATCTGCATTGACATGTCGGGTAGTATTGGTAACTCGCAAGCCGCAGATTTCTTAGGCGAAATACAAGGCATTATGGATGAGTTCAAAGACTATAAGATCAAGTTATGGTGTTTTGATACTAACGTGTACAATGAACAAGACTTTAGTGCAGACAATGGTGAAAGCCTGTGCGACTATGAAATATTAGGTGGCGGTGGCACTGACTTTATGGTTAACTGGACATATATGAAAGAAAATGACATCCAGCCTAAAAAGTTTATTATGTTCACAGATGGATATGCTTGGGATAGCTGGGGTGATGAAGATTATTGCGAAACAGTATTTGTTATTCACTCACACCATGATAAAAACTTACAAGCACCGTTTGGTGTTACAGCACACTATGACGAGGCTGCATGAAACTAAAAGACCCTAATCCACTTGATGTATTAGATATAAGGAGGGTAGATTTTTGCCCTCCTCATTTTGCTACAATAAGTATTCCACGTAGATATAATTTAGATCAAGCAATATGCGACTGGATCATTGGAAATCTATCTGGAAGATACTTTTTTGGTAATTCTATTCAGTTAGATGAAGGAAAAAATCTTGTACAGAAACATTATGTTGGATTTGAAAGTTCAAAAGAACTTAGCTTCTTTATGCTGGCTTGTCCACATTTGAAGTACAACTAAGATACTGGTTATAAATAAATTATACAAGGAGTAAAATATGACCGAAAATACACAAGCAAATGAATTAAATATTCAAGATTTAGCATTAGCAAGAGCTGTTATCGAACTTGCAACAGAACGTGGTACATTTAAGGCTAATGAATTGGCTAATGTAGGTGCGTTATATAATAAACTAGATGCTTTCTTAAAAGAAGTAGAAGCACAAGCCAAAGCGGCAAAAGAAGGTGCCGAAGCGGCGATGACAGAAACTCCACAGGAGAATGAAGATGGCGCTTAAACATGTAGGCAGAGTTGCTGCCAATAGACGTAAAGTAGTTGTAGCATACCGAGTTATTCCAGGTGATCCTGACAACTGCTTGGTTGTACAAACAGAAAATCTTAGTGCAGACGAACATGACAGTTTGATTAGAGTTGTTGAATCTGCTGCAGGACAGGAAGCATATGAGTTTGCAGAAGCAATGGCTCGTGCATACTTGCCAGATGGACGTAATATGTTAGCAGGATTTCAACAAACTGGAAAGCTAAGAAAAGTTCCAACTGAAGCTATTGAAATGACTCCAAATGGTAATACTACTATTGCACTCAACGAGTTGAATAATACTATTGCAGAACAACGAGGTGTTACAGTAAACGATCTTGCACTTAAAGGACCCGGTGGAGAAACTGCTCCACAGCCAAGTAATCAATCAGAGCCAGCTGTTGATCCTACCGCAGTTTATAATAACGAAACTACAGTCTCTACAGACGGTGTACTTGATGATAACGCACTTGCGGCGCAATACAGATCACAAGCAGATGCTTTGTATAAAGAAGCAAAAGCACTCCGAGCACAAGCTGAAGAATTAGTACCAACTATTAAGAAGAAAGCAAAGGTGACAGCAAAGAAAACTGAAACCAGTGACGGATAAAAACAAAGACGAGTATTGGGAAGAAATACTAAATGATATTGATATGGATTTTATTCCATTAGAATATATCAACACTGTTATTGTTGGATTTGTTGACGGGAAAGAGTGGGAAATTGATATTAAAAAAACCAAGCAAAACTCTGATGATGTTGACTCTATACTAGAAGATTTTTTTGAAGAGTACGACGATACTATTGAAAAAGTTGATTTTAGATTAGATACTGAGCGTTTAAAAAAAGACATTCAAAAAAGAACAACACGTTTTCTTAAAGTAAACAAGTAAAAAAAGGCTATTACAACTGTATTTTTAGTACAAAGTTGTAGTAGCCTTTTCCTTTTAAAAATAGTTTCTGCACAGATATGATAAATATATAAAACAGTACCTAGGAGACTTTAACATGGCTTTAAAGCTAAGACGCGGAACAGAAGCAAACAGGACAAGTATTACGCCAGCAGAGGGCGAAATAATATATGTTACTGATACTAAAAAACTATACGTTGGCGATGGAAGTACACCCGGAGGTGTACTACAAGGTGGTAGCGGCGGCGGCAGTTTAACTGGTATCACCGATAATGCTACAGCATCGGTGTTAACGCTCGGTGACGCAAACATTAGCATCGATGTTGATTTAAGCATTACCGGACAAGAAATTGTCGGTGATGGTGATATTAATATATCAGGGGATATTACAGCAAGCGGTGCAGGTACTGGCATAATAACCGCTAATAGTTTCATAGGTAATGTTACTGGCAACGTTGTAGGTAATGTAACAGGTAATGTAACAGGCGATGTTGCAGGTAATACGACTGGATATCACACAGGTGATATGACAGGTAGTGTGTTTGGCAATGACTCAACTATAATCATTGACGGTGTTGAGAATACATTACACGGAAATTTAAAAGATGTTAATAAGGTATCTTATGATACTTCGTTAAATATATCCAACGAAACAAATGGTGTAATAAGTTCTACATTTTTGTCTAATACTGGTGAAGCGTCATATCTAAAAATTAGAAGAACAGATACTGGTACAGCGCCTGATCAGAATGTTGGTCTATTAGCTTGGGATCAAGTTGATGACACTGGTACAAAAACATATGTTTCTTTTGCTGGTTGGCATTCAGGACTATATATTGGTACAGCATCTGATGGCACAACATATAACCCAACAAACTATGTAGGCATAACTAATGGTAATATGGCTATCGGTGATTATACTCCAGCAGCAGGTTTAAGACTTGATGTAAGAGGTAACGTAAAAGCAACTGGTTTTGTACAAACAGGATCATTTACAACAGCCGAACGTGACGCACTTACAGGCGCCGAAGGTATGATGATCTATAATACTACAAACAGTAGATTCCAAATATACGAAGCTGGCAACTGGTTAAACATGCGTGAAGTATCCAGTGGCGGAGGCGGCAGTACTGACAACTATTCACATTGGAATATCACAGCAGACGATAGTACATCAAGAGTTGTTAACGGTCAAGAAACTATTGGTATACTTGGCGGAACTGGTATTACTACAGCAAGTGATGCAGAAGGTAATATAACTATTACCAATACAGTAGTAGATTTTACTGATTTAGGTGTAACTCCGACAACACTAGCAGGTTACGGCATTACAGATGCTATACAAGCAGGATCTGTATTTGATGTTAAAGGTAGTGTGTTTGCTGATGATAGTAGTACTATGATAGACGGCGCGGCCGGAAAGATTGTCGGTCCTATCGAAACAACTAACGCAGTTATTTCAGGAACAATAGATAGCGCAGACTCAGCTGCAATCACATTTATTCCTGCCGTTGTTATGAACAGCGATGTTACTATAGAAAACAATCTTATAGTTACAAATAAGATTATTGCAGATACAATCGAAGTTGAAAACATCATTACTAATGCCAGCGGAACACCAGAGATATCAAGTGACACTGATATTATTCTTGCAGCAGGAACAAGAGTTGAGGTATCAAGTAGTCCGTTTAAACTAGCAAGTTTTACTACTGTAGAACGTGATGCACTAGCTGCTGAAAATGGCGATATGATTTACAATACAACTGACAACAAATTCCAAGGATATGAGAACGGTGCTTGGGCTAACTTAATCTAAGGGCTAGAAATATGAGTGAACAATATTATTCGTTAGGAACGAATACAGCAGAACAATATATTGAAATACACGATCAACTTTGTGAAGCAACTAATGGGATTGCAAATATTCCAGATAGAGTATGCACATGTACAGATGAAAAAGAACATAGTCTTACAAGAGGAAGTTTTTCCTTAACAGATGCGGAAGCAACTGCACTAAAAGCAGATCCACGTATAAAGTTTATTAATATCGATTACTCAAAATATCCTGAAACATATAAGGCGCCGCCGGACGAACTTTATGCAAGTGCTCCAAAAAACTTTAATAGATACAAAAATACAGTTAAAGTTTACAAAGAAATGGAAACTTCAAACACATTACCTGGCACACCCGATTCAACAGATATCAATAGAACCAACTGGGGAACATTAAGAGGTAGCACACTAGTTGATCCTTGGATCGAAGGCGGTGACGCAGATAACGTTGTAAAAACAAGTAAAATACCTCAATGGGGAGACGGCAAGCATGTTGATGTCATTGTAGCTGATGATGGTGCTGGATGGATTGGTCACCCTGAGTTCAATAGAGACACAGAAGGCGAAAAACCAAATGGATACGTAGGTGGTAATCTACTACCAGGTAACGGAAGTTGCGATGTACTAGATTTAGTGTTAGATGCACCCTATTATTTAGATCCAGATTATTTTAATGCAGATCCAGATAATAGACTTATAACACGCTGGGATGGTACTATTGTACCTGTAGAAAGTTTTGCAAGAGGTTGGTGGACAAGCACAGGCAATAGAAGTAGTGTATTCAATGCAAAGTTTCCTAGTGCGGGTATCGTATCGTCTATTACAAGCTCTTACACAAGAGCATACTGCAACGGCACAAATACATCGCCAAGCACTGTAGGACAGCACTGTACGCCCTGTATGGCGCTTACATACGGTAGAACACAGGGCTGGGCATACAACGCTAACAAATGGGCACTTAACTTATATGGCACTAATGGTACTGACATTGAACCAGGCTTTGATTTACAAAAAATATTCCACAATACAAAACCAGTAAATCCTGCATACGGCACACAAGACCCTACTGTAAGTTCAAACAGTTGGGGATATCGTGCAAGCAAAGGTGATAACCCAGGATGGTATCATTTTAGAGAAGATTCACCTGTAACATATGCAGGAACAGGTGCAGAACCTACATTTATCTCGCACATGGGATCACAAGGGGAT
>Ga0075475_10002008_pt1 | contig 10240 bp, 8 predicted proteins | sample DEB08_DNA_10_FD_76342 | JGI IMG/M metagenome (GOLD analysis project Ga0075475, IMG submission 76342) | Aqueous microbial communities from the Delaware River and Bay under freshwater to marine salinity gradient to study organic matter... | ecosystem: Environmental > Aquatic > Marine > Coastal ... | reverse complement strand
GATGAGCCCGAGCGGAAGGAAGAACAGCGCGGCAGCCACGACCGACCAGGCGAGCCGAGGCCGCGCCTGCTTGACCGACTCGCTCACGCTGGTCGCCTGGTCGTCACCCACGTCTCGAACCCTAGGCCCCGCCGGACTTTCCCCGATCCCGGCGGCCAAAAAACGGTCGGGTTTGCAGCGATCTAGAAAAAACCACCCAGCGGCCGGAATTTCGACCTAGCGTTTGCGTAACAAAACCGTCCGCTCGGACGCCACTCGGCCGAGCCGGGAGAAGAGAGGGCATCCATGGAAAACATCTCCGTGAATGTGGATGGCACCCAGTACGAGGGGGAAGTGGAACCGCGCACGCTCCTCGTGCAGTGGTTGCGAGAAGAACTCGGAAAGGTGGGCACCGTCATCGGTTGCGACACCTCCAATTGCGGAGCCTGCACGGTTCTGCTGAACGGCCGCAGCGTGAAGTCCTGCAGCGTGCTAGCCGTCCAGGCTGACGGTGAGAGCGTTACCACCATTCAGGGAATCTCCACAGGTGACGAATGGCACCCGGTGCAGACCGCGTTCAAGGAATGTCACGGCCTGCAGTGCGGCTACTGCACCCCGGGCATGGTCATGTCCACGATTGATCTCCTGGGAGAGAACCCGAGCCCGAGTGAAGACGAGATCCGAGAGGGACTCGAAGGCAACCTCTGCCGGTGTACCGGCTACCACAACATCGTGCGCTCGGTCGAGAAGGCCGCTGAACTCATGGGAGGTGCGAAGTGACCGATACCGTAGAAACCTCGACACCACTTGGTCGTCCGATCAAGCGCAAGGAGGACGCCAAACTCCTCCACGGTCGGACCAACTGGACCGACAACATCCAGCTTCCGGGCACGCTGCACATGGCGATCCTGCGAAGCCCGTTCGCGCACGCGAACATCACCAAACTCGATGTCTCGGGTGCTCTCCAGCAACCCAATGTCGTCGCCGCGTACGGCGCAGACGAACTTGGTGACCTGAATGGTTCCGTTCCCTGCGTGTGGCCGGTCACCGATGACATCGTCATGCCGGATTTCCCGTCACTGGCCAAGGGCAAGGTTCGCCAGGTGGGCGACTGCGTTGCAGTTGTCCTGGCCACCGACGCCAAGCATGCAACAGATGCGCTCGAGGCCATCGAGGTCGAGTACGAGCCGCTGGACGCCGTTGTCGACATGGAGGCAGCCTTGGCGCCCGGATCCCCGATCCTGCATGAAGACGCCGGGACCAACCAGTGCTACGTCTACAACCTCGGCGGTGGGTACGACGACGCCAAGGCCAAGGCGGACGTCGTCGTAAAGCGCCGCTTCATCAACCAGCGCCTCATTCCCGCCTTCATGGAGCCCCGGTCCGTAGTCGCGGCGCCGATGGGTATGAGCGACGAGATAACTGTCTGGTCGTCCACGCAGATTCCGCACATCCTGCGCGTCCTCATCGCGCTGGTGACGGGAATCCCCGAGAACAACCTGCGCATCGTCGCTCCTGATGTTGGCGGCGGCTTCGGCGGGAAGCTCCAGATCTACCGCGAGGAAATTCTCGTTACCCAGTTAGCGCGCAAACTCGGTCGACCGGTGAAGTGGACAGAGTCCCGCAGCGAGGACATGGTCGCCACGCACCACGGTCGCGACCAGATCCAAGACATCGAGATTGCTGCCACGAAGGACGGCACCCTGCTCGGGCTCAAGGTCGATCTCCTCGCCAACATGGGTGCCTACCTGCAGATCATTACCCCCGGCACCCCCCTGCTCGGAATGTTCATGTACCCGGCGATCTACAAGATGGATGCCTACGACTTCCAGTGCACGGGAGTGTTCACGAGCACCACGCCCACGGATGCCTACCGCGGGGCCGGTCGACCGGAGGCCACCTACGCGATCGAGCGAATCATGGATGAACTCGCCGCGGAACTCGACATGGATCCGATGGCGCTCCGCCAGAAGAACTGGATCAAGCACGAGGAGTTCCCGTACACAACCGTTGCAGGTTTGACCTACGACACCGGCAACTACGAAGCCGCGACCGCAAAGGCGCTCGACCTGTTCGGCATGGATGAGTTGCGGGCCGAGCAGCAGCGTCGTCGTGAGTCAGGCGATCCGGTGCAACTCGGCATCGGCATCTCGACCTTCACCGAGATGTGCGGACTGGCTCCGTCCCGGACGCTGGGAGCGTTGAAGTACGTGGCGGGTGGCTGGGAACACGCCACCATCCGCATGCTGCCCACCGGCAAGGTCGAACTGATCACGGGCACGTCGCCGCACGGCCAAGGTCACGAGACGGCTTGGAGCCAGATCGCGGCCAGCATCCTGGGCATCGGTGTGGACGACATCGAGGTAGTGCACGGTGACACCGGTCGCGCTCCTTATGGCATGGACACCTACGGGTCGCGTTCACTCGCGGTCGGTGGCCAGGCCGTCAAGAAGGCTGCGGACAATCTCATCGAGAAGGCCCGCATCATCGCCGCGCACCAACTCGAGTGCTCTCCTGGCGATCTCGAGTTCGCCGATGGGCAGTTCACGGTCAAGGGCGACCCGGAGAAGGCCCAGCCGCTCGCGGCGGTCGCCTTCGAGGCGTTCACCGCGCACAACCTCCCCGATGGCGTCGAGCCGACGCTGCAGGGCGAGGCGACCGTCGATCCGGAGGACTTCTCCTACCCGCACGGCACCCACCTTGCGGCGATGGAGGTCGACACCGAGACCGGCAAGGTCACGCTGCGAAAGTACGTGGCCGTCGACGACGTCGGCGTCCAAGTAAACCCGATGATCGTCGAGGGCCAGGTGCACGGTGGCCTGGCTCAAGGGATCGCACAGGCGCTGTACGAAGGGGCCTTCTACGACGAGGACGGACAGCCACAGAACGCGAACCTGTCCACGTACCTGATTCCGGGAGCGCCGGACCTTCCCTCGTTCATCACTGACCACACGGTTACTCCCTCGACCACCCACCCGCTGGGAACCAAGGGTGTCGGTGAGGCAGGGGCAATCGCATCCACGCCCGCGATCATCAACGGCATCGTCGATGCGCTTCGTCCGATGGGTGTCACCGACGTCGCGATGCCGGCAACACCCATGACCGTCTGGAAAACCATCCAAGCGGCGAAGGGAGGCCAGGCATGATTCCCGCAACCTTCGGGTACACCAAGGCTTCCACCATCGACGAGGCGCTGTCGGCACTGTCCAGCAGCGACGACGCCAAGGTTCTCGGTGGCGGACAGTCACTACTGCCCGTGCTGCGCCTGCGGCTAAATGCGCCTGAACTGGTCGTCGATTGCTCGGGCATCGACGAAATCAAGGGCATCGACGCATCGGGCGACAAAGTGGTGATCGGAGCGGGTGCGACCCATCATTCAGTCATGAACGACTCCGCAGTGAAGTCGTCCGTGGCCCTGCTCGCTCAGGCGACGGAGACGGTGGCAGATCCGCAGATCCGTCACCGCGGAACAGTCGGCGGCGCCCTGGCTCACGCCGATCCGCGCGCTGACCAGCCGCCGGTGGCCTTGGCCCTTGATGCCGAGTTCACCATCGCCGGCCCGGGAGGTCGTCGCACGGTACCGGCGTCGGAGTTCTTTGCTGGCCCGTTCGAGACCTCAGTCGGCGAGGATGAATTGCTCGTCAGTGTGGCCTTCCCCAAGTACGACGGTTGGGGCTCGCACTACGAGAAGTTCAACCGAACAGCTCAGGCCTGGAGCATCGTCGGCGTAGCGGCCGCAGTCCGCATGGATGGCGGCAAGGTCGCTGAAGCTCGCATCGGCCTGACGAATGTCGGTGGCACACCCATGCGCGCGACCAGCACCGAACAGGCACTCGTGGGGGCTAGCTCCATAGCCGACATCGAGGCGGCCTGTGCGAACGCAGCCGATGGCCTCGAGCCCTTCGCTGATGAGGATGCCGACGTCAAGTTCCGTAAGCACCTGGCCAAGGTGCTCACCAGGCGGGCGGTAGCCAAGGCTGCCGGTCTGGCGTAGCAACGAAGCGAAGGGGTGCTGACGCACAGTCAGCACCCCTTCGCTACGCATCTCTAGGCTCACGCGAGTATCGGGTGACCGTTTCCGCCAGCTGGTCGGCAGTCATGAGTCGATACCCGACCCCGCGGATTGAGGAGATGATGGCAGGCCCACCCACCTGGGCGACCTTCCTTCGCAGCCGGGAAACATGCGCTTCGAGCCGGTGGTGATCAACGTCCGAGTTGTCGTCCCATAGCCAACGCGACAGCGAGTCGTGTGTGTGAACCTGTCGAGGATGACGCATGAAGAGGATGAGCAATTCGAATTCTGTCTTCGTTAATTCCAGCGGTTCACCGGCGAAGGTCACCCGATACTCATCGGGGAAGGCTTCTAGTCCGTGGTAACTCACTGCCTCGCCAGAACCTTCTGGCGCGTGCCTCGTGATCTGGGCCGCCAGTCGTGCCGCTATCACCCGTGGCCGGATCGGCTGGAATGAGACGAAGGTGGCCCCCGACGCTACAAGTCGGAGCTCTTCCACTTCATTCAACTCACTGCTAATCACCGTGATAGAAGCCCCTGATAAAGATCGAATCTCTCTGCATAGTTGAACGCATCCTCGACCCGTGATGTCCGGTCCAATGATCACTGCCTCAGCATCAACCAGACGATTTCGGCTGATTCCTGATGGGGTGGACACGTGAGCGAGACCACCCAAGCCCTCATCGTCAATGCACCCACTCAGCTCATCAAACAGGGAACCCCGCGCACCAATGAAAAGAACTAGTTGTTCGCTCAACTGTCCTCCCACTAAGCGCGAAGCCCCCGCGGCGAAAACCGGACGTCAAGCCGACCATCCTCGTAACTGTGCAAACTATCCGAGCCGACCTCCAGTTCCTTCAGAAAACACCGATAACCAGTCAAATGTCAGCAAAGCGCAAGATAAGAAGAGTATTGGCGACGATCAGCGTGCAATCGAATTGATAGACTAACGCTCGCTCCACTCGGAGAGATCAGCTCGCGCCCGCCAAGCGTCCGAAGGTGAGGTTCTGTGGAGACCTCCCGGCGCGGCGCAATTTTGCAGAAGGCAGTTGTCACGCCAGGTACTTCCATCGCACATCGGCTCTGCACGCTGAGCCTTGACTTCGCACTGGATGGCGCGGCGATCCTGCTAGCCGGTGCCGGCTCTCCCAGCGGCATTGCCACCTCGTCAGGCTCGCTAGGACGGGACATCGCCGAACTGGAGTTGAAGCTCGGTGAGGGACCTGGACATCAGGCGCTTAGCAATCGGGGCCCCGTACTGGCGGATCAGCTGCTGACCGGCGCATGTGAGGAGTGGCCCGTCTTCGCATCCGAGGCCAGAGAGCGGACCGTGGGAGCCATCTTCGCGTTCCCTCTGTGCTTGGGGAGCATCTGTGTGGGCGTGCTGGAGGTGTGCAGATGTGTTCCTGGAAAGTTGACGGTGTCCCATCTCACCGACCTCTCCCTTCTCGCCTCGTTGGCCACCTCCGCCCTCTTGTTAATGCAGGCGGGTTTAGACGACCGAGACACACTTGACCTGCTCGAATCGGGCGATCCGGTACAAATTCGGGTGCATCAAGCTACCGGCATGGTCGCTCAGCAAACATCGCTGTCACTCCCCGATTCCCTGGCACTCATCAGGTCCTATGCCTTGACACATGAACTCTCGCTGGGGAATGTTGCAGAGCAGGTTGTCACACGGAGGATACGGATGGATCGGCCATGACGAGAGACAACGCGCGAGAAGATCACACACCATCACTCGCGAGCACGGTGATCGAGGCCATGGAAGCCATGGTTCAAGACTTCGACTTTGTCGATCTCGCATCGTCCCTTGTATCGTCGGCCATCGATTTGCTGGAAGCAGATGCGGTCGGCGTGATGATCAGCGACACAGCACAACTTCTGCACGTGGTGGCCGCTTCAGATGAGGACATGCGCACACTGGAGGTCTTCGAGATCCAGTCCGATGAAGGTCCGTGCCTGGACTGCTGGTACTCGGGGCGACTCATCACTTCGAGCGACCTCACTATTGACGACCGGTGGACGTCTTTCCGGCACCGGGTGGTCGATCTGGGCTTCCGTTCGGCGCTTGCTGCTCCCCTGCGGCTCCGGGACCACAACATCGGAGCGCTCAATGTGTTGTGGCGACGGGCGGACGCTATTGACGAACGCGAAATCCAAGCCGCTCAAGCGTTGGCTGACTTAGCAGCGCTGGGGCTGACAAGCAGGTCGGTTCCGTCGGAGGCCACGTTCCTCGCCGAGCAAATCCAAAAAACCATTAATGCGCGGGTCACGATCGAACAGGCAAAGGGGATGCTGGCAGAGCAAGGCTCGATGGATATGAACGCCGCCTACTCGCTCATGCGGGACTACTCGAGAGCGAGTGCAGCACACTTGCTCGACACTGCTGAACGAGTGCTGGGTCGCGAGATCACAGTTCGGGAGATGCGCGCCAGCCTTACCCGCTAGAACCTGCCCTCGTCTGAGGAACGTCCACGATTCGAAGCGCGCCGGACGCATCTTCCGGGACTATCGGTCTCACGGGAGGAACGGCGGCGACCGGCACGTAATCCTTTCCCAACAAAGGCCGCTGGTCGGCCTGTCCCTTGTTCGGCCACATCGCCATGGCCCGCTCAGCCTGGGCAGTGATGGTCAACGATGGATTCACGCCGAGGTTCGCGGTGATCGTAGAGCCATCAACGATGTGCAGTCCCTCGTAACCGAATACCCGGTGGTAAGCGTCGACCACACCGGATGCCGCATCGGCTCCGATCACGCATCCACCCACGAAGTGCGCGGTTAAGGCGGCGTCGAAATTCTCGAACACGCTCGCCCCGGGTACACCACCGATCTTGTCGGCCACTCGACGCACCACATCCTGCGCCACAGGCATGTACGTGGGTGCCGGGGTCGATTGACTCTGATCCGTGGTCAACCGCCATCGACCGAAACTGCCGCGCTTGCCCGTCAGTGTCAGGGAGTTGTCCACCGGCTGCATGATCAGCGAGATGACTGTCCGCTCCGACCAACGCCGGACATTCAGTAACTGGGCGGCGATCCCCGGCTGCTTCACCAATTCGCTCAACCACACCTGCCAACGCGCAACACCTGGCCGAGGCTTGGTCAAGACCGACTGCAAAAGGCCCATCGAGTTGGAGCCCTTCCCGTAACGCACAGGTTCCACGTGGGTGTTTTCGTCGGGGTACCAACTCGACGTGATAGCCACCCCCTTGGTGAAGTCGTCACTCGTCGTAGTGGAAGTGCGGGCAACGGCGCCGAGGATGGACTCGGAATTGGTTCGCGACAACCGGCCTAACGCCGGCGAAAGCCGCGGCAACCGACCCTCGTCCTTCATCTTGTGCAGCAGGCGCTGAGTGTTGTAGGTACCGGCTGCAAAGATCACGTGTTCGGCTGTGTACCAACGCCGAATTCGATTTCCGAGCGTTCCCGTCGCCTTCGTCTCGATCCGGTAGCCGCCATCGGGTAGCGGATCGATCCCCACCACCGTTGTCATCGGCAGGATGCGCGCACCCGCGAGTTCGGCAAGATGCAGATAGTTCTTCGGAAGGGTGTTCTTGGCGTTCCACCGGCAGCCAGTCATGCACTCGCCACACTCGATGCAACCGGTGCGTGCAGGTCCCTTTCCTCCGAAGTAAGGATCGGGGGCGGTAACGCCTGGGGTACCGAAGTAGACGCCCACCGGGGTCAGCCGGAAGGTGTGACCAACACCCATGTCGTCGGCGACCTGCTTCATCACGATGTCCGAAGGCGTCATCGTCGGGTTGTCTTCAATCCCCAGCATTCGCCCGGCTTGGTCGTAATACGGAGCAAGCTCACGGGCCCAATCGGTGATCCCCGCCCACTGCGGGTCCGCGAAGAACCGCGATCCTGGGATGTAGAGGGTGTTCGCGTACACCAGCGATCCGCCACCGACTCCGGCACCGGCAAGGACGGCGACGTCCTTCATCACGTGGAAACGCTGGATCCCGAACATTCCGAGCATCGGCGCCCAGAGGAATCTGCGCAGATCCCACGAAGTTGAAGCGAAGTCCTCATCACGGAACCGCTTCCCGGCCTCGAAGACGGTAACCCGATAGCCCTTCTCGGCAAGCCTCAATGCCGAGACAGACCCGCCGAAACCGGATCCGACCACGGCAACATCGGTGTCGAAGATCACCGGGTCGCTCTTCGGCGCCGCCATCATCCCTCCTATTTCAACCCGAGCCGCTTCATGATGCCCATCGCCTGGGCAAGGGTGTCACCCCAGCGCTCATCGGACCAGCCGAATTGCGGATCGAAGCCCAGAGCACGCTGCGTGGCGATGGTTTGCACCTCGGTGTACTTCAGCATTCCTTCGTCACCATGGCGACGTCCGAGCCCGGATGCGCCCATTCCACCCATCGGTGCACGCTTACTCGCCCAAGCCGCGGCGTAGCCCTCATTGATATTTACCGTTCCAGCACGCAACCGTCGTGCGATGGCCTGGGCGATGCGCAGGTTCGGACTCACGACGGAAGCGTTCAAGCCGTATTCGGTGTCGTTGGCGCGGCGTACCGCCTCCTCATCGGAGCCCACCGGATACACCGCCACCACCGGTCCGAAGGTCTCGACCGAGCACAGCGTCATGGAATCGTCCACGCCGGTGAGAATGGTCGGTGCGAAGAAATACGGGCCAACATCTGGTCGGGCTTTGCCGCCGACGACGACGGTGGCACCGCGCGCGACAGCATTATCGACGTGCTCACACACCCGGTCGAGCTGCTTTTGCGAGATCAGTGAACCCATGTCCGATCCCCAGCCCACGTGAGCAGACATCCGCAGCGCATCGGTCCGACGCGCAAACGCCGCGAGGAATTCCTCGTATATCGACTCGTTCACATAAATGCGTTCCATCGAGATACAAAGCTGCCCAGAGTTGGAGAAGCTGCCACGCACCGCGATCGATGCTGCGGTATCCGGATCTGCATCAGCGCGGACGACCATCGCGTTTTTCCCGCCAAGTTCCATCGAGCATCCGATTAATCGCTCGCCGCACCGCGCTGCGACTTCCCGCCCCACTGCCGTGGACCCGGTGAACATCACGTAGTCCGATCGATCAATCACCATCGGCCCAACGACCGGACCCTCCCCAGACACCACCGAGAAGACTCCATCTGGCAGACCCGCCTGCTGCAGTATCCGAGCGATGAAGAGCGCCGAAAGGGTCGTTTGGACGTCCGGCTTGAGAACGATCGCGTTACCCGCGAGCATCGCTGGGATGGCGTCGCTGATAGCCAGGGTGATGGGGTAGTTCCAGGGCGCGATCACACCGACCACACCCTTCGGGAGGCGACGCTCCACGACTCCTACGGCCAGCGGAAGGGCTCCTCGTCTACGACGCGGCCGGAGCAGCCGATGGGCGTCTCGGGCGTAGTGCCGTGCGGTAATGCACACGTCGAGCACTTCTTCATTGGCGTCCTTGCGCGCTTTGCCGGTCTCTCGCTGGACGAGATCAAGGCACTCGTTGCGGTGTTCGAGGAAGAGGTCATGGAAACGCAGGATGATCGAACAGCGCTCGCTCAACGGCATATCAGCCCACGAACTCTGCGCCTGTCTGGCGGCGACGAAGGCGGCGTCAACATCGGCCTCAGTGCTGGTCGGCAATGCGTAGAGGACGTCACCGGTGAAAGGCTCGAGAGCGTCGCGCGTCGGCCCTGAGGCCGTTAGTCGAGCAAGGAGAGAAGCCGAATCCACCCGATACCTCCTGAGTGTGAGACGAAGGATTAGGAGGTGATGACCATGTCGACGCGTTGGAACTCCTTCAGGTCGGAGTATCCAGTGGTCGCCATAGCCTTTCGCAATGCGCCGACGATGTTTACGGTGCCATCGGCCCGGGTAGAAGGTCCGTTCAAGATTTCGGCGAAGGTGCCGACCTGATTCATCAGGTGACGTTCGCCGCGGGGCAGGTCCCGATGCCAGGCTTCGGCACCCCAGTGCGCGCCACGACCGGGTGCATCGGTGGCGCGCGCAAAGACCGAGCCGACCATCGCAGCATCGGCTCCGCAGGCAAATGCCTTGACGATGTCCCCGCTCGATCCCATGGCACCATCAGCGATCACATGAACGTAGCGGCCGCCGGACTCGTCTAGGTAGTCACGCCGAGCCGCCGCAACCTCGGTGACGGCTGTCGCCATCGGCACTCGAATACCCACCACATCCGCAGTGGTGTGGCTGGCACCACCGCCGAATCCGACGAGCACTCCGGCAGCCCCGGTGCGCATGAGGTGC
>Ga0075475_10002007_pt1 | contig 10242 bp, 14 predicted proteins | sample DEB08_DNA_10_FD_76342 | JGI IMG/M metagenome (GOLD analysis project Ga0075475, IMG submission 76342) | Aqueous microbial communities from the Delaware River and Bay under freshwater to marine salinity gradient to study organic matter... | ecosystem: Environmental > Aquatic > Marine > Coastal ... | reverse complement strand
GATGAGTTCCTTAAAATGCTAAATAATGCAGAAGATCCTAATTCTGTACAAGCCGTTTTAGCAAACGCTCCAGCAGATACAATTTTCGACCGTATGAGACAATCTGAGCAACGTAAAATCGCGCGAGTCGCGACGGAACTAGCATCCCTTATTGAGTCATTTAGAGGGTATATGGCGCAGTCTGATAACGCGCAGTTTAGAGGAGTCTAAGCGTTATTAAATCGCTTAATTTCTGCCATTCTTACAATACCTTTCAACTCTGCATATGTATTTTTTTGAATAAAATTCCAACTAATTTCATCTTTATTAGCAGCTATAGCTAAATCATTGAAATCTTTGTATTTTTTTCCTAGAGTTTCAGGCCATATAAATACTTTTTCTCCTTGCTTTAATAAAGCCTCTGATTTAACCATAGATGCTTTATCACCCCACTGTGAGTCAAGTATCCACACTCTATCATACCATTTTAACGTTGTATTGAGTTGTTCTTCTTGTCGTTGTGTGAATGATCTACCTCTCTCGGTAATACCTGCAACTGCTACAGAATTACGTACAAAGAAAGCATCAATGGGACCTTCGAAAATATAGATTTTATCGTGATCGGGTCTCACTCTATCAATATTAAATAACGTCTTTTCTGACCCAACTTTACCCAGGTATTTAGGTTTTGTTTTTTTATCTTTATCTAATACTGTTCTTGTTTGATAAAATTCAATATCTCCATTCTCATTAGTAAATGGTATTATCAATCTGTTTTTATGCACTCTATCGGTGAGTGAAACATACAAGTTGGAAGGTCTATTGCATGCAGTTCGGAGCCTTCTTGTCTCAATAATGTAATTACAGGCTCTAACAATGTTATTACTACTATAAAAGTCTAACTGAAGATCATCAGAAAGATTAATACAATCTATTGGTAACGTTGATACATGTATCGTTGGCTTTACTTCCTCGTCTTTCCCAATATCAATCGATACATCGTAGTTTTTAACCTCCTTAATAATATCTTGATTAGTACAACCACTTACTTGTTTAATCCATTTGATAGGCTTTGCACTATAACCACAGTTGTGACAATACAGAGTTTTAGTTTTAGGTATATAGTAAAACCTCTTCTTCTTCAGAGATTCCATGCACATAGGGCATGATGATTGATAGACATTATTGAAACGATTATATACCGGCGAACGTCCATATTCATAGAACTTCGCAATAGTATACTCATCCGGCAGATCTATCATTATATTAATATAAACTAAATGAGTTGAAAATCAACTCTAAGAGAAAATGACAGGTTGGAAGCATTCTCCTGAAACTATTGAGAAGATGCGTCAATCTGCTCTTCGTCGTAATAAACGTTAGCCAAACATGGATAGCAACTTATCAGGTAGTACAAACAAACTATGCCATAACTCTTTCTTTTTAAGAATATTGTTAAGCTCATACTCTTTACAGTATGTAACGAATTCAGCCCATCTAATTATTTCAACATTATCGAGTTGTTGTTGATAATATTCTCGTTCTGTCTCATGATGCATTACTTCCCGTAAATCGAATACGGTCATATTTTTTGTAAATATCTCTTCTTGTTCGTCAGTAAGGGTAAGTTTACCGTCAAGCCATTTACGAACTTTAGCCTTACCAAAACCAGGAATACCTGGGACATTATCTGATTTATCACCTAGTAGGCATTTGGCGTTGAGCCATTCGGTTTTTGTATACCCTGTATCTTCTGTGAAAGTATCTAGGGTAAATTCACGTTTACGAATAGCATCATACAAAATAGTATTCTCATCTACCAATTGAAGGAAGTCTCTATCGACAGATACAATTACCTTCTCACCCTCAAAAGTCTTACAAATATACGCTACAATATCATCAGCTTCACGCTCTCGTGGGAAAATAGAACTTATTCCTAAACATGAAAGCATCTTTTTAATGCGATCATTTTGATGATGTGGTGTACTATCACTTGAGCGGTTGCCTTTATACCCATCTAACTGCTCTTTCCGTATATTACGTTGATAATCTTGTTTTTCATCCCATACACAAATAATTTTTGTAGGTTTAAACTTATTTACATATGAAAAGATAGCATTTAGCGTAAAATATATATGCAATCGAGCAATTTTCTCAGTATCCTCAATACCTTGACGCCTACTTTGATTTTTAGCTGTCCAGAAAGTTCTATGAACGAGGTTATTGGAATCAATAATTAAGATTTTCATTTTTTTGATATTGCGCTACACATACTTCAAAGACATCCTGTGAGATATCCTCTACATGTTCGATTATATCGGAGTTCCTTCCAAATTCCCACTTATCAAGAGGAACTTTAATGTTTTTCATATCAGGTATGGAAAGGCAGCCAATATCTTGCTCTGTTACCTCACAAACAATAAACATTTGACCAACGTAATCACCTACCTGTACAGCATATGTTTGTCTCTGCTTAACTTTGTCCATAAATATTACCTAAACTACCAGACATATACAGCTTAATAGCTAATGTATCTAGTGCATCAATCTGTTGATCAGATTTAGCTCCTCTAACTAATATTGCCTTACCATCAATATCGTAACCAAAAATATAAAAAGAATCTAAATACTCCGATACAATGCTTCTCAATATTTTTCGCAACTCCTGTTGATTTTTAAATGATTTAAGTTGATCGGAATGTAGGTTTAGAGCTTCATTTAAAAGTTCCTCCAAACTCTTATCCGGCAGCTCTTGACCTTCATCACTCATATTTCTTATATTTAGTCACAAATTCATTATCTTCTACAAGTGATATATCTCTATCACTAAGAAGTTGTAATATCACCTCAATAGAACTTGTCTTTATAGCATAACCTCTTCTAAAGAGCTGATTACCATCATCTAAACTAAATAAATATTCTCCCTTAAACGGTCTATCTTCAAAACATGTGATAAATATGGAAGAACCGCTTGGATCTACTAAAATTGTCCACTTACGTGGGTCATTATCACTATATTTATCAAATATACGGAGAACAACATATCCTGCGTCTTTTAAACGCTTAATAAAATAACCAGCCGTCTTAAGTTTATTTTTATGATTCTTCGACATTACTGCGTTAAAGATGAAACAATATATTTGAGCTTAATATCTTGAGCTACTTGTTCAAATACAACCACACCATATTCTTTATTAACTCTTACAGTAAACTCACCACTAATATTATTCAAAAGCCGTACATTATCGAAATTAATAGGTATCGGTGTAAGCTCCTGGTCAATAAAGCCAATGCATAAAGTAAAGTTATCTGTATTGTGTCTTGACTTATCAGTAAGTTCAGCCATTAACCTATAACTTTCACCTTCACCCTTTTGCTCTGTATAAAAATACACTTTATTAGTTTCAGATGCAAATACAGACCCTTTAAATATTTGATTAAGAATATTTCTATCAACATTAAAACTTATATCGTATTGAAAGTTATTAATCTTTTCGAGATTAAGACCAGGCTTAGTCAAAAATCCTTCATCAAACAAATGATATTTAAACTTAACACCATTACCTCTATATTCAATATTGTTAGAGTTAATTACAAGATTGATATCACTATCATCAATGGCATCAAGCACGCGTGTCAACTTCTTAATATCAGGAATATTGAGAGTTGTGTGAAAGCTAGATGGAGTCTCATACTCAGCGCAGAGAATAAGAGTATTATCAGTAGATGCGACAAGACTTAACATCTTATCGCGATCTACTGTTATAATAGCACTTTCACTTACTTTGGATAAAGAGTCTAAAAAAGCTATATAGTCAGTCGGTGATTTTAGCTTTAGCTGATTTACGTTTTGGTCGTGCATTATTTGTCTCTAATTGTAACTTAATATCTTTCAATAGCAAATTACTTTCTTTTACAGCGCTAATAAGTAAGTCAATTTTATCCGGCTCGAAATTAAATAACATTTGTTCCTCCGGAAGAGGGTACGTTACTTGAGGCTGACTATCGACATCTACATTTGTAATTTGATTAAGCTCAGATATTGCTTGCTCTGGTGTTACTTGTGCTGGCGTTACAGGAAGATCAGTTGTAGCAGGTACTGATGGTTGCACGGGTACTGATGGTTGCGTAGACTGACTTACAGGTGTCTGGACTAGATTTTCAACCATACTCTTTAATTCGTTAGATTTAGGTTTGAGATTTCCTGACGCGCTAACAAGCATATCGTCTTGCTTTTTTGCTAATCCGTATGTCTGACCCATTAACTGCATTACAGCCGCTTTAGCTTCTGGTGTTAATTGTTCCATAATTAAAGATCTTTCAGTAATTCATCGATATCATCTTCAATAGAGCTTTCAGTTGTAGCTGCAACTGCTACAGGTGCAGGATCGTGTTGTTGATCTGGAACTGCGGCTGCAGGTGCAGACCACGGAGGTGTTTCTACATCAGGCACAGTAGTACCTACTGACTCATCTGACTTGCAGTGAAAATGCTCATTGAGCATTTCAGTTAACTCGTCAGCTGATTTAACAGGGAACGTCTCTTTAAGAGTATGCGTTTGCTCGTAGATATCTTTTTGCTGGTCTTCTGTAAGATTTAATTTACCTGCACTAGTAAAGCGTGACGAAACGTATGTGGGATAATCCCCTTGCTGTTCGCATTTAACCTTAAAGTTAACACCCTCATCACTCAGATCAAAGATGCGTGCACCGAACTCAGCTGCATCTTCACCTTCAATAGCCTCGGAGATGATCTTTTGAAGTTGTTTACCATATCGAAGGATCTTAACTTTACCATTATTTTCTGGTGTTGTAGGATCATCAACAACATAGACATTAACTAGCCATTTTTCTGTTCGACGAAGAGCAGAGGCTTTGTCTTTTTCTTCATCTGTACCTGTACGAGCTAATCGGAAACGCTCTTCACTGATAGGGCAACGATCTCCGAACGTTTGCGGACTTAAAGCTTGAACATATTGCCCTGTAGCAAACGAATTCCACCCCATATTGTAATAATGGAAGAATGTATCTGCAGGTGACTTACTATCCGGTAAAAGTCTCACCGTATAGGTATTACCCGGTTTGGTTTGCATAATCTCAGAGAACTTGGACTTATTTTCAGAACTAGAAGCCAATGCACCCTTGATGCTTTCGAACATAGACATATTAAACGCACTCATATTATTATTATTTTACTTTATTGTTTTTTGTTTTCAACTATTTGTTTTACTTTTTGTTTTGTATCTCTGGCTATCGATTTTAGTTTCAATGAACCATAGAATTTTGTTCGTGTATTAACGAAAATTGTTTGGAAATCTTTTACTATAAAGTCTAGCACGTCTTTTTCAATAGATTTAATTGTTTGTTCAACCTCTAGTGCATGCAATGTATAGAAGTTTAATTTATGCTCTTGTAAATGCAAGAGACAAGTGGGCATATTATTAGTATAATGTTTTATGTACTCATCTATATTAAGAGAGTTCTTAATACAGTATTTTGCAATAAATTTAAGCCCTTCCTTTACTGATTCTATTACTTCTTGACTATCAGGGTTAGATATTTCACGCTCTTTCATGTATCGTGAATAACATTTTAGAGCCTTACGAGAGTTGAAAAATTTGAGGTCAAAATATTCATCCTTAGAGTACACCTCATACGGCGCGATAAACCAATCTCTATAATTAATATGGTTATATATCTTAAAGAAGTTGGAAAGCTTCTTTAAAGCAACAAAGTCTTCATCTTTTAGTTTTGAAAAATCTTTTCGAAAGCGTGTTGGTTTATTTTTTGATGATCGAGAAGCATATAAATAACTATTATATATACTCTTCTCTCTATCAGTAATCATATTGAAATATATTTTTGTTTTGATTCAGATACTTAGTAATATACTTCGATTCAGCAATTTGCGGCTCGAACTCTATAAACATAGTAACCATTTCTAGATCATTATCAACTGTTAATAATGTCTTAAGTAACTTTCTTATTTTTTCTTCCTTTAATACAAGTACAAATATGTTTTGAAGTGACATTTTTTTGCCTTTCAACAAACAGCAAAACGTGCAAAAACAGAGTAATAAATGTTCAAGCTCTCGTTTTGTAATATCTCCTGCTGGTGATGGTACGGTTGGTTGTCTCATTGCAAAGGTTGAAACGTTTTAGTTAAGTTCATAAATTTATCTGTTAGCTTGCCCCCAGCTAATTTATGCGAGCCGCCACCTTCACATAAATTAACAGCAAGTACGGACAAATCTGCTTTACATCCTACACTCTTTCGAAACGATACCAACTGCCGATCCACATTTACCATTATTGCAATATCAGCATTATATTTATTAATTAGATAGTGCCCAACCTCGTTAATATGGGAGTTGACAAATGTTGATATCACTTTATAACCCTTTATTGTACCTTCAAACTTTGGATTGCTCAACTGCTCAGCGTATTTTTTGAAAAATAATTTAATTGAATTTTTTTCATACACATTGTATTCTCGCAACCCATCTTTAAATGAAGTAATAAATTTTTCACACTTAGGTTTATTGTATGTATAGTAAACAGCGTTTAACCTTGCCGGCTCTAACTCACCTGGAAAATTAAACGACCAAGAATCATACTGATCAATTAATTGAATTAATTCCTCTAATTGTCTATCTAAATTTAGTTTATCTCTAAATTTATCTGCAATTAGTTTCGTACACGAGCTGTATTCTGTTACTATAGATTTAGCTTTCGTATATTTTGAAACAAATGGTACGTGTAGTTCATGATGATCAATAACTATAACATTATCTCTATTAATTACTTCTGCTTGCTCTTCATTTAAACATAGATCGCAAACAAATATTTTATCAAAATGATCTAGAGTATTTTCGCGACTTTTAAATTCATTAATTACTGTCGCTTCAGTAGTTTCAACAGTAATTACATCATGACCATCATACAGTCTATTTAATAATAGCGCAGAACCTGCACCGTCGAGATCTGTATCTGTAAAGATAATAACATGCACATACCTATTTATTATCCACTTCTTGAAAGGCCAGCTAATGTATTCAGCATTGAATCATCCTCCTCTAAATCAATATCATCAGCTTGCTCGATAGTTAAAGTAGAGTAGTCTATTCTCATAGGTTGAGTCATACCTCTCGGTCCATACCTATTCTTCATCATACCTAATCTAATGATACCAAGATCTCTATCCTCTGTATTTTGATAGATACTCATTATGACATCAGCTGTTGCAGCAAGTCCTATCGATTCTGAAATTGTAGCTAGATCCGGATTATCGTGGTCATAGCCACTATTATGTGTTAGAATATCATTTGCATAGAATAGATTATTTTTAGAAACGTTAATATCAATAGTCTCAATCTCACCTACCTCTTCAATACTCACAATTTCATCAATCATATAAAAAATCCCTACATAGTCGTATAGTTTGATTTTTATTTGCCTTATAATCTTTCTCCCAAACTACTAATACATTATATCCTTTATTTTTAATAAAATCAATCTTTAATTTATCCTTTTTCCACATATCCTTGCAAGTTAGGCTCTTATTATAAGGATTAGGGGTATCATCCTCACAAAAAATAGTTGGGTTACCGTGATATATATCCCCGTTAAACTCTATCACCTTCCGCGTCTCAATATCAACATAGTCATAAAAATATGATCCTGTACCATGATTGACAACAAACTCTTTATTTTTTTTCGCGTAAAATGAGTTATCACTTTCATCAACTTGTTCAAACAATTCTTGCGATATAGGCGAGACTCCATCTTTACAACTCCCTAAACAAGAAGTCTCAAGCCATTTAGTATATCGCCCTTTGCCTTTATCTCCATACCTACTAATAAAGCCTTGCAGTGTATTGTCATATTTCTTTTTAACAATATACTCGTTGTATTTCCTCCTACCTTCTTCATAGCCATACCTCTTTTGAAATGAATACAAGGATGTATTATCCTTTGATTCTCTCATCTTAACTCTCCCCATTACTTCACCATATTTATCTATAAATCCCTGTATAGATGCGCCACGGTGCAATGCTTTTTGGTGCTCTTTATAGATTAATTCTCCCTTGCTAATACCGTGTAGTTTAATTTTGTACTTTAAAGTTCCTTTTTCTTTTTCTCTACACCTCAATTGCTCAAACTTTTTCACACCCTCTACCTCGCCATATTTCTCAACAAACCTGTTCCTTGTCTTATTACCTTTATTTCTCTTACAAAATAACTTCCACCTTTCACGTCCCTCTAACTCACCGTACCTCTTTATAAAGTTTTCAGGTGAACTAACTTTACTTAAGCAATAATCATTATACTTTTTTGCACCTTTATTTTCACCAAACCTTAACATGTATGATTCTCTTGTTTGCTTATTACCGTGTTCTTTCACATAATCAATATACCTCTTATACCTCTCCACCCAATTACCTCTCACATTGTACATACAAAAGTTTGCAATAATCTTCACTTGATGCGATTTTAAACCATACTCTTTCTTTATTGTTGCAACCATATCGAGTTGTTTTTTCGATAGTCTCTTATTGCAATATTTTTTAAATAGCTTTGTTTCATCTACTCTCATATAGGTATTTATTTGTGTAGCATACAAATAGGTAGCTACTCTCGTACAAATAACATATCACCAACACCTAAGCCATTTTCAAGAGATTTAAACCTACCATCTTTTGTAGGGAATAGATGTTTTGCACTGCAAACAATTTCCTTACCACTTTTCGTTTTGATCTTATAGCATTTTTGAACCTCTTTTGGGTAAACATGTTTAACCTCAACAAAACCGTCCTCACCTCGAATCTTATCGCCTACTTGAACATTACCTATCACCCTCTTAGTACCATCATAATGATCAACAAGTGTATTGATATCTAAGCACCGATTCAGCTGCGTAGCGCTAATAATAGGGCAATTAAATACGTAACTAAGAGCTCTTACTTGTTCAGTAACATTTTTAATTCTCTCATATGAATTATTACCAATAGGGCTGTGAATAAGATTAAGATAGTCAATTACAATAGCATCAAGCTTGATGCCTTTATCCTTAAACTTACTCGTAAATGCCTTAATAGTATTTGGTGTAATTGTTGAGGGTGGAAACTCCTTAATATAGATATTACCAGGTGATTCAGTAATAGCAGCTCGTAGCGATGAGCCATTTACCGCCATTTCCTTCATAGGTATCTTAGAGATGTTAGTGCAAATACGTCTTGCATATAGTAGCTCTGACATTTCTAATGTTATCAACAATACATTTTTTCCTTGCTTGGCAATATTGGATGCTACATTACCTAAAAATATAGACTTACCAATATTTGTCTCACCTGCAAATACATATAAAGATTTACCAGCTTGCAAGAACCCTCCATCAAGTGAATCATCTAGCCATTCCCACGTCGATGGAATTTTATCCTCCACAGTATTTAGATCTGCAATAATGTCATCAATGTTAGATTTAACTCCTAGACCTAAATCAGTTACCAGGCTAATACTACAACTCTTTTCAAACTTATCTAATATGACTGATGTATCAACATTACCTGCTGAAATATCTTCTGCGGCTTTGAGCATTGTGTGAAAGACAGCCTTCTCTTTTAAGAACTGCTCTGTATTTTCAATCAACTCATCTTTGTTAAGATTTTTATCTATTTCTGAAAACGATGTTACTAATCGTTTGAACGAGCTTTTTTGTTCATCAGTTACAAGATACTGCTTAATTTCTGTTGTAGTTGGTAGTTGATTACGTCTCTCATTAAATTCTTTAATGATAGTAAAAACACTAGCAATATCCTTGCTCTTAAAAAACTCAGGTTGTACAACATCGGCAATAGTTGATAAATAACTACTATCAGTTAGCGCGTTATAAACTAATATACTTTCAAAGTAGTCGAGATCCAGCTTACCCATCCTATTTATAATAAATGCTATGCAAGAAAATCAACTATACTTGCAGAGTCTTACCTATATATTTCTTATATTTATTAAGAAACCATTCTTGTGCATCAGTCCAGTCTTTTGTAAATTCGCGAAGACCTGGTGAAGCGTGTGTAATGTAAGCATCTACTACACCACATTTAAATCCTGCCAGTGATGCATCAAGTGTGTAAGCGAGATCATAGAAATGCCAGCCACTCGGGCAAGATTCATCAAACCTAATTTTTTTAAATGCTTTACGTGAAATAGCAAGAAACACTCCATCCATTATGACTGCCTGGTGAGGATATGGTCCAAAAGATGT
>Ga0075475_10002001_pt1 | contig 10266 bp, 9 predicted proteins | sample DEB08_DNA_10_FD_76342 | JGI IMG/M metagenome (GOLD analysis project Ga0075475, IMG submission 76342) | Aqueous microbial communities from the Delaware River and Bay under freshwater to marine salinity gradient to study organic matter... | ecosystem: Environmental > Aquatic > Marine > Coastal ... | reverse complement strand
AAATCGATCGACGTTTTCTGCGACCAGGCGGAAGCCAATCAGGCTGCCCCAGTCCTGCCCAATGATGGTCATGCCATTAAGATCGAGCGCTTCGATGAATCCTTTCATCCAGAACACATGGTTGGCATAAGTGTAGTCGCGCCGGTCAACAGGCTTGTCTGACTTACCAAACCCAATCAGATCCGGCGCAATGACCCGATAGCCAGCTTGAACGAAGATTGGAATCATCTTTCGATAAAGGTAAGACCAGCTTGGCTGGCCATGCATGCAAAGGATGATTTCGCCCTGCCCTTCATCCAGGTAATGCATGCGCAGCTCAGCACCATCGCCTGCCGGCACCTCAATGTAATTTGCCTCGAAGGGATAATCCTTTAGATTCTCAAATCGTTCAGCTGGGGTTCTTATTAATTGCATCAATATTCTTCTTTTCAACCAATGTATTATATAATGTACTACATTATTTTTTGGCTGGCACATGCTATCTACAGCATTGCGCTTAAAATATAATTCTTACAAATAGCTTTTCCTTACCAATATGACCAGCGCGCCGAATGGCCAGAAAATCAGAAGTCTTGCCACCCAGACAGCACTGATGGAAGCGGCAGAGAATCTATTCTCCGAAAGGGGCATTCACAATGTATCCGCCAAAGACATCTTGCGCGAAGCTCATCAAAAAAATGAATCGGCTTTACAGTATCACTTCAAAAATCTTCAGGGTCTGGTTAATGCGATTCACGAACGACGAAGTCGGCAAACCCATGCCAAGCGCGCTGAATTGCTTAGGGAAATGGAAAGTTCCAAATCACAACTAAGCCTGCGTGACCTCTGTGAACTCATGGTTTACCCGACATTTTTGTTAGCGAAGACTGATGCCCAGTTCAGAAAATATGCTGCCGCGTTCAGCCACGAGATTGTGCAGGCCGAAGATTCTGCGCTGATCAAGGTCAGCAAATCCGGCGGAGGGGGTGAAAGTGGTGTAAAGCTCGGCCATCTGCTGCGCGAGGCTCTCCCCCATCTCGACGAATCCACATACAGGGCACGAATGGACCTGGCGGCACGCATGTGCAGCGCCGCTGTCGGCAACCATATGCGCCAGAAAAGACCGATGAAAGGCGCTACTGCTGAACTCTTCATCGACAATCTGCTCGATGCACTCGAAGGCCTGCTGAGCGCGAAGGTCACGAAAAAGGCGCGCCCAAAGTAACCCAGGCTCCGGACGCCGCCACAACACATTTGGCTTTCTTCAGAATACCGTTTTTTAATGGTTTATATTATTAATATATTTCATTATTATTCCCCGGATCGCCAATCGTTTGGGGAACCAGGTTCTCAACATTATGCCCGCTTTCTCCAGCCTCGCCGTCACCCCACCTCCTAGCCGGGGTAAGACACAGTCTTTAAACCCTCTGATCAGTAACTGCCAATGAGCCACCCAGTCTATCGAACAACCGATGGTCGTGAATTTGTCCGCACACCCGATGAATGTTTCAGCGACCTGCCTGACTTTCCGTTTGAACCCAATTACGTCGAAGTCGACGGCTTGCGCATGCACTATGTGGATGAAGGTCCTGCTGATGGTGACGTTGTACTTCTGCTGCATGGTCAGCCCGACTGGTCTTATCTCTATCGCAAGATGATTCCGCCGCTCGTGTCAGCAGGGCACCGAGTAATTGCGCCTGACATGATCGGCATGGGGCGTTCAGACAAGCCAACCGACATTCATACCCATACGATCTATGCCCACGCAGGCTGGTGGGTTGAGCTGATAGAAAAGCTGGGCTTAAGAGATATCACACTCTTCTGCCAGGACTGGGGCGGATTCACCGGACTCCAGGTCGTCGCTCACCACCAGGACTGGTTTAAACGGATACTCTGCTCCAACACCTCGCTGATCCTGATGCCAGACCCGATTCTTGATGTGCCACTGGGCATCAAGCGCGAGGACTATTCGGTTGACCCAGACTCCGCCATCAGAACCTTTGCTGACTTCGCAGCAGATTGCAGGTCGAAAGGCTTCATCAAGGAAGACATGTCGGAATTCTTCTACGCCTGGATGCAATACGCGCTCACCGGCCCTGAACTCAAGGCAAGTGACAACATTCGACAGGATTTCGGCGGTATCGTACTGACGGACGAAGAAGCGGCTGCCTATGATGCGCCTTTCCCTCACGAGATCTTCATGACAGGCATTCGCACACTGCCCAGCATGGGAGCACTGATTGATACAGAAAAAAGTCTTGCAGCCTGGGAAGCACTGAAGCAGTTCGACAAGCCATTCCTGACGGTCTTTGGTCAGTTCGACATGCTCGTCGGATCAGAGAAAACGCAGAACACTTTGATCGAGAACATCCCAGGGGCAAGAGGGTTACCTCATGATCGAATCCCTGCTGGTCACTTTATTCAGGAAAGCCAGGGTGAAGAGATGGCTGTGCGCTTGATCGAGTTCATTGCCAGCACCTAAACCTCAGTGGCGTTTAGTTTAAACTCCGTTAAAAACCTCTAAGGAAAAACTATGGTAGCTGCACTCAAATGGCTGGGCATCATGATCGGCGCACTGATTCTGGCGATCGTCGTCTTCATCTTCGCTGTGAGATTCAATGATGGCCCAATCGCGATATTTACTGGTGGCCCGTTCAAGTCTGGTGAACTCACTGAAGCCCCTGATGACTGGTCATTTCTGAAAGGAAGACCGGAGATCGAGTTCCAGACCATGGATCCAGATACATCCCGGGTCGTCTGGCTCGGTGTCGTGGATACCAGGCTATATATCGTCAGTGGCTACATGAACACCCGTTACGGCAAGATCTGGAAGCAATGGCCCCACTACCTGGAAGAGGATGACCATGTCATTCTGCGTATAGATGGCAAACTTTACGAACAACGATTGGAACGCCTGATGGCGCATCCACAGTTACGTGAAATCATGTCACTTTACGCAGAGAAATATGGAGAAGGCGTGTTACCGTCAGACGTCACTGCCGAGCAACTCGCAGGGTCACTGCAGGCTGGAGATTTCTGGCTTTATGAAGTTGTTGATCGAGATAGTTAGAGCGCTGATCGACTTTATAACAAACACCTGACAGCCGGTTATCCCCTCAGACCGGTAATAAACACGTTGACGAATGTCTTGACTCGCTTCCTGAACGTGAGCATGGCGAATTGATAGTCATCACAAAATACTCGATCAGATTGCAGATGGAACTGTCCCACTTTTTGCTTCACTGCTAATTAGCGATTTGAATCCTATTGAGCCTATAGCCGGCGAATTGGTAGTCATCGCAAAATACTCGATCTATTCGCAGTCTTGTAGTGAATTGGCCGTTACCTATCATTCGTTGAATGAAGGCAATTAGCACTCTCCTCGTTCAGCTGACTTTCTTGGTCTTCAGGATCTTGAGTCCTGGAGGCATTAAGAGCGTTATTGCTGAGAATATTCTGCTTAGACATCAACTAACAGTACTGAATCGATCCCGTAAGCGCGCACCAAATCTCCGATCATCGGACCGAGTCTTTCTGGGATCGATGTCCCAACTAGTCAATCCTCATCGACTAAAATCAGTCGCGATCATTGTTCAACCCGCTACACTTTTGAAGTTCCATCGAGCCCTGGTCAAACGCAAGTACCAACGACTCTTCAGCGCCAAGAGGCCCAAAAAGCCCGGTCCGAAAGGTCCTTCAAAGGAGCTGATTGACGCCATAGTCGCTATCAAACAACGGAACCCACGATTCGGCTGTCCGCGAATCGCAGAAATTATTTCTCTAACCTTTGGCATCCCCATCAACAAAGATGCCGTTCGGCGTATTCTCGCCCTGCATTACAAACCCCAGCCTGGTCAACCAGCAGGCCCTTCATGGCTTACATTCATTGGCCACTGCCGCGATAGTCTCTGGTCAGTTGACCTCTTTCGCTGCGAATCGCTCACGCTCAATTCCTACTGGGTCCTAGTCGTGATGGACCAATTCAGCCGCACCATTGTCGGATTCGGAGTCCAACCGGGAAACGTAGACGGCATCGCTCTCTGTCGTATGTTTAATCAAGCGTCTTCCGGAAAAGATCCACCCCACCATCTCAGTTCCGACAATGATCCGTTATTTCGATTTCATCGTTGGCAAGCGAATCTACGGGTACTAGATGTCGAAGAAGTCAAAACGGTTCCATTTACTCCAATTTCCCATCCGTATGTTGAACGTCTTATCGGCACGATTCGACGTGAATACTTGGATCACGTCCCGTTCTGGAACTCACTGGATCTGGAGAGGAAACTGAACGCCTTCAAGAATTACTACAATTCTTACCGTAACCATTCATCCCTAGAAGGCACTCCACCATCTGATTACGGGTCAACCAACGACAGATTGCTTGCAGACATCTCCTACTTCAGCTGGAAATCGCATTGCAACCGACTCTTTCAAACTCCCATTCCAGCCTGACTGCGAATTCGCCAGGGACAGGGATCTGGTCGATAAAAGTCAGTGGAAACTGGAGACTAACTTTCAGATTTGAAGATGGCGACGCTTACATTGTTAACTACGAGGATTATCACTAATGAGACAGCACAACCCTCCTCATCCAGGAGAATTTATTCGCCAAGTCTACCTGGAGCCCTATGCAGGAAAGATTTCTCGCAGTGAAATTGCGAGAAGACTTGGTGTTGCACGGCCAACCTTTAACAGACTAGTTAACGAACAAAGCAACGTCAGTCCCGAGATGGCTATTCGTCTCTCGAAGGTACTTGGCGGGTCTGCTCAGAGTTGGCTGAATATGCAGAGCCAGTACGACCTTTATCATGCTGAGAAAGTAGCAAGATTAAACAAATTGCAGAAGCTGGATTTTGACAGACTATCTGCCTGAATATCACGGGCACAAAGTGTAACCCATGTCTCCGGTACAAACTGTAAAGGATGTGCCCGGTAGGGTCCCACTGAAAACTGGCGGTGCTGCCAGTCTGCTGCTAACCAGTCTCCCTGATTTCCCTGTTAACTAGGCATTCTGCAGAGCAATTTCAACGTTATTCGTACTTCAAATAGAAGGAACGCTGGTACCATCTGTTTTCCAGACAGTTCGAAGCATTCCACAACAGCGAATCATCACGGAAACCTAGCGTGACTAAGATTTCACCAGGGGCAAATTCAATCCCAACATGTTCCTAATTCCTTCAGTGAAACTGCGTACCCTGGTTGTTGTCAGCCAAAATCTGCTACAACAGACGAACTATCTTTGACGGCTCGGGCGCGCCGGGCATCAACATAACCACCGCATCGTCAAAACCAGCTTCACGATATCCTTGAAGCAAAGTCTTGAACTCTCCGAGGTCCGTGGCCCCATCCACCCGGATAGTGGACACAATCGCGCGAGAACCGCCCGCATTGCGGTAACCCACAATAGCGTCCGCACACTGTTCCGGTGTCCGGTGCATTCCGGATGCGATCCAGCCATCGAACTCCGTAGCCGCTCGAAAAACATTTTTGCCCCAGGTACCGAAGAATAGAGGAACGCCTCCCCTGACCGATGGCCAGGGAGACAACTCCTGCTCGTCGACTGCGCCTGTATTGAATATCTGACGTAACTCATCCAGCTTCGTTTCAAAACTCAGGAAACGAGAACTATAGTCTTCATGGTGAATCTTGTAGTCCACCTCAGTAGAACCAGCACCAACACCAAGGCAAAGCCTCCCCCCTGCAAGCTGCTGAACTGAAAGTGCCTTCAAAGCAATATCAGTGGAATTGTAGATCGGCAACTGCAGTATCGCGGTACCAATCTCAACCCTTTGCGTAACCGCAGCCACCGCTGCTAATGCGACAAATGGGTCCGTCAGCATGAACCCCCTACCCATTGCGTGTGCAGTCCAGATACTGTCATATCCTTCTGCCTCGTATCGTCGCGCTTGATCCACAATATCGTCCGGGTTGTCTCCGCTCGAAATCCCTAAAAGTGCTCCAATTCTCATATTCGTAGCCTAATATCCTCTTGCAGATGCAAACCTGAGTTGATGGAAGTGGCTATCACCAAAGAGCATCTCGGCCACCCTGCCATGCTTCATGAAAAGACCTGCATCATGCTCATCGGTTACCCCAATTCCACCATGCATCTGTATGCCTTCGCGTCCAGACAACTGCGCTGTGTCCGACAGCCTTGCTTTACAGGCACTCACAATTTGGCGCGTTTCCTGGCTATTCTCATCAATCGCTCGCAAGGTTTTCAGAACAATTGCCTTACTCAGTTCAACCTCACAGAACCATCGGGCTGCACGATGTTTTAGCCCCTGGAATGAACCGATCTTTGCTCCAAACTGTTCGCGAACCTTGAGATACTCCATGGTCATCTCAAAGAGAGACTGAATGCTGCCGAGCATCTCGGAAGATAAAGCTGTAGAGGCACGATTAAATACCTGGTCTATGACACTTGCCGCAGGACCAGCCTCAGTCAGCAACGAGCTTTCTGCTACGACAACTTCATTGAAGTGCACTGTGGCAACTGATCGACCATCTATCAGCAACTGATTCTCAATCACTATTCCCTTCGCATCAGCCGGCACGAGCACCAAGCAAAGTCCATCCTTGTCACCAAACTCTCCATGCTCTCGTGCGAGAACCACAAATTCGTTGGCACTCCCTCCATCCAGAACCAGTTGCTTGCGTCCAGTCAGCACATATCTTCCACCATGCATCGAGAGTTTGGTTTTGACGAAGAAGGGTTCGTGACGCGGCGATTCAAGATAAGCGAAGCTTCCCAGCCTGTTCCCTGCAATTATCTCGGGTAATGTGAGTCGTTTCTGTTCCTCGCTTCCAGCAAGATCGATGATGCCGCCATAGAGCACCACAGTAGAAAGTAGCGGTGACTGAACCAGTCCACGCCCTAACTCCTCCATCACGATACCAAGTTCAGCGAAACCAAGTCCCAGCCCTCCCCAGGTTTCTTCAAACGGTATCGCTGTCCACCCCAGTTCCGCCATCTCACGCCAGGCTTCGCGATCAAGATGTGGACTCGCTGAAAATAACCTGCGCGCTCGGAGCGCCTCAAAGTCAAAGTTACCCTTCACATAAGCTGAAGCGCTTTCCTTCAACAGTTGTTGTTCTTCTGTAAGCAGCAGACTCATGACGCCTCCTAATCCGGCAGCCCAAGCACACGTTTGGCGATGATATTGAGCTGGATTTCAGAGGTACCCCCCAGAATTGTCGCAGCCTTGCCATAGAGCCATTCGCGTGTTGTTGCAATTTCCTTCTCGTCGATACCATCACCATCCCACACAAGGCTGTCACTTCCATTTAATTTCTGGCGAAGGTCAGACGTTCTTTGATTCAGCTCCGAAAGATACAACTTGAACATCGATCCTTCCGGACCCATCCCGTGACCTGCCTCACGTGCTTCGACGTTTTTTTGATGAAGCGTTTCGTAGCAAAGTCTATCCATCTGCAATCTGGCAATTTCGGCTCGTAGCGAGTCGTCAGGCAGCGCACCGTCGGGTGTTCTAAGAGCCTCTCTGGCAACTTCGAGCAAGCCTCTGCCAGGAGCGGCTACTTTAGAGCGACGATTGCTTGCAGATAACATTGTCCTCTCGTGCTGCAGCAGCGCCTTGGCAACCGTCCAGCCCTTGTTCTCTTCATGGATTCGATTAGCAACCGGGACCCGCACTTCATCAAAGAAAGTCTCACAAAAAGGTGAGGCGCCGCTGATAAGTTCAATTGGCCGAGTACTGACACCAGGCGATGCCATGTCGATAAGCAGGAAGCTGATTCCCTCGTGTTTGGGAGCTTGGGTATCCGTTCTCACCAGACAGAAGATCCAGTCAGACTTGTCCGCTGTCGACGTCCAGATTTTCTGACCAGTGACAATATAGCTATCACCTTCTCTGACCGCACGACACTGCAGGCTGGCAAGATCAGAGCCTGCTCCGGGCTCGCTATAACCTTGACACCAGCGGATCTCACCACTGGCTATCTTTGGCAGGTGCTCCCGTTTCTGCTCCTCCGTTGCGTACTCCAGCAACGCGGGACCTAGCATCGACATACCATAGGAAAAAAGTGGAGAGTAGGTGCCTATCGCTGACATCTCTTCCTTCAACACCTGGACTTCATCTGCCGACAGACCTCCGCCGCCATACTCTGCAGGCCATGCAGGTACGGTCCAACCCTTGCCAATGAGCGCGTTCATCCACTTCTCAACGTCGGGATGATCATAGGTAAATTCACGCCCCCCCCAGATAATGTCCGGCAATATGTTGTCCTTTCCCCGACAAGTAGGCGGGCAATGAACTTCAAGCCAGGCTCTGACGTTCTCCTTGAATACTGCATCACTCATAGCTGCTCTCCAACGCTCCCCAGTATCTATAACATGTTTTACTTTATAGCGCATTGACCGTAAAGTGAACATATTGCATTATCTGTTCACTTTATAGATGAAGACCAACACCATGCCTACTTCGCTTGTTCGACCCATTGCACTGGAGGATATACAGGCTTTTCATCGTGACGGCGCCGTACTTCTTAAGGGAATGATCACCAGGAAATGGCTCGAAGTGTTGCGTGAAGGGCTCGAGTATGCCAATACCAATCCGGACGGCATGTCAGCCGGGGTGGACAAAGCCCTGCGCATCGATCAATTCCCTGCCCGGCGCTCACCACAACTCAAGAACATTTTGACCGACTCACCCATAGCTGAGATTGTCGGAACGTTACTTGACGCACCCGTCAGGTTTTACATGGACCAGATGTTCTACAAACCTGCCGGGCTTATTCCTCCCACGCCCTGGCACCAGGACACCTGTTACTACAATATTGAAGGACACCAGCTGGTTCGCGCCTGGGTAAGCGTTGATCCTGTACCGAGAAACATCAGCATGGAGGTTGTGCGGGGTTCACATCTCTGGAATATCACCTACCGATCCTATTCGGGCCGAGACAGGAGAGAGGATCCAGATGGTGCAGAACGGGCTGCATCGCAGTTCGAGGAAGGCGAAGCCATTATTGGTGCTGACAGCTTTGAAAACTTCAGCTATTCCGATGGATTCTTTGACGAGAACCTGCCCGAGGTTCCACCGATCAACCAGATTCGTGACTCATTCGAGATTCTTGGGTGGGACTACGAGCCAGGAGATATTCTGTTGTTTCACGGCAACATTCTTCACGGCGCCGTCGGCGATGTCGTCATAAATCACCCCAGGCGCTCATTCGCATCTCTCTGGGCGGGGCCTGACGTACGCTATATGCATAGACGTGGACAGATCCTCCCGGACCCGGAAGCGCTTTACAACTACAAACCAGAAACGGGGCAACCCCTCAGTGATTTCCCCGATGTATTCCCAATCATCTGGGATAACGCCAACGCAAACCACGAGCCTTGCTCAGCTCCACTGCTCCCGGCAAAGCACTGACAGTTGCCAATCAGGACAAAGTGCGCAATAGTCCACCCCCTAAAGTATAACGTGATGTATTTTTTAGGGTGGCGGTTATGGAAGGACAGGTAAGAACAATGGATGCCGCTTTCGATGCATTGCTCGAAGCGGATACCAATGGAAAACACATCAGCGAGGCCTTGAGGCGACATGCCCCAATGCCACCCGGCCCAACCCTTGTTCCTGTCGCAAGATACATTGACCGGCGCTACCACGAACTCGAAATCGAAAAACTCTGGAAGAAATCCTGGCTCATGGCATGCCATGAGGATGACCTGCCCAGTGTGGGAGACTGCGTACCATACGATGTCGCAACACTCTCTTTTTTAATCGTCCGTACAGCGGAACACGAATACAAGGCCTTCTACAATGCCTGCCTGCACCGGGGAAGGAAACTCCGTGAGGAGCGCGGAAAGGAACTCGACGAGTTGCGCTGCGCATTTCATGGCTGGTCATGGAAACTTGACGGCACGCTGAAGCAGATTCCATGTGGATACGACTACAACGGTCTTATTCGTGAAGAGGAATCACTACCCGAGGTGAAGGTCGGGCGCTGGGGACGGTTTATCTTTATCAATGCAGACCCTGACGCCGCGCCGCTTGAGGATTTCCTAGGTGATCTGTCATCCCACTTTGAGCTGCTACCCTACGAGAAACGCTACAAGTCAGCGCATGTTGCCAAGATCGTTCGCGCCAACTGGAAGGTCGTCCAGGAAGCCTTCATGGAGTCCTACCATGTCCTGATGACTCACCCCCAGATTCTGACTGGAGGCGCCCATGACATCTGCACAAAGTACGATGCCTTCGGCAACTATTCGCGCGCTATCCGCTGTGGCGCACTCGAGGGAGACGGGCTGCCCCCCTGGGACCCACT
>Ga0075475_10002000_pt1 | contig 10266 bp, 8 predicted proteins | sample DEB08_DNA_10_FD_76342 | JGI IMG/M metagenome (GOLD analysis project Ga0075475, IMG submission 76342) | Aqueous microbial communities from the Delaware River and Bay under freshwater to marine salinity gradient to study organic matter... | ecosystem: Environmental > Aquatic > Marine > Coastal ... | reverse complement strand
CACGCCTCGATCATCATGACCCCGGGCATCAGCGGCCGCCCCGGGATGTGGTAGGGCACCCAGAACTCGTCGTCGCGAACCTGCTTGACGCCGACACCCTGAGTGATGATGTCGTTGAACCAGACGACGTAGTCGAGCTGACGCATCAGGCCGCACTGCGGATTGACTTCCCCGACCCGGGCCTCGTCGGCGGCGACGGCATCGAGATCGATGGCGTCGAGATCGAGCAGCAGCGGCGAGGCCATGTCGGATTCCAGATGAGGTTTGCTGCCGCCTGTTCAGGCCGCGAGCAGGAGAGTGGAGGCGGCCCGAGCAGGGGGCAGGGCAAGGTTGCAAATCGCCGGCTGGACCGGCTCGTCCTGACCCGAAGGGACCCGAGGCAGCCGGCCTCCCGATCCGAGGGTCGTCAGGCCGAACAGCAGCCCTGCCGGGACATCTTGGGTCGCAAGGACCGCGGTTCCGGAGGCCGTGGTGGTCGTTGTGGCGGTGCGACCGAGAGGAGGCAGGTCGGTCGGCCGGTGGAGTCAGACGGGCGGAGTGTCCCGGGCCTCCAGCACCTTCACGCGGATCTCCTGAGCAGCGGCGCGGACTTCCTGCATCGTCTTGCGGACCCGCGTTCCCGCGGCCTTGTTGCCGCCGGCGGCCTTCTGGAGATCCGCCTCGGCTTCGGCGATCAGCTTGACCAGGTTCTGATAGAGATCGAGCAGCATGCTGGGCTCCTGTGCTTGAGCTCGCCATCCCTCTCGGGGGATCGGCGACCGGCGAAACCTACCGCGCCGGCCCGGTTTCTGCATGGCGAAGAGGAGGGCACACTTGCAGGGGTCGCGGGGCGTGCCGGGCTTCCGCTCGCCGCCTAAAGAAGCTCAGGATGGAATTCTCAATGCCGGGGCAGGCGTTTGGCGAGGCCCAGAGCCTCCTTGAACCGTACATGGCTCGCGTCGCCCAGAAGCTCGTAGATCGCCGACATCGCCCCCGTCCGGATCGCTCCGGAGCGGCCCATCCGGTCCATCGCGACCGCGATCTGGTCTCGGTCGGACCCGGAGATCCCGTCGACGACCAGCCAAGGGACGAAGCCCGCTCCAAGCAGGTCGAGCGTGGTCTGCAGGACGCAGACGTGGGCCTCGATGCCGCAGATCAAAATGTTTGGCCGACGGTGACGGTGGAGGTCCTCGAGGACCTCTGGGACCACGCCGCTGAAGCGGGTCTTCTCGATCCGGCGGGTGTTTCCGAGGGGCGCGTCGAGTGCGGCCACGGTTCGACCGAGACCTCGGACGTACTGCTCGGTGACGATTGTGGGGATCTCGAGCAGCTGGGCGAACTCCGCCATCACGCCCACCGTGGCCACGAGGTCGTCGCCGCCGTGGATCGTCGGCATCAACCGCTCCTGAATGTCGATCACCATCAGCAGCGTGTCGTCGGCGTGGAGGCGGGGGATGGCCATCGGAGTGGTTCGTGGGGCGGAGCTGTTCGGCAAGGTGCGTTCGGTGTCGGTGGTCGAAACGATCCTCAGACCCGGAGCTCCGGGGTCTCGTCCAAGCGGCCGTGGTAGCGACTTCGGATCGGCTGGACGAGACCTTCGAGAACGCGTTCGACCTGTTCGGGGCTGCGACCGATGAAGGCGGAGGGGTTTGGAGCTTCGGTCAGGCCGGCGAACATCGCCTCGTTCGCCAGCGATTCGAGCAGAGCGGGGGCCTCGCCCCGATGGCGCCGGGACTGCGCCTCGCGACTGTGCCGTCGGATCACCTCGTGCGCTTCCTGGCGATCTGCGCCTCGCGCCACCGCTGCCATGAGCAACCGCTCGGTGGCGAGGAATGGAAGCTCCGCATCGAGGCGGGCCGCGATCGCCGCCTCATGCACCTCGAGGCCGCCGGCGATGTCGATGGCAAGATCGAGCGCGCCGTCGAGGGCGAGGAACGCCTCGGGAATCGCCAGACGTCGCAGCGACGAGTCGTCGAGACTGCGCTCGAGCCACTGCACCGCTGCGGTCTGCAGGACCGGGGCCTGCAGCGACAGCACGAATCGGGACAGGCCGCACGCCCGTTCGCATCGCATCGGATTCCGCTTGTAGGCCATGGCCGAGGAGCCCACCTGATCCCGGCCGATGGGTTCGGAGATCTCGCCGAGACCCGCCAGCAGGCGAAGGTCGGTGGCCCACTTGTGGATCGATGCCGCCGCGAGGGCAAGGCCTCCAAGCAATCGGGCGTCGGCGAGGCGGGGCATGGTCTGCCCGCAGATCGGCCAGCAGGAGTCGGCGTCGAACCCGAGACGTTCCGCAAATCCCGCCTCGAGGCGATCGACCATGGTCGCGTCGCCACCGAAGAGGTCGAGATAGGAGGCCTGGGTGCCGGTCGCCCCTCGAAGGCCCTTCAGACGCAGATCGCCTTGGAGATGCTCGATCTCGGTCAGGGCCGTCGCGAAGTCCTGCGCCCAGAGGCAGGCACGCCGGCCGACCGTGGTCGGTTGCGCCGACTGGAAGTGCGTGAATCCCAGAGTCGGCAGGTCACGGTGCGTGGCCGCGAACGTGCCGAGGCGGTCGACGACTCGGGCGAGCTTGACCGCGACGACATCGAGGGCCTCGCGCCATTGCAGGACCTCGGCGTTGCAGACCACGTCCTGGCTGGTGAGACCCAGGTGGATGACGCCGCGTGCCGCGGGGGCAGCCTCTCCGAAGGCGTGCACGTGGGCCATGACGTCGTGGCGGATGCGGGCCTCGTGCCGGGCGGCGCTCTCGAAGTCGATCTGGTCGAGGGTCGTCCTCATCTGGGCGACCGCCTCCTCGGAGATGTCGAGGCCGAGCTCTCGCTGGGTTTCCGCCGCCGCAAGCCAGATGCGTCGCCAAAGCCCGAACCGATGCTGTTCGGACCAGATTCGACGCATCGCCCGCGAGGCGTTGCGGGTCTCGAGCGGCGATCGATACCCGTGCTCGGGTCGGTCGGCGGTTGTGTGCGGAGTCTCGATGGCGGCTTCTCTGGGGATCGTGGTCATGCTATCCCGCTCCTTGAACGGATCCGGGTCCGGGGAAGTTCAGCGGTTCGGGGGCGGATTCCGTCCGGCGTCGGGGCCGCGTTCGGACTCGGGATCGGGCGTGCCGATTCGCGGCTCGGTGCCGGCGAGGATTCTCGCAAGGTTGCTCCGGTGCCGAATCATCACGAGCGCCGCGATGATCAGCGTGGCGACGAGAAGCGGCGTGGCAGCGGCCGGGCGGTCGGCCTGCAGCGACTGGATGAGGAGCACCGCCGGTGGAGCGCATGCCGCCACGATGCTCGCGACCGCCATCAGGCGCGTCGCCGCCAGCAGGATCGCCCAGGCCAGCAATGCGCCCAGCAGCGGCCAGGTCAGCAGCGGCCAAAGGGCGACGAGGGCGCCGAAGCCCGTGGCCACGCCCTTGCCTCCCCGGAAGCCGACCCATGGAGAGAACACGTGTCCGAGGATCGCGGCGACCGCCACCGCCAGCCACTCGGTCGTTGCGGAGGATGGGGCGTCTGCGAGAGGGATGCCCCAGATGCCTCTCCACAGCCCGAACGCCGCGACCGGCGCCGCTCCCTTGAAGGCATCGAGCACGAAGCATGCGACGCCCCAGCGACGCCCCAACGCTCGGCCGAGATTGGTCGCACCGATGTTCCCCGAGCCGACCGTGCGGATGTCGATCCCTCGGAGGCGACCCAGCAAGAGCGCAAACGGAACGCTGCCGCACAGGAACGATGCCACCAGCATCGCCACCAGCGCCGGGACGCCGATCGCGACGCTGGGAGATCCGGAGATCCCGGCAAGCAAGGGCGAAGCGCCGGTGGAAGCGAGGGAGATGACTTCGAGCACGGGGGCGTCCTTGAACCGAGAAGCGTCCATCGAGAAACGTCCATCGAGAAACGTCACGAGAAGCAGATGGTCGCCGGGTCAGCGCCGATCGAAGAGAAGCAGGGCGATCGCGGCGAGTTGCAGCAGCACCGCGCCGAGGAACCACTTGGCCAGCAGCATCGGTTCGGCGGACTGCATCAGACCGATGGCGGCGGCAAGCAGCACGCCGAGTTCGAGGAGCAGCGCCACCACGCGTCCGCCGGTGAGGTCGCGGGCGCCGGCGCGACTCTGCCGAAGTTCCTCGGTGAGGTCGCGCATCGCCGAAAGCAAAGCCTCGTCCCGAGACGAGTCGGTCCTGCGGGGACGCGAGGCGTCGTCCCGACCGGCCCGGCCCCCAACCGCGGGGGTGGACTCGGAAGTGCGTGGCGAGGTTCGGGGCGTGTCGACGACGGGCTGTTCCGGCCTCGAGGGCCGCGGTTGGGACGTCGTGCTTGCAGTCTTGCCGCCCGAGCGTCGAGGCGACGGCTCGGGAGCGACCCGCGTCGAGGCTGGGGGAGATGTCGGCAAGGCGGCGCCCGCCACCGAAGCGGCGAGGACCACGTCCGGGTGCCTGTTCAGGACCTCGACCTCGGGGGTGTCGGCGGAACGGTCGGGGACGCGCTCGGTCGAGGCGCCGAGCACCGCGTCGACGGCGCTCGCGAGGTCGAGCGACATCGAAGCGTCGCCGGAGGCCGACAGGGTCGCGATGCGCATGCCCGCAGCTCGAGCGGCGGTGAGATCATCCTCTCGTCCCGCGAGCATCCAACTGTCGGAGAGATCCAGATCGAGGTCCTCGGCGGCCTGCAGCAGCATGCCGGTCCGTGGCTTCCGCCAAGGGTGATCGAACCGATACCGGTCGAGTTCGGCCTCGGGGGAGAACGGGCACCAGTAGAAGCGATCGATCGGGGACTCGCCGCCGTGGATCGCCAGACCTGCTGCGAGCAGGCGGTCGGCGTCCTGGACCTCGCGCTCGGTTCGCGTCCCGGCCCCGACGGTGGGTTCGTTGCTTGCGGCCACGATGGCGAAGCCGGCATCGCGGAGGCGTCGAAGCTCGTCGCCGACCGAGGACGGGTCCGTCGCGACGGCACGCTCGAGATCGTGGCGATCGATGAAGCAGGCGGGTCGGGGCATCGCAGAGGAGACTCTTCGGAGCGTGGTGGGATCAGCAGATGACCGACGGGGGGCGAGCGCCGGGCGGGACTTCGAGGGTTGCGCCGAAACTCGTTCCCACCGCGCGGGCGGCGTCGAGGATCGGATCGCCAAGCGGAATGGTCCGTTGACGCCCGGCGGCATGAAGCAGATCCACGTCGGTGTAGGTCTGCCGTTGGCGCACGATCAGTCGGTTTCGGGCCCCATCCATGAGAGCGCTGACGGCCCAGAAGCCGAAATTGGTGGCCAACACCCGGTCCGCCGCGATCGGCGCCCCACCCCTTTGCACGTGGCCGAGAACGGTGGTGCGGGTCTCCAGTCCGGTTCGGGCTCCGATCTCATGCGCGACGACGGCGCCGATGCCGCCAAGGCGAATCGGGTCGGCGCTCTGGACATCGACCTGGGCGACCACGGCCTCGCCGTCCTTGGGACGAGCTCCCTCGGCCACCACGACGATCGCGAATCCGGGCCCGTGGCGACGGCGGGCGTCGATGAACTCGCAGATCGAGTCCCACTGGAAGGGCAGCTCCGGGATCAGGATCACATCGGATCCGCTCGCGACGCCGGCGGTGGCGGCGATCCAGCCGGCGTTTCGCCCCATGACCTCGCAGACCATCACCCGGTGATGGCTCTCGGCCGTCGAGTGGAGCTTGTCGATCGCCTCGGTGGCGGTCGCGACCGCGGTGAGGAACCCGATCGTGATCTCGGAGCCGACGAGATCGTTGTCGATGGTCTTGGGAATGCCGATCACGTTGATCCCGCACTCGATGAGTCTCGAGGCGGCGCTCATGGTCCCGTCCCCGCCGATCACCACGAGCGTGTCGATTCCGTGTCGCTCCACCGTTTCGACGCAACGCGGCCTGAGGTCCTCGTGCAGCGCGTTGCCGTGCTCGTCGGTCCCGACGAACTGTCGGGCGGGATTGGCTCGGTTGTTGCTGCCGAGGATCGTGCCGCCGCGGGTCAGGATGCCGGAGACGTCTCGCGGATCGAGACTTCGGCACCGCCCCTCGATGAGTCCGAGGAACCCGTCGGCGATGCCGACCACCTCGAGGCCGTATCGGTAGATCGCCGTCTTGGCGACGGAGCGGATCGTGGCGTTGAGGCCGGGGCAGTCGCCGCCTGCGGTCATCACGCCGATGCGTCGGATGGGGCGTTGGGACATCGTTCTCCTTGAGCGGGCAACGCGATCGCGGAGGGTACCATCGGCAACGACCGCCCACGCCCTCCTCGAGTGCCCCGAACATGAGCGCCGCCGATCCCTCGAACGTCCCCGACGCCGCCTCCGCCCGGTCCGCCGTCACGGACACGTCCGAACTGGTCGAGGCGCGAAGGGCCAAGCTTTCGGCCTGGCGATCCCAGGGGATCGAGCCGTATGGGAAGCGCGTCGAGGGTCTGGTCGGCCTCGCCGAGGCGAGAGCTCGCTTCGATGCCGAGGTCCAGGCTGCCTACGACGAAGCCGTGGCGGCCGCGAAGGCATCCTCCTCGTCCGAGTCGGTGGACGACCCGCGCGACCGCGTGCGGGTCGCCGGGCGGGTGATGCAACATCGAGATCTCGGCAAGCTGGTCTTTCTCAGCCTCCGAGACCACACCGGCGATCTTCAGGCGACCATCTCCAAGGCGCTCGTGCCGGCGGACGCCTTCGAACTCGCGAAGCGCCTCGACTACGGGGACATCGTCGTCTGCGAGGGACCGATCGGCGCGACCCGCCGCGGCGAGGTCTGCGTCTGGGCGGATCGGATCGAACTGGCCTGCAAGAGCCTGTTTCCTCCCCCGGAGAAGTGGCACGGCCTCGTCGATCCCGAGCACCGCTCGCGGCGCCGCTACCTCGATCTGCACGTCAATCCCGACAGCATGCGGACCTTCACGGCCCGCAGCCGGACCATCTCGAGGATTCGACGCTTCATGGAGGATCGCGGCTTCCTCGAGGTCGAGACGCCGATGATGCAGCCGATCGCCGGCGGCGCCGCGGCACGCCCCTTCACGACCCACCACAATGCGCTCGATCTCGAACTGTTCATGCGGGTGGCGCCGGAGCTCTACCTGAAGCGCCTGCTCGTGGGCGGCATGCCGAAGGTCTTCGAGATCAACCGCAACTTCCGCAACGAGGGCGTCGACCGCAGCCACAATCCCGAGTTCACGGCGCTGGAGGCCTACGAGGCGTTCGGAGACAGCGGAACGATGATGGAGCTGACCGAGAGCCTGGTGCACCGGCTCGCGGTCGCGTCGGCCGAGGATCGTCGCGGCGAGGATCGCGTCCGCACCGGCGATGAGGACGGACCGATCCTCCCCTTCGGCGATCTCGACATCGACTATCGCCGTCCGTTCGATCGGATCACCTACGAGGAGCTGTTCGAGCGGGGGGCCGGCTTCTCCTGCCGCGAGATCGATCGGGTTCGGGCTCGCGCCCGCGAGATCGGCATCGACGAGGCGAAGCTCGACGACTGGTTCGTCGTCAACGAGGTGTTCGAGCACGACGCCGAACCGTGCATCGATCCGGCGCGGCCCACGTTCGTCGTCGACTGGCCTTCGGCGATCTCGCCGCTGACCCGCGCCCATGCCGACCGGCCGGAGATCGCGGATCGATGGGACATCTTCATCGGCGGCATGGAGGTGGGTCCGGCCTACACCGAACTGAACGATCCCGACGTCCAGCTCGAGCGGTTCGAAGCCCAGCTGCGGGACGGGGGCGACGACGAGGAGCGGACCTTCCGGAGCCTCGACCGGGACTTCATCGATGCCTTGCGGGTCGGAATGCCGCCGGCGGGCGGGCTGGGCTTGGGCATCGATCGTCTCGTGATGTTGCTGACCGATCGGGCCAGCATCCGCGACGTGATCCTGTTCCCGCTGCTTCGGCCCGCTTCCGAGGCAGGCGTGGAGTGAACCGGTCGCGTCCGCGACGCGCTGGCCCCACTCGTGCCGGACGCGGTCTGGTGTTCGCGGTGGTGGCATCCGCACTGGCGGGCTCGGCGGCCGTGTCGACGGCGGCCCGGGGTGAGCGAGGCGTTCCGGTCGGGGTGGCGTGGGCGAGCCAGGGGACGCCGCCTTCGCCCGCTGCGGCTGCACCCGCCGAGGGCAAGGCGACCCAGGTCGACTGGTATCGCCTCGCGCTCGATGGGCGATCGTGCGGACACATGCGGAGGGAGTCGACGGCACGTCCAGATGGCGGCCGGCGCACCGTCGAGGAGACCGAGATGGTCGTTGCCCGGGACGGTGTCGAGGCCCGAATCGGCGTCCGCCTCGAGACGGTGGAATCCTCGACGGGGACCTTGCTCGAGGCGTCCCGGCGATTCGAGGGGGACTGGTCCAGCGAGACCCGCTGGATCTTCGCTCGCGATCGCGTGGAGGAGATTCGGATCGAGTCCGGGGCACGCGTTCGAAGGGAGCTCGAACTCCCCCGGGATCGGGAGTTCCTCGCTCCGAGCGCTGCGCAGTCGTTCTTCGCCGCTCGTCGTGCCGCCGGCGCAGACACGGTGCGATGGACGACCGTCTCCTTCGAGCAGGGATTCGAGATCGTCGAGGTTCGAGCGACGCGACTGGGGGAGGCGGCGGTCCGCTGGGACGGGCGTGCGGTGACGGTGTCGCGCTGGCGGATGGAGTCGAGTGGGAATCCCCTGTCGATCGAGGAGTGGTGGAGTCGCGACGATCGGCTCGTGGAAAGTCGCGTGTCGACGGGCATCGGTGTGCTGGTCGCAAGGCTGGCCACCGCTGCGGATGCTGCGGCGTGGCGGGATCGGGCCCAGGGTGGACTGCCCGACGTGATCGCGGCGAGCGTGGTGCCGCTTGCGGGTCGGTTGCCGGTTCGTGGAGACATCGAGCTCGAGGTGTCGACCCGGGATCTCGAAGAGCTGCCGCGGGTGCCGGACACGGCAGGGCAGCGGTTCGAGCGGATCGCTGGCGACGCCGAGGGTGGGCGAGCGATGGGGCGTTTGATCCTGAGGCGAGGCGGCACGCCCTTCGAGTGCGAGAACGGCCCGACCCCAGGTCCCGAGCATCTCGCCGCCGGTCCGCTGATCGAGATCGACGACGACCTCGTGCGGACGCTGGCTCTGAAGGAGTCCGGCGTCGATCCGGGAGCCGCCCCCGCGGTGCGGGCCGAGGGTCTGCGTCGCTTCGTGCGCGGCTGGATCCGGCGCAAGGATCTCGCGACCGCGCTCGCGGGTGCCGCCGAGGTCGCGCGTTCAAGGAGCGGGGACTGCACCGAGCACGCCACACTGCTGGCGGCGATGCTCCGAGTCCACGACATTCCGGCCCGAATCGCCGTCGGTCTGGTCCATGCCGACCGTTTCGCGGGCCGCCGCAACGTCTTCGCCTGGCACGCATGGGTGCAGGGGTGGATCGACGGTCGTTGGGTCGATCTCGACGCGACCGCGGCAGGTGCGGAGAACGGCGTGCGAATCGCCATGGCCTTCAGCGGCCTCGCCGGTGGCGTGTTCGATCCGGTGTGGATCGAGGTGCTTCCGATGATGGGGGCGATCAAGCTCGAAGTGATTCCGACGTCCATTCCGGACGCCGCGCCATGAACACCGCACACCCCCTCCGCCTGCCTGCGAGGCCCGCCGCGGCCCACAAGGGCACCTTCGGCACCGTGCTCGTCGTCGGTGGATCGGTCGCGCCGCGGAGAATGCTCGGTGGCCCGGCGCTTTCCGCCGCGGCGGCCATGCGAGCTGGATGCGGGCTGTGCGAACTCGCCATGCCGGCGCCGCTGCTCGACGCCGCGTTGACGATCCTGCCCACGGCGACGGGGGTTCCGTTGGCGGTGGGCCCCAGGGGCGAGGTCGATTCGCAGGCATCTGCCGCCGATCTTGCGGACGCGATGGGACGCGCGACGGTCGTGGCGATCGGCCCGGGACTCGGCGCGGGGCCGGAAGTCGACGGCCTCGTGTCCACGGTCGTCGCGCAGGCCCGCAGCATGGGACGGCCCACGATCGTCGACGCCGACGCCCTGAACTCGCTCTCTCGCCATCCGCCCGCGAGGCCCTGGTCGCCGCCGCCGCCGATGATCGCGACCCCGCACCCAGGGGAGTTCCGCAGACTCGCCGCTGCGCTCGGCATCGACGCCGACCCCGTGTTGGACGGCGGTCGACCGGCCGCTGCGAGAGCCCTGGCCGAGCGACTTGGCGCGATCGTGGTCCTCAAGGGGGCGGGGACGATCGTGTGCGACGGCGCTCGCCTGACCCGCAACCCAACCGGCAACGCGGCACTCGCCACCGGCGGGAGCGGCGACATCCTGACGGGGTTGATCGCCGGCCTCGCCGCATCGTGGTTCGCTTCGGCATGCGACGA
>Ga0075475_10001995_pt1 | contig 10273 bp, 11 predicted proteins | sample DEB08_DNA_10_FD_76342 | JGI IMG/M metagenome (GOLD analysis project Ga0075475, IMG submission 76342) | Aqueous microbial communities from the Delaware River and Bay under freshwater to marine salinity gradient to study organic matter... | ecosystem: Environmental > Aquatic > Marine > Coastal ... | reverse complement strand
GACGTCAACTGGTTCTTCACCTACTGCTTATCATTTCACTCGAGGTAAAAAATAACCCCTCTGCCGCCATAAAATTTCTGGAACAGGCTCAATATGACGGCTATCGATTTTCGGGAGAAAGCCAGCGGATAGAAACCTGGCTCCGAACTCTCGAGCTAGTGACTGATCGAGATCAATCGACTCTCCCTCCGACGGATTCCATGGCAGCGCTAGATGAATACATGAATCACCAGTGGCCTGAAATCGCGGAGGACCTGGATGCTGATGCAAAACTGATCTACTGGTTACTCATCAGGCATGAACTGAACCGCTACCTGCAGGCCAGCGTTAAAGAAAATCTTCCTGTCATTCTGTATTGGCTCGCCAGGAGCGACCGGGAAACCAATTACCGTCTGTACGATTTCGTTTCGCGGCAATACCTTGAGCACTGTGTTCGCGATTTCAGCCGTCATCCCTACGCGAAGCGCTGCTATGAGGAGTACGACCTGCTAATGCACACATTTTTCATGACAAGCAGTGGCAGAAAGATCCCGGCTCGCATACGCGCCGAGATGGATGAGTTGAAACTGCTGCTGGATTGATCCAACGACACTTCAAACTACTTCAGGAAATTCCGTACCGCCTTTACAAACTCGTCGAGCTGATCGTGATGTACCCAGTGACCGGCATCGGCAAATGTCTCGACCATCAGCGGGCAGCTGAAATGCTGGGTCCGGCCGTCGGCGACAGGGTCTGAGGCCCAGGACTCGAGACCACGCACAAGCATGGTGGGACACTCGATCTGGCCATAGAGTTTCCAGACTTCTTCCATGGGCAGACCTGTGGGCGGGAAGGCACGTACATAGTTGTCGAATTTCCAGCTATAGGTACCATCTTCGTTCTGGTTGCTGCCATGAATCGTGAGGTGTCGCGCCTGGCTTTCTGACAGGTGCGGATTCTCTGACTGCATCCTCTCGTACGCGTCCTCAAGACTGTCGTAGCGGCGAACCTGCCGTGCAGATAGACCTCGCAAATCTTTCATCCAGTCATGCAGGCGTTCATCCAGGGGTTTGTTGAGACGCTCCTCCAACATCGCGGGCGGTGGTCCCATGCCTTCAATGGCAACGAGTTTGCTCACGTTCTGCGGGTGTAACGCTGTGTACAGCAGGGAGATTGAACCACCCAGGGAGTGACCAATGACAACACAGGGGGCCATGTCCTTCTGATTCAGCAACTGGGCAATGTCGTAGACATAATCAATCTGATTGTATGAGCTGCCGATAACCCACTGACTGTCACCATGACCCCGCAGATCCGGGGCAATGATGTGGTATTCATCCTTGAAGTGCTCGGCAACCCAGTCCCAGTTACGACAGTGATCGCGACCGCCATGAATCAGTATCATCGGTGGACCATCCGGATTGCCCCAGTCGACATAGTGCAACCGCAGGCGCTGGGAGAAGTAGCTGTGTGATGTTGGTCCCGCCAAGAGAAAGGTTCCCGTTCAATGGAGTGTATAGCCGAACCGGGATTATAAGGGGAAACGGCAGCCGCGTGTTTCAGGCACTGTTATCAGGGTCTTTGTCTCTCACCCGGGAGATCTTCTGCTTCGTCATTTCTGTCACCTTTGACAGGGCACCGCCCACGGTATCGGCAGTGCGCCGTCCTGCTTCCGATGCAGCCTCAAGCGTATCTGCAACAACTGCACCCAGCTGCAGTCGATTCACTTCACCGAATATGGCCTCAACTTTTTCTATGGCCAGTTCTTCGCGCTCATCGACTACACCATCCGCGGCACTGAGTTCATTGAGAAAAGTGATGAGCTCCTTCGACATCGTGGCGTAGTTACAATCGGGGTTCTGCTTTTTAAATGCCGCCAGCTTCTCAGCGACCTGCTTAATAGTGTAATCACCGGCGGCAGCCTCGATTTCCTTGATACCAGCTTCAACGAAAGCTTCGTCATAACCCCAGTCTTCAATGAAATAGCGTCGAATCCGCTCACGCTCGCGTTCATCGAAGTCACCGTCGACAAGGGCCACCTTGACCCCCAGCATCGCCATGAGATCGAACAGGCCGACAGCGAGAACGTCCATCGGCGTGTTGATGTAGTCAGGAATCGTCCTCACCTTGGAAGATGTACCGCGGATGAAATGTTTACCGATGACCAGGCTGAGCCCGGCACCAACGACCCCGGCCGCCAGCGCCCAGCCCAGCGGCGTCGCCGCAGTGCCGACACCAATCGCCCCAAGGAAGCCTGAGGGCGCAAAAAACGTCGATGCAACCAGCGATGATTTCGCAGCACCGAAGCCGACCAGCGCGCCGTTGCCTGCATCAACGGCATCCAGCAGGTACTTCTTGAGACGCAGCGATTCAAATGCGTCCTCACCGATATCCAGTTTGTACTTGAAATGCAGGGGGTCTCGAACAACGGCGGAGACGCCATCGAACTCCGATTGATTGGCTTCGTTCATACTGAGAAAGATAGCTCCCAAAACTTAATGATGGGGGACAGACCACGCATTTCAAGGCTGCTGGTGGAAGCCCGGGAAAGCAGGCATGATTCTCGAGCAATATCAGACAGCTGTGAAGAACAGACTGCCGATCAACCAAGGAGGAAACGATGACAGGTCTCCTACAGGACAAAGTCGCTATCGTCGTGGGTGGAGGTCAGACGCCAGGTGAGACGATTGGTAACGGTCGCGCAACAGCCATTCAGTTCGCCCGCGAGGGCGCCCGTGTTGCCGTCGCAGATCGCAATCTCGCATCAGCAGAAGAGACGGTAAAGATGATCAGCGATGAAGGGCATGAAGCCATGGCCTGCGAACTGGACGTGAGAAACGAAGACGACATCGCAGCGATGGTCCAGCAGGTGCTGGACCGCTGGCAAAAAAATCGATGTTCTCCATAACAATGTCGGCGTCAGCCTTGCCGGTCACGATGCCCGCATTGAGGACATGCAACCTGAATCCTTTAACCTGCTGGTCGAGATCAACCTCAGGGCCATGGTGCTAACGTCCAAGCACGTGCTGCCAGCGATGCGCGAGGCCGGCAGCGGCGTCATCATCAACATCTCGTCAATGGCAGCCATCAAACCCTACCCGCTGGTCGGATACAAAACGACCAAGGCCGCTGTTATCGCCCTGACGGAGCAACTGGCAGCTAACAACGCACGCTATGGCATCAGGGCAAATGTGATTCTGCCAGGGCTGATGAATACACCCATGGCCATCGAACCCCGAGTTGGTGGTCGCAAGACGCGGGACGAGATCGTTGCAGAACGTGACAGGCAGGTGCCGCTCGGCAGGAAAATGGGCAGCGCCTGGGACGTGGCGCACGCGGCCGCTTTCCTAGCATCTGACAGGGCGGGCTATATCACCGGTGTCACTCTGCCTGTCGATGGCGGCCTGTCAGTATCGTAACTGAAACTATCTGGAGCCAAGATGAGTAAACCTGTTGCTGTTATTGTTGGCGCCACTTCCAAGTGGCAGTCCGATGGTAGAAACACGCACCTCGTGCACGGGGGAGACATTTCGGATGAAGATCTGCCGCTCTCTGCGCGCTGGGGCGTGGGTGGCGCCATTGCCCTCAAGTTCGCTGCCGAGGGATACCATGTCGTCCTCACCACCCGGACCAGGAGCAACGCCGCCGCGCTTGAAGCAGCGATCCAGGGTCTTGGCCATGACAGCATGACCGTCGAACTTGACCTGACGTCAGCAGATTCCATCGCCAATGCGTTCGATGAAATCAGGCGCTGCGTCGGCGACCCGGAGGTGGTTGTGCTGAATGCCGGCTATCTCGAAGGCCGGGATCTGCCGCCTGAAATGGAGCTGCTGGAGAACATGCCGCTCGAGATCTTCGAAACCGCGCAGCACATCTCCAGCCGCGGTCCATTCCTGCTGGCGAAGGCTTGCCTGCCAGCCATGCGTGAAAACGGCAAGGGATCTTTCCTGATCACCAACAACGCCGCATCACTGCGAGGCCGCAAACGCGAGACCGGGCAGTCGCTCTATTATCCCCGGGTCATGATGCGAACTCTGGCCCAGGTACTGACAGAAGAGTATTCAAAGTTTGGCGTACACGTCGCCAATGTCATTGTCGATGGCCTGATAGATTCACCGGGTACCCGCGCGCTGCCAGTCGCGCAAAAACACCCGGAAATCATTATCAACCCGGCTGCGATCGCAGACGCGTTTTACTTCCTGCACACGCAGGACAAGTCCTGCTGGACCCATGAACTGCAGCTGACACCTTATTCGACAAAAGTGAGCGTCTAAAGGCTCATCGTCCGGGCCCGACAGGTGCTAAACTGATGGCTTCTGGATCAAGAGTCCGCACATGCTGAAATTTCCTGAAGCGCCTGACGACCTGGCCAAGATTTATCTTGAGGATGCCGATCGACCGCTGCCCGAAGTTTTAAATCCCCGCACCCGCTATCGATTCCTGTCGACGGTGGCGAAAGGCGGCAAGTGCCTGATCCAGTCCTGCCTCGACATGCACCTGGGGCGGATTGTCGCTCACAAGCAGTTGCGCACCGAGTTTCAGGACGACCCGATTGAACAGCGCAGGCTCCTGCGCGAGGCGAGAGTGTCCGGCTTCCTGCAGCACCCGAACTCGATCCCAGTCTATGAAGTTGGCCGGGATCAGAGAGGTCACTATTACTTCACCATGAAGCTGGTGCATGGCTATACCCTGCGCGAGATTCTCGACTACCGCGAACGCTACGATCTGACGCAGTTGATTGAGGTGATGGAACAGGTTGCGCATGCCCTCGACAACGCACACTCACACGGCGTCGCCCACCGCGACATCAAACCAGAGAACATTCTCGTTGGCCCCTATGGCGAGGTGCTGGTGCTCGACTGGGGTATCGCCAAGGTCTGGCGACGCGACGGCACCACGGTCGAAGAGCCCGACAGCGAGCTCACGATTCCCACTGCCGATAAATCCATGACGGGATACCAGAAACTGCAGGGAACACTCTGTTATATGTCGCCTGAGCAGATCGACCGTGACCCGGATATCTCATTCAGTACCGATGTTTACAGCATGGGCGTGCTGCTCTACGAGATTCTTGCCGGTGAGGTCCCGTTTGATGGCGAGCATGCCTATGAAGTGATCGAAGCGGTGCAGGGCACGAGGCCAACGAAACCCTCAATGCTGTCGAAGTATCCCGTCCCTCGCACCCTGGAAGCGCTCACCATGGCATGCCTCGAGAAGTCACCCGACAGGCGACCCGACATTGTCACATTCACTCGCACACTGCAGGAAGACTGGGCGAACGAGTTAACCCGTCCACCCCGCAAGTAGTTTCTGTCGGACCTGACCTGCATAACCTGAACGTCAGACAATAAAAAGCCCGGGATGGTTTCCCATCCCGGGCTTCACACTCATGGTGCGAACGTCTTTTAGGCGAGCGCTTCTTTCGTGATACGAACGATCACAGCCGCGACCTTGTAGGGATCAGCGTTAGAAGCCGGACGACGATCTTCCAGTCGACCTTTCCAGCCATCTTCAACCGTACCAATCGGGATACGGATAGACGCACCACGGTCAGAAACACCGTAGCTGTACTGGTCGATAGACTGGGTTTCGTGCTTGCCTGTCAGACGCTGTTCGTTATGGGCACCGTAAACGTGAATACACTCAGCAATGTTCTTGCCGAACTCATCACAGATCTTGGTGAACACACCTTCTTCACCCGCGTCGCGCATGGCGCTGTTAGAGAAGTTTGCGTGCATGCCTGAACCGTTCCAGTCGGTGTCACCGAGAGGCTTCGGATGCCAGTCAACCGCGAGGTCATACTTCTCTGCAGTGCGCTCCAGCAGGTAACGCGCCAGCCAGATCTGGTCACCCGCAGCCGCTGCGCTCTTCGCGAAAATCTGGAATTCCCACTGACCCGCGGCAACCTCTGCGTTGATACCTTCAACGTTGAGGCCAGCTTCAAGGCAGAGGTCCAGGTGTTCTTCAATCAGATCACGGCAGTAAGCGTTACGCGCACCGACCGAGCAGTAGTAAGGGCCCTGGGGCGGGGGATAACCACCGGCGGGGAAACCGGGCGGCAGGTTTGTTTCAGGATCCCAGAGGAAGTATTCCTGCTCAAAGCCAAACCAGAAGTCATCGTCGTCATCCTGGATCGTTGCACGACCGTTGGATTCGTGCGGCGTACCATCGGCATTCAATACCTCGGTCATGACGAGGTAGGCATTGACGCGGGCCGGGTCGGGGATGATAGCAACCGGCTTCAGCAGACAGTCAGAAGCGTTACCTTCTGCCTGCAGCGTCGAGCTGCCATCAAAACTCCACATCGGGCACTCTTCCAGCGTGCCGCCGAAATCAGAGCGGATCATGGTTTTGCTTCGCAGGCTCTGGGTTGGTTTGTAACCGTCGAGCCAAATGTATTCCAACTTGCTTTTCATATAATTACAGTCTCCGAACAAGAATCACGTTTACGGCTGTGGTCTGTATTCCACGTCGGCCGAAGCTACCTCAACGGCATACAACGGCGCACCAAAAATGCACAAATTTTAATTATCGGTCCGATTTCGCACTGTTTTGGTGCTATCGCTTCCGATGTCGTTTGCCGTAACTGACCATATATCAAGGACTTAGCCTGTATTTGGTCGGATTTCGGCCTAGCGCCCCCAATACGATGCAAACACCATGCCTGTTTCCAAACTGGTGCAGGGACGGGTAATTGTGCCGATCTGTTAACATCGCCGCATGAAAAATAACAGTGATGTAAAAGTCATCGGTTTCGATGCCGACGACACGCTCTGGCACAACGAAGCTTTCTTCCTTGAAGCCCAGGAACGCTTCTGGGTCCTGATGGAGGATTTCCTGCCCCAGCATACGACCGCAAAAGAACTGATGAAGACCGAGATCCAGAACATTGATCTCTACGGCTACGGCATCAAGGCCTTCATCCTCTCCATGGTCGAAACCGCAATCAGGATCTCTGAAGGTACCATCACCACCAAAGTCATAGAGCAGATCATCGGCTACGGCAAAGACATGCTGGCCAAACCGGTTGAGCTGATTGATGACGTCGAAGACGTGCTGTCTGCACTCAAAGGCAGGTACCGTCTCGTCGTCGTGACCAAGGGTGACCTGCTGGATCAGCAACGCAAACTTGAGAAGTCCGGCATCGAGAATTTCTTCCACCACATCGAAATCGTCTCAGAGAAAAACGAAGCCGGTTATCGCAAGCTGATCCAGCACCTCGATGTTCAGCCCGGGGAATTCGCCATGATCGGCAACTCACTAAAGTCCGATGTCCTGCCTGTGCTCGGGATTGGCGGCTACGGCATACACGTGCCCTACCACACGACCTGGGAGCATGAGCATGTGGATATCCAGATCACAGATCCGAATTTCGTCGAACTGGAAAGGATCAGGGACCTGCTGCCGTACTTCCCCGGGGGCAAGCAGGACTAGCACTGACCCCGTGCAATCAGACTGCCGGATTCTCGCTGCCGTCAGTAGGGCAGAACTTGGGTTCCAGGTCCAGCACCATCAGCAGTCTGCCGAAGCCGATAAACTGACCAATCATCATGCCCAGCTCAACAATCTGTGCGTCATCGAAATGTTCATGTAGCCGGTCAAAGAAGGCATCATCCATGTTGTGATGATCAAGCGCCATGCGGTCGGCATATTCCAGCGCGACTTTCTCCCGTTCTGTAAACGTGTTCTCTGCTGCATCCAGCTGTGCGATTTTCTCTTCGCTGAGGTCGTGTTCTGCACCCTGCAGAAGCCTGGCGTTGAGTCAGGTGAAGCAGTCGTTATGGCGGGCAATCTTCAGACGGACGAGTTCGATCAACTCTGCCTCAACGGTCTTGCCCTCACGGGCCGGGCCATAGAACTGGAAGTAGGTATCGAACATGTCCTGCCGGTGGGCAAAGCCGCGCAGGTTGGAAGTGTCAGTCCCTGCAGCGTCCAGTTTCTCAACCAGCGCTCGGACAGGTTCCGTCAATTCCTCATTTTCGAGTAATCGGACACGGGCCATGGTGTTACTCCGGTAGGGCAGTGTTCTGCATTGTAACTACGCCAGCACCATCGCGGCCAGTCCTGCCTCGACACAGGCCAAGTCTCACGCCTGGATCTGAAACCCAGCCAGCCAGTCCGCATCATCACCCCGATAGGGTTCGAGCGTCTCGAGCACCCTGATCCCTTCTTCGAGCAGGGTACCTGCCTGCCCCCGGGCTTCAAAATTGAGCCTGATCAGGTCTTCTGTCTTCGAGCGCCGGATAGAGAATCGCCAGTCACCCGGCATGGAAAAAGCAAGTCCATCCATCTCGTCGACATCCAGGGCTTTGCCTGCGAATGCTTCGCCCAGCGCGGCAAAGCCAGCATCAACATCGGCCAGACTGATACTGATCTCTGGTGTGCAGCAGACGAGACGTTTTCGCTCAGCGATCATCTCCTGCAGCGTGCGTCCGCTGCCGCTCAGCATGGTCATGACGGTGAGCCAGGCAAACATACCGGAATCACAGCCAAAAAAGTCACCGAAATAGTGGTGCGACGAAAGCTCACCACCATAAACAGCGCCGGATTTCTGCATCTTCTCTTTCATGAAGGCGTGCCCCGTCGCCGCCGCGACAGGGTTGCCGCCAAGGCGCGCAATGATCTCCAGCGTGTTCCAGCACAACTTGGTATCGAAGACGATGGAACTGCCCGGATGCAGCGACAGAAAATACTCAGTCATCAGCCCGACCATGTAGTAGGTCGGCACAAGATCCCCGTCATTATCAAAGAATACACAACGGTCACAGTCGCCGTCCCAGGCAACGCCAAGCGCGAAGCCGCCGCCGGCCATATAGCCTTTCATCTCAGCCGCAAGCCGCGGACTGGCCGGGTCCGCCCCTTCGGCAGGTATGGGCCCGGGGTCCTGGCGATACCAGGTGGCATTCAGGCCAAACTCACGCGCGATCCGATCTGCCATGGTCGCAGCCGTACCGTTCAGGCCGTTCAATGCAATGGCGCCGGATCGGATGACATCAGTGCTGAAGTGCTGGCCCAGAAACTCAAGAAACCGGACATGGTAATCGGCCTGCAGAACGGTACCCGCTGCAGCCGGATGGTGGTAGCCCCTGCGCATCAGGCGGCGTATTTCGTCCAGCCCATGGTCAGTTGTGATGGCCCTGCCACCACGCAACACACACTTCAGACCGTTGTAACGGGCCGGGTTATGACTGGCGGTGACAATGATAGCTGCCGCAACGTCAGCGGTCGCGGCGGCGAAGTAACCCAGCTCTGTCGGGCAGAGACCGATATCAATAACGTCTATACCAATCGCCGCCAGCGTCGCGTTCAGGGCCTGCTGCAGGGGTTCGCTGGATTCACGCATGTCGCGGCCTGTCACCACCTTGCCCTTCAGATCAAAGTGACCTGCAAACGCATGGGCGAACCGTTCAACGAAGATTTCATCAATGTCAGTTGGGTAGATGCCCCGGATATCGCCAAGACGGAAAGCGGCCAATTCTTTGTCGGGTTGGGTCATCAGATTTTCAGAGCCAGCAAAACTGCGGCAACGCCAGGGGAATGCTTTGCTGCCGTTATACGCGCGATGACTTCAGCCTACCCCATATCTGCGCTGGCTGAACAGCCAAAAAAAAACGCCGGCAGGTGCCGGCGTTTTCATTCCAGGATGTACTTCGCTGCCTAGGCAGACGGTACATAGTCATATCGCAGTTCGACCGTCACTTCGACACCAGACTGCTGGGCGGTGAAATTCACATCGAAGGTCACACGCTCGCTGGAGTTGTTGATGATGGTAATACTGAGGTTAGTGATGTTACTCAGCCCTGCAACCGTTTCTTCGATGACCTGCGAGACGGCAGTCGTATCACTTGGTGACGGCGCTGGAATCCCGTTGATCCTCGCTTCGAAGCTGGCACCAACACCAAAGGTGATGATCTGGCCGGTAATGGTCAGGTCATAGTTGCCGGCGGGGATGTCCACGTCGACCCCGGAGCCCGAACCTGAGTCGGCACCACTGTCACCCGAGGCATCATCACTGCCTGAATCCGCATCATCAGAACCACCACCGGTCACATTCGCCCTGACGTCGATTGACTCATTGCGATTGCGATACTGGATCTGGATCAGCTCACCGGATGTCGGCGAGAAGTACAGCATGATCGCGGGGCCATCATCATCAGCACCGAAGTTCAGTTGAACCCTCGGCTCATCTTCGATGAAGAGACGATCAAAGACTGCAGGGTTATCCGACACTGAGAACACAAGACCCGTATCAAAGTCGATGTTGCCATCGCTGTCGATAATGATCGTGCCACGA
>Ga0075475_10001986_pt1 | contig 10302 bp, 13 predicted proteins | sample DEB08_DNA_10_FD_76342 | JGI IMG/M metagenome (GOLD analysis project Ga0075475, IMG submission 76342) | Aqueous microbial communities from the Delaware River and Bay under freshwater to marine salinity gradient to study organic matter... | ecosystem: Environmental > Aquatic > Marine > Coastal ... | reverse complement strand
GAAAAACCTTTTGAAGTTTACCTTCTCTTCCGTGCGGAACCTTATAAAGGCCCACACATCCCCGGCATTTATATCTATTTTATCACATTCCGGGTCAGCAAAAAACGCGCATTCCAATGGCCTCACCCATTTTCCTATGTCGTATTTGCCGGGAACCAGAAATGTTTTTTTGGTAAAATCATTGCGGATTGTATGTGCCGATGTAATCTCAATATCGCACGGCGCGTCCGTTACAAACACACTATTGAAGTTCAGAGAGTACAGTCTTTTAGATTTATCCCTAATTCTAACAAGTTCTTGAAAAACTTGTGGTGTATACAGCTCAGAACACAAATCTCCATCGCTAAATACCTCAATTTTATAGCTTAGTGGAAATTTTATGGCAAAGAGGTTCTTGTGGTAGTCTGCCATTGCTGGACATTTGTTGACATTGTCCTCTGTTATAGACTTGGGAAAGTGCCGCAGAGCTAATTCAGGCTCCTCAACCTTCATTGGAGAGACAACTCTGCTTGGCATAGGTGACCAATAAACATCCATTAGAACACAATCCCCTCAGTTTTCACTTTTCTAAGGATTTGAAAGCCCTCAAGCCCGTGATCAGCACACAATGGCACCCCATAAAGGTAAATATGTGCCAAAAAGTCGCACTTAGCGCATAAATCCCGATCCTGTGAAGTCTTCGAGGTCTGTTTGGAGGCTATCTTTTTCCTTGCCTCCTCCATTTGAATGATATTCCCTGACATTTTCAATCTCCCTAGATAAAACTGCAAATAATCCCTCTGATGCCAAAAGTCGAAGTACATCAGAGTCAACTTCAAAAGTTATGACCGCGCCGCCGTCATCAACTTCTTCTATTTCAACTACATCAATTTTCATAATTTTGTCCCCTAGTACATAAGTACTATATAGTACTTAGTAGTATTATTATATTATATATATATATCTAGTTAAAGTACTTAATGTACTATATACTACATGCGAGGTGTAACGTCTCCCGACACCTCCGGTGGGGTTGAGCTTCCTCCCTAGCTCCCCCACCGTCATTATCTTCCGGGGGAGATTGACATGGGAGCGTCAATTGTCTGACAATATAATCCAGTTTCCTCGCGGCATAGGACTTGATGAAGAAGCCGAACTCGACCCCAAGGAAATGCTTGGTGTGTTGCAGGAGGAAGTAACCATGACAGAGGCCATCGTTGTGGGTTGGACTGAAGAAGGCAACCTATTCATGGCTACGTCACATGGCAAAGCGCCAGACATGGTGTTTTTGTTGGAGCTTGCAAAATCCGTTCTAATGAACAGGTGTGTAAGTGATGCTTAATGTTTCATGCTATGATTTTGGTTTGTTTGGCCGCAAATATGTCCAACTGCTTGGTAGCGGAAGACGAGATGGGGCCATACAAAACCGAAGCAGAGTGTATGCAAAGAATTGGCGAAATGTCGATTATGGTGATGGATGATGGGTTTGTGCCAGTCAAATATCACTGTCAAAAGATAGCGGGAGAGCTTACGAGCTATGAGCCAATTAGCAGTCATACAGGAAAAATTATCAAAGTTACCTCCTGAACAAAAACAGGAAATACTTGACCTTCTGGATGAGCTTGAAGAAGCGAAAGCCAAGGAAAACTCTCGCACCAGTTTTCTCACATTTGTAAAACGTATGTGGCCATCATTTATTGCAGGGCGCCATCACGCAATTATGGCTGATGCGTTTGAAAGGGTTGCAAAAGGCGACTTAAAGCGACTTATCATCAACATGCCGCCTCGACACACCAAGTCTGAGTTTGCGTCATATTTGTTTCCTGCATGGTTTCTTGGTAGATACCCAGAGAAAAAAATCATCCAAACAGCGCACACAGCGGAACTAGCTGTTGGATTTGGCCGTAAAGTTAGAAACTTAATAAATCAAGATGACTTCCAAGAGGTGTTTCCGGGCATAAACCTATCCTCAGACTCAAAGGCCGCTGGACGTTGGAACACAAACAAGCGAGGTGATTATTTTGCTATTGGTGTTGGTGGTGCAGTTACTGGTAAGGGCGCTGATGTCCTCATTATCGATGACCCGCATTCGGAGCAGGAAGCGGCACTGGGGGCTTACAACCCAGAAGTCTATGACAAAGTCTATGAATGGTATACATCAGGCCCGCGACAGCGTTTGCAACCGGGTGGCGCGATCATTGTAGTTATGACGCGGTGGTCTGTTAGGGATTTAACGGGCCAGATAATGAAATCAGCAACGCAACGTGAGGGCGCGGATGAGTGGGAGGTTATTGAGTTTCCTGCAATTATGCCTTCAGGTGACCCGTTATGGCCTGAGTTCTGGCCGCTGGATCAGCTTGAGGCACTAAAAGCAGAACTTCCAATATCCAAATGGTCTGCACAGTATCAGCAAGACCCAACATCTGAAGAAGGCGCCCTAATCAAGCGAGAATGGTGGCGTGAATGGGAAAGAGACAGTCCGCCACCGTGCGAAGCAATAATTCAAAGTTGGGATACTGCGTTTCTTAAAACGCAGCGAGCGGACTACTCTGCCTGTACAACATGGGGAATATTTCATCACCCAAATGAAGATGGCGTTACAGTTCCAAATCTTATCCTTCTTGATGCCTACAAAGAAAAACTAGAATTTCCAGAACTTAAACGCGCGGCGTATGAAAAATACTGGGAATACGAACCTGATCAAATGATTGTGGAAGCAAAAGCTGCTGGTTCCCCACTTATTTTCGAATTAAGGGCTATGGGCATACCAGTAACGGAGTTTACACCGTCTCGCGGACAGGATAAGATAGCAAGAGCAAACGCTGTAAGTGATTTGTTTGCATCTGGTGTTATTTGGGCGCCGCCAACCCGGTGGGCCGAAGAGGTTATTGAGGAATGCGCCGCGTTCCCTGCGGGAGAGCATGATGACTTGGTTGACTCGACAACTCAAGCTCTATTGAGATTTCGTCAGGGTGGATGGATTAGAAGTTCAATGGATGAATGGGATGACGAGCCAAAATACAGAAGACCAGTGGAGTATTACTAGAACCTATCGGTATGTGCCACATGAGTCAGTAGAAGAATACAAACAGAACGGATGGACTGTTGCGAGCTATATGTACGGCTCCCATCATGCTCAGTATTCTGTTATTATGGAAAAACCAAATAACCAATAGGATTTTAGTATGGCCGTGGAAAAACAAATGCTCCCCTCTGATTTTGATATAGAGGGTACTGAAGAGGTGCAAGTTGAAGTTGTCAATCCTGATGCGGTAGGCATTTCAGTTGACGGCGAAGCAATGGTCATTGATTTTACTGGAGAAATGGCGGAAGACATTATTGGCCCAGAACATGATGCCAATTTAGCTGAATATATCGAAGATGTAGAGCTTCAGGCAATTGCATCAGAACTTGTTGATGACTTTGTTGCAGACCGCCAGTCGAGAAAAGAATGGGCGCGGTCATACGTTAAAGGTTTAGACCTTCTAGGCATGAAAATTGAAGAGCGTACACAGCCGTGGGCTGGTGCGGCTGGTGTGTTTCATCCCGTTCTAACAGAAGCTGTTGTGCGTTTCCAAGCTCAAGCTATGGGCGAAATGTTTCCAGCATCTGGGCCTGTACGCACAAAAATTGTTGGAAAACGCGATGCTGAAAAAATGGAGCAGGCGCAACGCGTTGAAAACGAAATGAATTATCTTTTGACAGAGGAAATGACGGAATATCGTGATGAAACAGAGCAAATGCTATTCCGCCTTCCATTGGCTGGGTCAGCTTTCAAAAAAGTTTATTACGACCCAATCAATGAGCGTCCTGCTGCGATGTTTGTTCCTGCTGAAGATTTTGTTGTTTCTTACGGTGCTGCTGATCTAGCAACCGCGCCGCGCTACACCCATGTGATGAAGAAGACACAAAATGAAATTATTGAACTTCAGGTCAATGGCTTTTACGTTGATGTTGACCTACCTGACCCAGAACCAGATTACTCAGATATCCAAGAAAAATATGATGAGATTGATGGTGAAACCGCCGTTCTTGAAGAGGACGACCGCCACACAATCCTTGAAATTCACGCTGACCTAAACCTTCCGGAGCCATTTGACGACCCTGATGGACTGGCGCGGCCATATGTTGTTACTATTGATAAGTCCAGTTTGACAATTTTGTCTATTCGGAGGAACTGGTATGAAGACGATTCTAAAAAACGTAAAAGACAACACTTTGTTCACTATAGATACTTACCGGGACTTGGGTTCTATGGAACGGGTCTTATACATCTTATTGGTGGTCTTGCTAAAAGTGCCACAAGTATTCTTCGCCAACTTATTGATGCTGGCACACTCAGCAATCTCCCCGCTGGTCTTAAAGCTCGCGGACTTCGTATTAAGGGTGACGATTCGCCTCTCATGCCGGGTGAGTTCCGCGATGTGGACGTACCGGGGGGTGCAATTCGGGATTCGATTGCATTCCTTCCTTACAAGGAGCCATCATCAGTATTATACCAATTGCTCGGAAATATTGTGGAAGAGGGGAGACGGATTGGCTCCGTTGCTGATGTACAAGTTGGAAACCTCAACCCGCAAGCTCCGGTCGGAACTACGCTCGCGTTAATGGAGCGCTCAATGAAGGTGATGTCTGGTGTACAGGCCCGCCTTCACGCCGCGCTTAAAAAAGAGTTACGCATTCTCGGCACGGTTATCCGTGATTACATGGGGCCAAACTATTCATATGACATGGATGGGGATTTTAGCCGCCAAAAAGATTTTGACGACCGCGTTGATATTATTCCGGTTTCTGATCCTAACGCCGCAACCATGGCCCAGCGCGTGGTGCAATATCAGGCCGCTATGCAGTTAGCGCAACAGGCACCAAATCTTTATGATATGGGTAAGTTGCACCGTCAAATGCTTGAAGTTCTTGGGATTAAAGATGCGGATGAAATCATTAAGCTGCCTGATGACATCAAGCCAGCAGATCCGGTCACAGAAAACATGGCTATCTTAAAGCAAGAGCCTGTAAAGGCATTTAAGTATCAAGACCATGAGGCGCATATTCAAGTTCATCTTGCCGCCGCGCAAGACCCTAAGTTGCAGGAAATTATTGGGCAGTCACCATTTGCCGGGGCAATCCAAGCCGCTATGGCCGCTCACGTTACTGAGCATGTGGCATTCCAGTATCGCAAAGAAATTGAGAAGAACCTTGGAATTGGCATGCCTGATGAAGACAAGCCTTTGCCGGAGGATGTTGAGATTGAATTATCTCGACTTGCCGCAGAAGCCGCTTCTAAACTTCTACGCAAAGATCAGGCTGAAATTGCACAACAGCAGGCAATGAAGCAGCAACAAGACCCACTTACCCAGATTCAACAGCGCGAACTCGCTCTTAAAGAAGCTGAGTTTGAGCATAAAAAACAATTGGACATTGCAAAACTGCAATCTGATATGCAGTCAAAAATGGCCAATCAAGAACTTCAAAGAGAGCGTTTGCAATCTGAAGAAGAGCGTGAAGGCGCCCGCCTTGGCGTTAAGGTAGCAACTGAGATCGACAAAGCCAGCCGTGAGGATATAAAGGCTGGAATTGAGTTGGGTCAAGAACTGGCACGGGAGATGACCAATGATGGAAGTAATCAAAGAAAAAATTAGAGGTTACATGAATGATATCGCTGACCATATGGCAGGTGGCGGATGCTCAAACCATGAAGAGTATATTCGACTTGTCGGAAAAGTTGAGGCGTTGGCCCTTATTGAACGAGAAATCCTTGATTTGGAAAAAAGGCTCGAAAACGACTAGGACTTCCGCAAAGGAAATTGGTGAGTTATATTGTGAATGTGGAGACTTTCAAGGCGTTAGCCTTGCAAGGTACTGTGAACCTGAATCACTGCAAAAGGAACAGAAATGTATTCTGCTGAAAAAACGGTTGATGAATCAATCGCCCGCAAAATACCAGAACCTACTGGTTACAAACTCTTAATTAAACCGCTTGAGGTTAAAGAAAAGACTGATTCCGGCATTTACATGCCAGATGCACTGAAGAACGCTGAACAAACAGCTTCAGTCATTGGTTTTGTAGTGAAGGCTGGGCCAGACGCATATAGGGATACTGAAAAGTTTCCTAATGGCCCATACTGTAAGGAAGGTGACTTCGTGATTTTTCGTTCTTATTCCGGCACACGGTTTAAGATTGATAAACAGGAGTTTCGTCTTATCAATGATGACACCGTTGAGGCTGTTGTCGATGACCCAAGGGGATACACAAGAGCATGAATAATACAGCCGAAAAGTTGGAAGAAGATTTCACTGAAGTGGAATTGGACAACAATTCAGAACTGGAAGTTGACATCGTTGATGACACTCCGGAGGAAGACAAGGGCAAGCCTCGCCGCGCGGAAGATGCTGAACCGCAAATTCCAGAAGATGATGAGATTGCAAACTATAGCGATAATGTGCAAAAGCGCATTAAGCAATTAAAGTTTGAATATCACGAAGAGCGGCGCCGCAAGGAAGAGGCCGCGCGGATGCAAGAAGAGGCTGTTGAATACGCCAGAAAAGTTTATGAGGAGAACCAGAAACTTCGCAAAACCTTAGAGGAGGGTGAGGGTGTTCTGGTACAGCAGGCTAAAAGCCGTGTTGAAGCTGAGCTTGATAGAGCTAAAGCATCTTATAAAGAAGCCTATGAAATGGGTGATCCAGATAAGTTGCTTGAAGCACAAGAAAGGCTAACAGCGCTCCAAAATGAAAAGTTTAGAGTTGAGTCTTATAAACCAAAGCCGCAAAAAGAGCAGGCCGCGCCAGTTCAATTTACGGCAAAACCAAAGGTTGCAGAGCCTGATGCCCGTACAAAGCAATGGGCCGCTCAAAATGATTGGTTTGGTAATGACTCTGAAATGACAGGTTACGCCTTTGGGGTACATGAATCTCTGGTAAAGCAGGGCATTAACCCGCAAACACAGGCAGATGAGTATTATAACCGCATTGATGCTTCTATGCGTCAACGGTTCCCAGACAAGTTTGGTGAACAGATAATTGAGGATGCACCTGTTCGTCAAGCTGGTTCCGTGGTTGCCCCCGCTAGTCGGAGTGCAAAAAAACCACGCAGAGTGCAATTGACCTCAACACAAGTCGCTCTCGCCAAGCGCCTTGGCCTTACGGCAGAACAATATGCGGCGCAACTCTTGAAGGAGGCATCAAATGTCTGATAGAACCCCACGCTCTAATGAGACCCGTGAAGTAACGACTCGTAAAAAAAGCTGGCAAAGACCCGGCATGCTACCTACCCCCGAACCACGCGAAGGTGTTGAATATCGCTGGGTTCGCACATCTACTCTGGGTAACGCAGATAACACCAATGTCTCGTCTAAGTTTCGTGAGGGTTGGACGCCAGTCAAGGCAGAAGATCATCCTGAATTGCAAGTGTTGCCTGATATCGATTCTCGATTTCAAGGTAATGTTGAGGTTGGAGGCTTGCTACTCTGCGAGAACTCAACCGAATATGTAGAATCTCGCCGTGAAGCTCACGATGAGATGAACGCACAGCAGATAGACTCAGTAGATAACAATTATCTACGTCAATCTGATCCTCGTATGCCTGTTCTAAAACCAGAACGGTCTACGAAAACCTCGTTTGGTAAGTGACCTTAAAACTGGCGCTTACCGTTGTTTAATGGCTTGATATGAAGGAGAGATGATTATGTCTTCAGTAGCCGCTCCCTTCGGTCTGCGCCCAATTGGCCGCTTGGATAATGGTTCTCAGGAAGTTTTCCGCCAGTATCCAATCGCTTCCGCATACGGCACGAACATCGCAATGGGCGATATTGTTCACCTCGTAGACGGTGGCACCGCGACCACAATTGAAAAGCAGTCCGCAGTAGGTACATCTGCGATTGATATCGTAGGTGTATTTATTGGGTGTTCATACACCGACCCTAATACAAAGCAGAAAGTTTTCTCTCAGCTTTGGCCTGCAAGCACTGTTGCATCTGATGCAATGGCGTTTGTTGTAGATGACCCGAATACTCTGTTTGCAATCCAAGCAGACGGCGCGCCAACTAACGTTGGTGACATCTACGGTAAGAACTGTACTCTGGTACAAACTGCACCAAACACTGATCTCAAGATCAGCCGTGTAGCTTTAGACATCTCAGAACTTGATGTAACCGCAACAGACCCAATCAAGGTAATTGATTATCTGGGCGGCCACGAAGGTGATGAGAAGGGTTCAGCTTACCCAATTCTGGTTTGTAAGTTCAACTACCATCAGCTCACCGCAGCTGCTGGCGCAGCCTAAAGGAGTGTAACTGATGGCTATTTCACGCGCACAACTCCTGAAGGAACTACTGCCGGGTCTTAATGCATTGTTTGGAATGGAGTACTCAAAGTACGAAAACGAACATGCGGAAATCTACGAAACCGAAACTTCAGAGCGTAGCTTTGAAGAGGAGGTCAAATTATCTGGTTTTGGCGCAGCGCCTGTAAAACCAGAAGGTTCAGCGATTTCCTACGACAACGCGCAGGAGTCTTTCACCGCCCGTTACAACCACGAAACTGTGGCTATGGGCTTCTCTGTGACTGAAGAAGCTATGGAGGATAACCTCTATGACGCTCTTTCAGCTCGCTACACAAAAGCTCTGGCTCGCGCCATGGCTTACACCAAGCAAGTTAAGGCAGCGGCTCTGCTGAACAACGGCTTCACCACTTTCCAGTCTGGCGATGGTGTAACCCTGTTCAACACTTCGCACCCAACTGTGCAGGGTGGTGTAAACGGTAACCGTCCTGCGGTTAACGCTGACTTGAACGAAACTTCTTTGGAAGATGCCGTTATTAACATTGCCGCTTTCGTTGATGAGCGCGGCCTGTTGATTGCTGCTCGCCCACAGAAACTCATCGTTCCACCAGCACTGATGTTCGTTGCAACTCGTCTGCTTCAGACAGACTTGCGTGTTGGCACCGCCGACAACGACATCAACGCTCTGCGTAGCAATGGTTCAATCCCACAGGGCTTCCGCGTCAATCACTACTTGACTGACAACGATGCGTTCTTCCTGACTACGGATGTTCCAAACGGCATGAAGCACTTTGTCCGTACTGCGATGTCAACATCTATGGATGGCGACTTCGACACAGGCAATGTTCGCTACAAAGCCCGTGAGCGTTACAGCTTCGGCGTTTCTGACCCATTGGGCGTGTACGGTTCACCCGGCGCCTAATTGTACTAGGGTACAAACTTTTGTATTGGGCGGCTTCCGGGTCGCCCTTTCTTTTTGTATAATGTATAGGAACCTTGACAGTCGCATGGTGCGGCTGACACTAGCCAAGACAAGGAGTTCCTCATGGCTAATACAACTTTTTCGGGGCCGATTATTTCTAACAACGGCTTCACTTCTACTGGCATCGCATTTGCCGACCTCCCATCAGCCACTGCCAATACTGGCCGGATTATCTTCTGCTCTGACGCCCGCAAGGCGGCTGAGGGCGTTGGTGCTGGTACTGGCAACCTTGTGTTTTCTGACGGTGCAAACTGGATTCGTGTAGACACTGGCGCAACTGCTAGCGCGTAAGGGGTCTATTATGGCGATATCTGATGTAAGAGCGGTAACATTAACCGCTGACGGAACGGTCAATGCTGGCCGCGCCCGTGTGCGTCAGATTCAGGTTAAGACAGCAGGTACAGGCTCTCCGCAAATCCTATTAAAGGATGGCGGAGCATCTGGCACAACTCTTATTGATTTGGCGTTTGGAATATCAGACACCTTTTCAGTAAATATCCCAGACAATGGGATTTTGTTTGAGACTGATGTTTACTTGGATTTGACAGCCTGCTCTAGTGTAACTGTATTTATCTCATAGAGGTTTAGATGGCTGAGAAAAGTTCCATATCCCGTGTAGGGACTAGCGAGCCATTCGAGCTTCAAGTTGCTCGCGGGCAAATATCATTCCATAAAACTGTTTTTAAGTTTGGTTACAACGCTGTTGTTGGACCCTCTAAGGAAACCATCTGGGAACAGGGCGGTTTATACGCTTATCCTGCATCAGCCACGGTAATGACCATATCAAGCAGTTCGGCTAATGACACTGCCGCAGGAACTGGTGCAAGAACCGTAGAAGTTTTTGGCCTAGACGCCGATTACAACGAAATAAACGAAGTTGTCACATTAAACGGACAAACGGCTGTTAATACTACAAAATCTTACCTGCGTATAAATCGCGGCATTGTTCGCAGTGCAGGCAGTGGTGGTGCAAACGCTGGCACACTTTACGCAGGAACAGGTACGGTTACATCTGGGGTTCCAGCTAATATTTACCTGACCATAAATGGTGATGGTGACAACC
>Ga0075475_10001978_pt1 | contig 10318 bp, 15 predicted proteins | sample DEB08_DNA_10_FD_76342 | JGI IMG/M metagenome (GOLD analysis project Ga0075475, IMG submission 76342) | Aqueous microbial communities from the Delaware River and Bay under freshwater to marine salinity gradient to study organic matter... | ecosystem: Environmental > Aquatic > Marine > Coastal ... | reverse complement strand
ATCTTGATCTTGGGGAAGTCAGCACCGTAGTTGGGTGCCGTTGTTGTGCCGCCATCCCGCCTGGCCGTGATCAACACCACCGGATACACCTTCTTCTGGTATCCGAAGTCTATGATGTCTGAGTTGTATTCCAATTCAGTTGATGCTGACAGATTCTGGTAGTAGGTGGTCCATTCGTCCCAACTCAGGCTGTTGCCCGGTGTGACATCCGCCCAGGTGGTTGTGTCCTTGGGTAGGTATAGGTCCTGTGTGCTGTCGTAAAATCCTGTTCTGGCCATTATGGTGTCCAAGTCTGTGTTATGGTTGTTATTTTACCGCCTGACACTGAACTGCTGGCTCCCGATGCCGGCGTGTAGGTGTTGACCACCTCGTGTTGCTGGCTGGTCACGTAGGCACTCCTACGGTTCAGCTCATTACGGGCCAAGACCCTGACGTCATACTTCTCGCCCAGTGCCACTGGTGAGATGTAGGTGTAGGTTTCTGCTGTCTGCGTGAACGTGACGTAGTCGGCGTCTGAACTCTTCTTGAACTGCACCACGTAGTCGGTGACGAACGGATCCGTTGAAGCGGTCCAGTCTGTCCTGATCCTGTAGGTGGTGTTGTTGTTGGCGTCCACGAGATTGTGTTCTGCACCAGAGGCCAGTGTTAGTCCAGTTGGTGCTGACACCTGTAATGGGTTGGGCAGGTTCAAGGCGGGCCTGATGTAGTCATCTCCGGTTGCCCCGATGGCGTATGTTGATGCCTGGTGTTCCATGCCTGACAGTTCAACCAATCCATCCGCGTTGATACGCAGGTCCATGATCCTGAATATGCCATCCAGTCCCAATGATGTGCTCTGCACCCTTACTAGGTCTCCCACCGTGGTGTTTGATGTGGCCAGGTTGGTCACGAATGCTATGAATTTCTGTGTCCTCGATCTCTTGACGAACACCTGTGCGTATTGTTCCGCTATCTTCCTGTCAGCGATGGTTGGTAGTGTGACCCTCTTCTCAAGTCTGATTCCGTTGTCAGCGGCCAAGAATGCCACGTCATCTGCTGAACCCTCCGAAGGGAATGTGACGTCATTGGGTTGGTAGTCAGCCTCTGGGTCAACGTAGGTCACAACACATCTGTTGCACTTGTGTTGTTTGCTTTCACCATCCAACTGTATGCCTCCAATGATGTGATCCGCAGTGGCAGTGAATGCGGTTGTGGGATCACTTGGTGTGGCGGCGATGTCCGAGTCATCTCCCCCGTGTTCTATCTTCATGTAATACTTGCCGCCCTGGTAAGGCATTATGCCCCTGAAACCGGCCAGTATGATCTTGCAGTTGACCATCAGTGAATTGGCCGTGTCGATCACGGCGTCAGCGGTGAATGCCGGTGACGTTGAACCATTGGTGTAGGTCACGGTCTGGTCACAGAGTTGTGCCGCTGTCTTCCAAGTGGCCCAATCAAACTTGTCATTGCTGAGTCCCTTGCCGTATCTGGTGTTCCTCATGTAGTCAGCCAGAACGTTCACTGGATTCTTTGAATAGGTCCGTGTGTCACTGGCGTATGCGGTGTTGTAGGTGCTGGGCGTGATACCAGTTATGTCCAAGATCCGCTTGCCCTGTATCTGTGCCACGATGGTTGGTATGTTGCCGGTGTAGGGATTGTTGTTGGGGTTGTCCTCTGTGTTGAAGCCAGACCATTCAAACCTTAAGGCCAGGTATGCCAGGCCGCTGAGCCTGTGGTCTGAATCCCAACCAGGTGCCTCCTGCAATAGGCTAGATGCTGATTGCGTGTCCCTGCCATCAAAGAACTGCACCAGGATCTTGTCCTTGTAGTCCCCAGAGCTGGCGTTGGACTGTGTGCCATGTGCGTATGACGCCAGTGGCACCTCGTTGTCGTCGATGATCAATTTGTTGAATGCGTTGATCTGGCCTTCAGCCATCACGAACGCCACGTATAGGTATTTGTTGTTAGAGCCATTGGTTGACACGAACACACGAGTTCCACCCACTTTTCTTTCTCCATACACCACGGGCACGTGTGATATGGCCGAGTCTCTGTTGAGTAGCACTCCCTGTATGGCCTGTGATTGATCCGTGCCTATGTCGTAGTCTGGCACGTCGATGTTCATGCCAAACGGTGATGTCACCGCCGACACCAAACCACCGACCACCTTGCTAACGATTTTGATCGCTTTCTTGACCGCTTTCTTTATGGCCTTGAATGGATTACCCATTGGCTTTCCTCCAACTCTTCTTGGTCCTTATCTTCATTTTCTTCATTATCTTGTCTTGCTGTGACCTAACCCAGTAGATCCTGACGTTCTCACCCAACAGGTTCACGCTGTAATCTTTCATCCAACTCATCATTGTGTCCATGTGATCTCGACTGATCAGTTCCAACCACAACATCTTGAAGCCGGATTGCCAGTCCTGTGTGCCCAGTTGACCTTTCTCCATGAATCTGTCTAAGACCCTGTCATTGACGAAGGCCCAGTTGGTGAAACCAACGATACGGCCTTGGTTCCTGAACAACCTGTATTGGTCCAGTCTCACGCAGGGTGATATCTGTTGGTATAATTCCTCGTAGGTCACGTGTTCATATCGATCGAACTGCCTGTAGAACTTGATTATCTCGTCTGTGGTGTTTTTTATGGTGCTACGACTCACACAGACGCCTGTATATTGCTGGTTTAGGTCTTTTATGTATGTTGGACTAAACATCTTTCTTGGCCTCCCAAACGGCGTCTACGTGGTGGTAATTGTGATTGTGTAATAGTGTCAGTTTTTGACCTTCGTCCATCTGTATGGCGGTGTCAGTGGTCTGTATCTTCTCCACACCATTGGCCAGGCACAAGGCCTCGGCGTCTCGGAACATCGAAGTGTAGATGTTGGGGTTCCTGAATTCCGCCTGTAGGTGCATCAACTGGAACAGGGCCTGTGTCCTGTGATTCCAAGGCAGTGTGTGTAATTGTATGATGTAGAAACCTATCATGGTGTCGTTGGCGAACAGCAGTCTCACGATGTTGCTGTTCAGGCTCACTAGATTCTTCAGGTGTTGATTCCAGTGTTGCTTGTTGAAGTCAACATCAACGAATCCCCTCTCGAAGATGGCCCTGTAGGCCAGTTTTTCAAATTCCGCGAAGTGCCTGTTATTGAAATCTAGATATCTCACGCCCTGCATTATGCCCTCCCCCATTTCAAGTCCTTGACTATCTGTGCCGAGAAGTCCATGCCCTTGTCTGTTGGGAAGTGCACCTGCTGTGATGCTGGATTGGTCTTCCTGCCTGACGTCCTCTCGAAGTCAGCGAACTGTGATGCCACCGTGATGGTCACGGTTGAAGTCTCCTGTGATTCCTGTATGCTGTAGCCCATTATGATGCCATCGAAGACAGTGAACACGTCATCGGTGGTGAAGTTGTATTCATCGTCCAACACCGCACGGTAGATCACCACACGCTTGTTCATGTATTCGTTGTTGATCAGCAGTGCCACGGTGGTGGTGTCAACTGCCGTGAAAGTCATGTCCAGTTGTCCAGCCCTGATGTCTGAGCTCTCCGTGATGTTGCTGAAGTTGAGAAATTGTCCCTGTGCCAGGTATGTGTTGGTGCCCGAGTCCGGTGCCGTGGCCGAATCAAAATCTATGTCTATGTTTGTTGATGTGAAATACAGTGGCGTGGCCAGGTGTAGTTCTATGAGATCAGCGGCGAACACTGACCTGGCGGCCAGTTTAGTCTGTAATGAACCTGCTAAATCCCTCGCCATTAGATCTCCTCATTCATTACTATTTCATATTTGAAAGTGCCGTCGGCCTGTGTGATGTATTTCTGTTCGTCCTTGTCAAAATAGACTTTTATTGGAACACTGTTGTAGGTGACCGTGGTTGAATTTGTGATACCTGTGACCAAAGGTGGATAGAAACTGATGGCATCATTTGTGCCTGAAATTGTTATGTCTGACGTTATCATGTATACCTTGTCGTGATTAGAGAACTTGATCAGATCACCTTTTTTCAATGTGCCCGAACCACCGTCCGTCTGACACGCACTCTGCCCTGCGGCCACCGTGGCGTCATTTGTCAGTGTGCCTGATGCCGTGCCCCTGGTTGTTGAGATCTCTGGTGGCACTATGGTGAATGACTCCACCTGTCCATCCTGTTGCACGATGAAAGCGAAGTCCGCCATCACCTGTGCCCGGGTCATCGCCGGTGACTTGAGTTTGAAACTCCAGAACTGTGCCCCGGTCTTGATCCTTTGGCTCTTGCCAGATACGCTCACTGACACTCGGCTGTTGGTGTTGCTTTGGAAATCTAAGGTCTGGAAACCTGCTGTTATTGGGAATACTCCACTCATTATGCTGTCAAACTCCTTTTACCTCGTTCTGCTAGGCCCCTGTTGATGAGACCTATGATCATGTCTTGTCTTGTAGTTAATAGTTGATCGAAGTCCGTGGCATCAATCGTGTTGATGTTGAACGTGACCTCTATGTTGTCTCCACCTATGCCACCACCCATTGCCTGGCCATCGCTGAGTGCCTCGTTAGGGATTATGGTTCCAGATGTGTTGGGCACGAAAACTTCCCTGCCCCGCTCCCCGACCACGTATGCGGTGTTGGCCGCAACAGGTCCTCCAGAAGCCCTGAAGCCTCCGAACATACTGGTGCCGCCTGTAAGGAATGCCAGCACCGTCCTCAGTGCTATCTCTGTTTTCAATTGGCTGTTCAATTTTTGCTGATTGGATATTTGTTTCCTTAAGAACTTTTCTAATGGTTCAAGTATGAATATGGTTATACCAAGATTTATGAAACCCTGTATCAGGGCCTTCAGTGTGGCATTGGCTATCTCGCCCAAAGCATCACTCAGTTTCTTGGTGCCCATGAACACATCTGTCAAGGCACTTGATGCTGTGTTTTTGAATGCACCCATTCCGGCCTGGACCGCTTGTATCTTGCCTTCCAGTGGTGTGAAGCCCTCTCCGATGGTCCTGTTCAGTGCTTCCAGAATGACGTTGTTCTTGAATAATTCGTTCAACTCGTCGGCCGATCTGGCCGCGGCGTCGTTGGACCTCTTGGTCCTGATTATGGCGTCATCGTAGTGTTTGAACACCCTGTCGGCGGCCTCCACTTGGTGTGTGTTCCGCATGATGGCGTCGGTGTAGTGTTGCACACTGGCACCAGAATTCTGGTAGGCCTCGTGCATGGCCCTCAACGCTTCCACGTTGTTGTTCTGTGCTAATTCTGTCTTCCTAAGGAATGGTATGAGGTCTCTTACAGCACCAACGAAATCCTTGACTTTGATAGTGGCAGTTGTAAGGACGTTGACCACCTGCATGACTGCCTTGGCTATGGCACCGAATGCCAGGACCACCAATTTGAGCACGCCACCCACCGCGATGCCCAGTGTCTTGACTAGATCATCGTTCTCCTCTATGAAACCGGTTAGGTCTGCCGTGACATCCTTGAGCACAGGTGAAAGTCCTTGGCCAAAAGTGTTCGCGGTGTTCTTTAACGCGATGTTGAAGTTGGAAAATTGAGTTGATAAGTTGTCCGTGACCCTTGCTGTGGCACCACCGAAATCCTGTTTCAATCCTGTTGATAGTGCATTTAAAATCTTTTTAGATCCTTCCGCTGTCTTACCAACTTCTGAAATCTGTAATCTTGTTATTCCTAACTGCTCTTCAAGTATCCTGAATACCGGGACACCCCTGTCAGCCAATCTGTTTAATTCTTCCAGTCCAAGACCACCCGATGTTGTCCTCGCGAATAGGTCAGTTATGGCCTGTAGTGAACCCAATTGGTCCGTGGTCACCGCCGCGGTGTCCGTGAACAATGTCAGTAGGTCCTGTGTTGGCTCTATGCCCGATGCTTTCAGTTTGATGAAAGTTGTGGTCAGGTCTTCCACACCGAACTGTGTCTGTGTGGCGAACTTGCTGACGAAATCAAACGCCTCCGCACCTGCCTGTGCCGAACCCGTGACTGACGCTAGAGCATCTCCGAGGTCCTCGAACCTGGCAGTGGTGGATATGATGCTACCAACTAACTTGGTGGCTCCGATGGCCGCCAGGGCCGTTCCAGCACCCTTCAACAGGGTGGATAGTTTGATGCTACTGCCCTGCAGTTGTGTGAGCTGGCTGTTTACCTTGCCCAAGGCCTGCTGGTTCTTGACAGCGATGTTTAGGAGTAGATTACCTTGTGCCATTATCTTCCGGCCCTCGGCATCTGTTGTTTGGTTTTAGTCATAGTCTTCTTGTTCTCCTGGTCTTCAAACAGCATATAACCCAACCACAATTCGTGCTCCAGTGTTGACAGTTGTAATATCTCTTGGACTGACTTCTTGAGCCTGTCAGCCAACATCATCACATACCTCAACTCAACACTGGACCTTATTCCTTTGCGGCTTGGTCCTGTGTCGCGGTTATCTTACCGTTGTTGATTGCGGAAGCAACCTTGACCACTGTCATTGGATCTGCCTCGTTCATCAGTTTAACTTTGTCAGCATCCATGAACATCCTCTGACCATCCTTGGTTCGAGCCTTGGTCACGATGCTTTCAACGAGTGCCTCTACCGTCTTGCCCTCTGATTGGAGTTGCAAGATCTTGCCCTCGTCCTTGAGCGGGTAAGTTCCTCTGAAATAGATATCAGTGTCCCACTCCTCACAATGATATTTCTTTAGTTCACCAGCAATCGCTGATTGATAGTGTTTAGATATTTTGTCTGTTATTGACATTATCTTATTCTCCTTCTGCTTGTTCTAAGCACTTCCCGTGCGGCAGGTCGTGTCATACCACGCGGTGCTTGTTTCGAATATCCTTCATCTAAACGCCCAACATATGGGACTCTGTTGTTGACCGAATAAGACAGTTTCCTCTGCTTCTTCAATCTCCAACCACGTTTAGCACGACCAGTTCTGACCGGTGTCTTTTCCTTTACCAAGTCAAAGTAGTCCTGGGATATCTGGCGAACGGTTTGATCTAATTCCCTATTGAGATCAGCCGCTACCTTGTTGCCGTTAAATTGGATCGTGACATTCAACATTATAAGTCTGTGCTTGTCAACGCTCCGTCACCCTGGAATGTGATTGATGCTTCAGTCATGCCGTCGAAGTTGGCAGTGATTGAATGACCAGTAATGATCACGTTCCCTGATAGTTTCACACCAGTAGTCTCGCCTGATGGGTAAAGTTCAATAGCCGTAGAACCGTTCGCTCCACCGATGGCATCGAAAAGGCTTGTCTGCCCATCGTTGTCATCTCTGAAGAACACGTCCATAGAGCCAGAGAACTGTTTCAGTCCTGGTAGGTAAGATCTTGATCCCGAACCCATTACAGTTGATTCAATGGTCTGTGTTTCTTGATCAATAGTGAATGATCTAACACTTGCCACCGCCGTTACCGCTGAGCCGTCATCAGAGAACTTAACCACACCAGATTCGCCTGTGTATGTCGCTGTGTTAGTCGCCATTTGTAGTCTCCTCTGTGTTTAGATCTGCCGGACCTGGCTGATCTTGGACCTCTCTGCTCAGTTTGGGACTTTTGGTCCTTCTGGGCTTTAAGGTCGCTTTGGTTGTTGTAGTAGAGGGTTCAAAGGTCCAACCCCCATCCAATCGTGCCGGAACGTCCATTCCACGCACCATTATTGAATTCTTTCCTTTATACATTTTAACACTCATTATAATACTCCTTTTTTGTATCTGTAGATCACATCCACTCTCACAACCACTTCGCCCAGTGGCAGTTCTCTCTCGATCACCTCCACGTTTGAAACTCTGGTTGTCACGTTGTGAATGTTAGTAGCCGCCAATGTGATATCTCTGTCCCTCGACACTTCCAGTGTCTCTTCAACTCGCTCAACTATCTCGTTTCTCAATGTGTCTATCTCCGTGCCCCTCACATAGCATCTCAGTTCATACTGGAGTGTGCCCTGTCTCAGGTCCGTTGATATGTCTTCCCTTATCTCGTTTGATGTCACCACCAATATGGCCGGGAACTGTGTGATCGCCAGTTTCTGCACGTCAAAGAAAACCCTTGACACCTTGCCTGGTGCCGGGTTGGTCATGTTCTCCAACTGTTCTGCGATGTTGATTGCTATCTGTTCTCTCGCTGACATTATCTGATCAACCTACCCTTGTAAAATGATTGTTTCTCACTGTCTGTGTATGTGCCTGAACTATCAAGGTCATAGTGGACCCCGTCCTTCAATATAAGGTCAAACTCTTCATCGAATTTGTTCTTGTAGAATTTCATCTGTTCCTGGAATGAGTCTCCGTCCGGTTCAAATGTTGAAAGTTTTGGATAGATGTAGTAGGCCAACACGTGATAAACCGCGGCCCTGGTGAACTGGTCTGAGTTCAATCTGCTGGGTGATAGTTTGTCGCTACCTCCAAGCACTGATATGTCGTATCTCGAGAATCCTGTAGTGGGCCACCATCTTACGTTGAGTAGTCTGATGATGTCATCGTATGTCTTTTCGTGTTCTGTTAGGAATTCCTGTATGCCGTATTTCTTTACGTCAGGAACGTATTCCAATAGGTCTGTGTCCGTTGCGAATTGCGCCATTGCTAAAGTCCTTCTTTATGTTCTACAAGGTCCTTCCTTGTGATAAACTTATTTATTGGATCTTTCCAAGGAATTCTTTTTCTGAGATCACAGGCACTGGCACGTCTGGCATCTGATCATTGACCACGAATACCGAATGACGTTCAAACAACCTCTGCATCTTGCTCTTGCCGTGGTTGGTGTATTTCCTGGTGGCACCCTTGCCGTAGATACCATCAAACCTGCTGTGATCCGTCAGCCCCCAATCGCAACCTATGATGTAGATGTCACCGTCATAGTTGAATTCGTTCACCGCCACCCAACAGGCCAGTATGCCCGAGTTGGCACCACTCACGATGTCATTGTTGACCAACCGCCATCCATCCACCCTGGCGTCGGCCCGGGTGTAGTAGAGTGTGGGTGATGATGTGCGTAGTTTAAGGACCACGTCTATGTCGAAGGCACACACGGCGTCCACTGGTCTGATCGTTTCTATGTAATTACAGCCTATCTCAACGTCCTGCCTGGGCAGTGTGTGTGCCAGTGATCGCTGTGATGGACCATTGAACCAGATTATCATATCGTAAAAAAAGGCCCAGCAAGGGGAAACCGACTGGGCCTTGATTTATAGCGAGATCAAATCAATGATTAGTTGATTTGGTTGTCTCCTAACACTTTGATACCGTAAGAGTTGTGAAGAACAGATACACCGTATCTTGAACTTGCAACAACTTCTTCAGCTCTTAAAGAAGCATCTCTCTGAGTCTCGATGTTGATGTTTTGAGCGATAGCGATACCTAATGCATCTCTTGAGAAGATACCGTTGGTAACACCTGTCGCTGAATCTTCAACAACGTTCGAACTTTCGTAGATGTCAATGCCCGCTATACGTCCGATGTAGCCTTCAGACATCGCTTGGTTAACAACAGCAGAAGCATTTGGATTAACGAAAGTGTTAGTCAATGTTTTCTTGATGTTGTAGATGGCTTTAGGATTGAAAACACCAACGTATGGTCCTGGAACCGCGTTTGCTTTCAATGTCGCGTATGCTTCGAACAAGTCTTTAACTTCTAACTCGTCACCTGCCGCACCGATTTGAGATGAGAAAGATGAGAACAGGCCAGTTAAAGCTCTGTCGTGTCTTTTCGCGATCGCCTCACCAAATAACTTACCTAGGTCAGCAACAACATTTGACACTGAATGGTTTCTAGCCATGTCAGTCAAAGTAGTCATTATACCTGCTTCAGTTAATGTGATGTTGGCAACACCTGTTGAGATCTCAGTGTTTGATAAGTCCGAGTTCTCACCGGCATCAGCCGCGATTGTTTGCACAGGGTATAGAGGCACTTGTAATACCTTACCTGCGTTTGCTGGAACTGTGAATTGTTTCACAAGACCAGGCATGATTGAAGTCTCTGATGCCACGAACATCGCCTCTTGGACGATGGGTGCTATCAGGTCATTCAAACTTGTAGTAGTTGATTCATTAGCCATTTTGCTAATCTCCTTTTAGTTGTTAATTTAGAAGTCCTAGAATCCTTGCTTCTTACGATGCTCGGCGTAGATCTTCCTGTGTTCTGGATTTGTCATGTCCAGTTTATTAACATCAACTTGGGAAACACCCGTTGTGCCAGTGTTTGATTTAGAACCACCTCCCGGTTGTCCCGCTGAAACGAAGTGTGGATTTGATTGAAGAAATTCTCCTACCAACCCATCTACAGTCAAGGGATCACCATTGTCAGTGTATCTTGTTTGTCCTGTCTTGGGATCAACCACTTCAACCTCACCTGTCTCTGACATCTTGATGTTGTCCCT